>Ga0307377_10002887_pt1 | contig 19905 bp, 23 predicted proteins | sample TR3MG_FD_202535 | JGI IMG/M metagenome (GOLD analysis project Ga0307377, IMG submission 202535) | Soil microbial communities from Risofladan, Vaasa, Finland - TR-3 | ecosystem: Environmental > Terrestrial > Soil > Coastal area > Acid sulfate soil | place: Finland: Risofladan, Vaasa | collected... | reverse complement strand
AAACATTACCTACAAACGATTTCGGAAACGAGATTGGGATGCGAGTGAGGGAGCAAACGTGACGAAGTTTAGGAACTTTCCTCTGATCTCAGTGAGGCTTCGTCATACCGAGAGAAGTAAATTGGTTAGCCTGTCAAAGATCGAAGTAGGGGATGAGATATATCTCTTACGTGGTAAAGATGTACCATCTGGTATGTCCCTTAAAGATGAACTCGTGACTGAGTTTGGGGCAACTCAGGAGATAAAAGATATAACGGATATCTTCGGATTAGCTACTGCGGTGACGGTGGACGGGGTGTCTGAATGATTACCATGAATGTGAATATAGATGGGCTGAAGGAACTGCTACCAAAGTTCTCCAAGCTGCCGGAGGTTGTGGCAAAAGCAACAGAGGATGCTGCAATCACCATTCGCAATCTGGTTATTGGAAGGACGCCTGTTGACACTGGGGCCTTGAAGTCATCGTGGAGTGCCGTTAAAAGAACGTCTGGTGGGTTCAGCTTCGAGAATGACAAAGAGTATGCAGTCATTGTTGAAGAAGGACGCTACACCGGATTAGGTCCTCGCACAGTACGACAACAGGGCGGGATCTACTCCAGGCAAGCTCCAGGCGGGATGCTTGCTCCGATACTTGCTGACGAAGATCTACTCAATCGTATGGCAAACAAAATAGCGGAGCAGATAGTAAAGGGGTTAAAGGATGTTTGAGCGAGAAGAAATTATCGTCGAGTTCATGCAACGCATATCCTCTGTGACTGGTGTGCAGTATACTGCCAGAAACCCCGATAAAGTCCCGTCGAAGGATGAAATGCCTTGTATCCAGCTTTTTGAGATGGAGGATAAGGTGGATGAGTCAAAAATGCGTGGAGACGTTCCGGTTGCCTACAAGAGATCTTTTGAGGTAATCACTGAGCACTTCATTACTGGAACCACAGACGAAAAGGCATCGAAGGAGTTAGTTGCTTTCTTAAAGTTATGCAAGCAGAAGATCTATGCGGATGGTCAGACCCTCGGTAAACGATGTTCCCTTGAAGAAACTGGTGCGGGTAGAATCCTAAGGCCAGAAGCGGGGAGTCATATTGCGGGAATGGGCATCTCATGGAAGATCCGGTATGTAGAAACCATCAACTAACTTTGCAATCGCTTGCAATGCAAAGATACAGGAGGTAAGAAGTTATGCCGATCCAAAGTCCATCGACTCAGTTATACACACTCGGTAAAGGTGTTGTTTCCATCGGTGAGTGGAGTGGTGACACCCCGCCAGTTGCGTATGAAGATGTTGGCAATAGCCCTTCGTTTACCGTTGAGGTCACCGAGGAGAAGCTGGACCACTTTTCTTCCCGACAGGGAACTCGGCTCAAAGACAAATCAGTTGTCCTCGAAACGGGATATGTCCTGGCCTTTGATCTGGATGAGATATCCGTTGCCAACCTTGCACGATTTTTGAAGGCAACGCTCTCCGGCTCGAATGTGCTGCTTGCAAATACACAGCTTGACAAGGAGTACGCAGTCAAGTTCGTGTCTGCAAACCCGTATGGGGAGAACCAGACCTGGGAGTTCTGGAAGGTGCAGTTAAGTCCTGCTGCGGCTTTCAACCTGATTGCCGATGAGTGGTCCTTGATGTCATTTACCGGAGAAGGTCTTGCGGATACGAACAACCATTCGTCTTCGCCTTTCTTCAATGTGACGTTCGCCACCACGACCACGACATAAACCATTAACCATTAAGCAATCCTGGGCATAGTGCTCCAGAAGATTAGTGATGGAGGTAGTTATGGTTCAAAAAGGATCGTATCCACAGGCTGCGCCTCAGAAGGCCAGTCAGAAAAGTGCTCCGAAGGATCTCAACGTATCAGATCCTATTAAAATAATGTTTCCAGAAGAGGAGGTCGAACTGCCCAATGGTGACGTTGTGCACGTTCGGCCCCTCTCGCTTAAAGATCTACCTAAAGTGGCAGACGCTTTTTCTACTTTGATGAATAAAGCGGATTTAGGTGCCACTCCTGCCGAGCTTGCTTCAAAAGCATTTGCGGAGCTTGCGAAAATCGTTCCCTACTGTATTGACTATCCGGTTGAAGCCATTCCTGCGACCTTTGCTCCTGAGATATTGGAGAAAGTCATTACTCAGAATATCACCAAAGAAGTCTTGGGAAAGTGGACGGCCCTGATGCAAAAGGTGGCCGAAGTATCAGGGACGAGCATGGAGAAATTGACTGGCAGAAAATAATTGCAGAAAACGTAGAGTTGCTGATCAGTGAAGGCCATCATTTTACAGAGATTAGGGAATACAGTTTACCGCAAGTGAAGTTATTCACCATTCTGATCGGCAGAAGGTACGAAAGAGTTAATTCGTCCAGAGGAGAAACAGATGGCCGGAACAGACGTGAAGCTAAGACTTCTTATCCAGGCGGTAAACACCGCAGGCAAGTCGCTTGAAGATGCGAAGCGCCAACTCAATGAATTAGGGGCTTCCTCCCAAAAAGTCGGGGCTGAGAGTAGGAAGGCAGGACAGCAAGGCAAGGAAGGCTTCGACGAGTTTAGTAAGGGTGCAGATAAAGCGGCCCAGGAAGTACAGCAACTTGAATCGGCAGTAGGAGATCTTGCAGCAGCAGGTGCAGCGCTCGTTGCGGTAGGTGCGGCCTTGGCTGCTACTGTGATCTTTCCAGTTGCACGAGCAGCAGACTTTGAACGTGCAATGAAAGGAGTACTTGCTGTTACGACTGGTGCGGATGAGGCATTCTCTGCGCTGTCTGCTAAAGCTGCCGAACTTGGTAGAACCACCAAATTTACTGCCACTGAAGCTGCCGAGGGTATGAGGTTCTTGGGTCAGGCTGGCTTTGAGGCAGGTGAAGTTATAACTGCCATTGGTCCCTCACTCCAACTTGCCGCTGCCGGAGGTTTGGATCTCGCCACCGCTGCCGATATTGCATCTAATGTAGTTTCAGCAATGAGATTGGAAGTTGAAGATCTCTCCCATGTTGCTGATGTCCTCGCAAACACCGCAGCAAGTTCAAATACCAACGTACTACAATTAGCTGAAGCCCTTAAATATGCGGCTCCCATTGCAGCGTCAGCAGGACTGACCTTGGAAGAGACTGCCGCAGCTATCGGTGTACTGGGTAATAATGGTATCCAGGCATCAATGGCAGGTACGACGATGAGGGCAATGCTGATCAGCCTTGCGGGTCCGACGAAACAGGCACAAGAAGCGTTGAGTAGGTTGGGTGTAGAAATCGCCAAGAATGATGATGGGAGTATAAATCTGACTGAGACCCTGAGGAGACTTAGGGAGGCGAACTTTGATCTTTCAGACGCAGCAGCTATCTTCCGAAGAACCGCAGCGTCAGGTGCACTGGCCCTTGCCAACCAGATTGAGGAAGTTGAAGCACTGACCGTTGCAAATGAAATTGCAGTAGGTGCCGCCGAGAAGATGGCGAGGACGATGGAAGATAATTTGATAGGAGCCATCACCTTATTAACATCTGCTCTGGATGGTTTGCTTAGAGCAATCGGTGCTCCACTACTAAACGGTATAACCTCAGTTGTGCGGGTAATTACTTCCTGGATTTCTGCACTGGCAAATCTTGCAGATCAGTTTCCGACATTGATTACCATAGTAGCTTCGCTTGTTGCAACCTTAGCTGCATTGACCACCGGATTCGGAGGGTTACTGTTAGCGTCTGCCGCTGTAGTCAAAATATTCCTGGTTTTGAAGTCAGGCCTTACTGCGCTCGTTACCATTTGGGCTGCATTACAAAAAGCCATCCTTGCCGCACGTGCTGCATCCCTTGCATTCCTGGCTACTCCGGTAGGCATAGCTATAACTGCACTGATCGGGGTGTTGGCGTTAGGAGTAATTGCCTGGGATAAGTGGAGGTTCGGGTCAGAGAAAGCAGCACAGGCAGCGCAGCAGTTAGGTGCCGAGATTGCTGACCAACAAGACAAACTGCAAAGGTATGGAGACGCACTCGAAAACCTTGAAGAAGGAACGAGAGAGTACTCCATTGTAGCAGCCGAAGTCGCTAAGATTGTCCCTGGAATTACCTTAACCCTTGATGAAAACGGTCAGATTGTTGCGGAGGTAAGTGAAGAATATGAGGACATGGCTGACGCTGTGCAGAAATTCAATCAGGAGCTTGAAGTAAAACGTCTGAAGGCCATGTCAGATGAGCTATACAATAATGTCAGAGCGCTTGAGAAGGAAAGATTCTGGATTGACTTAAACACTAAAGCACATAATCTATTAACTACTACAGTTGAAAAGACAGGGAAAACCTATGATATCTTCGGAAATGAGCTAAGTAATCAAGAAGGAGCACTGAAAAATCATAATGACAAACTGGCTGAGTCTGCCGACAAACAGGCTGCACTGAAAAAGTCCATTGATGAAGTAATCAATGCAATGGTTAAAGAAGGTCTGACTGCGGAGCAAGTTGCAGCTAAACTTGATGCAGCCGGAGCAAGTGCACCGATCAAAGAACAGGCCCTTGAGTCGTATGCTAAATTTACTGCCGAGATGGAGAAAACCGGAAAGACATCGGTTGATGTCCAAAAGGAGTTGCAGAAAATCCAGGAAGAGGCATTAAGTTCTGGTGAGGCGTTGCAGAAATTCGGGGAAGCTGCTGAAAAAGCCTACAAACAAGCGCTTGCCAAGGCTGATGAATATGCCAATAAAGTTGAAGAAATTAATAAGAAGATCCGTTCGCTGGAAACCTCAACAGAAGAGGAGATCAGGGAACTTCGACGTGATAGACTTTCTGAAGAACAGCAAGTAGCTGACAGGACAAAAGAAATTGAGGAGCTTAAAAATCAAGCCATTGCTGAGGCTGAAGCCAAGAGATATGACGAGGCTGAGAGATTAGCAGAACGGGCCAGGGATCTTGCGAGGGAGAACTTCAAGGAGAGAATTAAACTTGCGGAGGAAGATGCCAAGAGGCAGACTGATGCTGCACGTGAACAGGCACGTGAGGCAGCGAAGGCTGTGGGTAAAGAATTTGATCCTGATAACATTCCTCCTATTGTGCCAACGATTGACACTGCACCGCTTGAGGAAGAACTCCAAGGAATTGATCAGTTAATTATTGAGAACATCCTCGAACCTCAAAAAGAAGCGGCTCAGGAATCAGAGGATGCGTTCCGTGCATCTGCTGAAAACATTAAGCAGGTCTACGAAGAGTTAAAGGTAACACTGCAAGACATTGATGTCAAAGTAACTGCCGAAGGATTTGATGAATTATTGGATAAACTCCAAGAAGCGGCAGGTGAAGATATTGAAGTCAGAGCAAAAACCATATTTACCGGAGTTGGATCGTCTGAAAGGCCCATAACTGAAAAGATTGACGAAATCAATTCTGAATTTGATAGCATGGCTGACAAGTTTGGTGATGACCTGAAAATCACAGTGGACGCAACTGAAGCGTTCAGCACCATAAGAGAAATACAGCGTGCACTTGATAGCCTTCGAGATAAAACTGTCACCGTGACTGTCCGTAAGGTTGAGGAGAACTCTGCCGGAGGAATTATCGGTGAGGCACTTAAAAACACAGCACTCAGGTTATCGAGAGGGTGGAAGTTGCCAGGGTATGGTGGAGGTGATCGAGTGCATGCCATGCTTGAGCCTGGGGAGCGAGTTACGAATAAAAGATCGGTGTCCATTCTCGACTCTGTTTTGCCTGGGATGATGGATGCTTTAAATAACGTAAGATCAAACCTTGACGTGGAGAAAATCTTCAAAAGGATAGCAAGGGGATTCAGTGGAGGTGGAATGGTTGGAGCGTTTCCGAATGCACCTGTTCTTATGCAAGCAGGTGGAACAGTAGTGCAAAAGCCTGACCTTGCAGACTTTGGGAGATTAGAACTCCAGATAGGCCGTGAGGCATTTCCTGTCCTTGCACCTCAGGACGTTATAGAAAATCTGAAATCTGCGGTAGGCAGGGAGAAATTAATAAGGAGTAATTGATCATGTCGATAACACTGGGTGGAATCAGCTTGCCTGACCTGACGAAGGATGGGGAGTTTAGTCAGCAACAGGTTAGAGCAGTTGTAGAATTTAGCTTAGGCGGGACACCTAATATTTGGGAAGATTTGAAATATGGTAAAAGCATTGACCTGATAGGTACATCTGATACAGGATGGATAGACAGGCAAACACTGCTTGACCTGCAAGCCTTAGTCGGAGTCCCGTTGGTAAGTTATTCCCTTGATTATGAGGGAGAACTCAAAACAGTCAGGTTTCGGCATGAGGATCAACCAGTTATTGAAGCTGATCCAATAATACCACGGCCTAACCATGTCACCACTGATTATTATAATAATGTTCGTATTAAGTTAATGGAGGTTTAGTCATGACCATCGAAGCCGCAGATATTAAATTTAGAAAGTCGGTTGCCGTAACTGACACCGCTGCCAATGGTGGAAGAAAAGGTCAGGTACTTGTTGTATCTGGTGCCAAGCATAGTTTATTTCCACGAGTTACTGCCGCCGAGCGTGTAGCCGGAATTACGAGGTATCGAAAGGAGTTCTGGAGTAATGAAGATCCAGACGATGCGAGTGCTTTTGATGCCTTACAATATCTGGAGTTCCCGTCCAATGGTGGAGACCGCTTTTACTTAGGTAAAGGTTCACAGTTGGATACGCAAGGTGATCTGTCAACTACTCCCCCGATGTGGCAGGGAGCAGGTTGGTTGGATACTGCGTTGTCGGGCGGTGAAGCTACAATCGACCTATTGATGGAGTCTGACGATTATGAGTTTGAGCCAGCCGGAGTACTCCATATCGCAGATAAAGTGCAGACCGGACAGACGATTGCAGCCGGAGTAAATGTCGGAGACTCGGTTGAGGACATTGTTGGAACCTGGACCAAGATCGCTGCCGACACTGATATCGCTCATCCAAAAGGAATCTACTTGGGGAGTAACCGAGTATTGAGTGAGGAAGCTCCGTTCAATGAGGAGTTCCTGGATCTGGATGAGAAAAAGACGACAGATGAAGTCATTGCCACTGGGGACGGTATCACGACTCAGGTTGTACTGACTGACCTTGCTGTGATCACGAATGGGTTGGTGGTGCAGGATGAGTATAAACCTGTGATCACTGTACTTTCCGGTGCAGTTCTTCGAACAGTGTATATCGAAGAAGATGGAACGTGTTCGGGATACTGTTCTGCTGGAGAAATAAATCCTGATACGGGAGTGTGGGTTACAGACATTGACTGGACGACTGCCCCTGATGGTGCAGAAGATATTGAGATCACGTACTACGATAAGAACTATAGCTTCGCAGGAAATGTGGTGACGGTTGAATTGGATGGGACAGTTGCGAATGCCTTCACCACTGCCAAGACCATCGGAAGTGGATGTGTGAAAACTGCTGAAGTTATTCCGACAAGTGATAACTGGGCTGAGGTATCAGGCGCAGGAACGTATGATGAGTCAACGTATCCTGTGATTCTAAATAATGATGGGGCCGAAGAAGATGTGTGGACGTTGACGTTTACGAGTGCCACAGCGTTTACAGCTTCAGGCTTGTATAACGGGTCTGTAGGAGCAGGAGTCATCACCGGAGACTTCTCGCCAACAAACCCAAATAGTGGTCAGCCATACTTCACCATTGACAAAGATGGGTGGGCCGGAACATGGGCACCGGGGGATAGAGTTGTATTCCAAACACACCCTGGTGCGGTCCCGATTTGGTGGAAGGAAGTTGTTCCCGCAGTGACAAGTGAGGAGCCTGACAATATAGCTATACTGGGATGGTACACGGAGTAAGAAATGGCTGCAAGTGGAGTATCTGCCTTAATACAACCTTTAGTTGGGATTCAGAGTCGAAGTGTTATCCCTGTGGGGATGGGTCCATCTTCTCTCCAAGTTGTAGTCAATCAGCTAAGTCCGATAGTAAAGGCAGTCCATAGCGTTGAAAATACGCTGTCATCTGAGCCTGTTCAGTCGATTCATGCAGTTATATTGAAGATAAATGATACTGATCCTATCCAATCTGTGCAAGTTATTGAGAATGAAATTGGAGATATTACGCCCGAATTTCAGTCAACTGACTACGATATATTCCTTGATGGTTCAAGCATAAAAGGACAAGTTACTGTGGCGGGAGTCAATCTTGCAGAAGATAATGTCCACAACCAAATAGAACTCCAGTCATTGAGTAAGGAGTTATTCTGGAATTCTGATCCTGCATTCAGTGAGGGAATCCCAAGGATTGAAGTACATCTTGGTGCACGAGTTATTAAATTCCTGCTTGAATCAAGGACTGGGGATAAGACCACGTTTTCGTTGTGGGGCCGGAGTGCATCTGCCCAAGAAGATGAGCCATATCGGGAAGCAATAGATGTCACCTTGACTGAAGCGACTTCAGCGAGGACTGTGGCTGAAGCTATGCTATCTATAGTTAATCTCGATTGGCAGATAATTGATTGGGTGCTGCCTATTGACTTCAACTTCCAAGGCAATCCGGTTGCGGGTGTGCAGAGGATCGCCCGAACTGTAGGTGCAGTTGTCAGAAGTAAAGACAATGGAGATATCCTGGTGCGGAATAGGTTCCCTGTGAGGCCCGCTGATATGCAGACTGCCACACCGGATGTAGAATATGATAGGGTCACAAACCTACTTGCATTGGGGTATGAGGATGAACGTGGAACCGGACATAATGCTATCACTATCCTGGGCCTTTCACCTGACGTACTTCTGCCGGAATTAGATCTGGAGGAGGACAGCCCGTTAATCGGACAGACTGTGCACATGCGTGCTTATTGGCCTACTGGAACTATACCGGCTCCGATCCAAACGCTTGTTACCCACGGCTTTATAGTTGATGCTGGTGACGGAGAGGAGTCATTGACTGAGGAAGTCATATTTGAAAAGGGTGAGGGGTCAGTTGATAGGCCCATTAAAGAGATCCAAGCTGTGAGTTATATTGGGTATGAGGGTGGGCCAGTTGAATTCACCCCCTATGATCAAACCGTTCGATTGGTCGGCGGTGGATACGCAATCGCTAATGTCCTCTACAAAACAGCCTATACGAGATATCAGATGTTTGATCATTTCGTCTCGATACTGCTTACTACACTTTCACTGGAAGGTGTTCCTGGTGTTTCACTGTTAGTCAAAATACCGCCAGGAGACAGTGAAGCTCCGAGTATAACTGATGGCTATGTTACCAATAATGCTTCAGCAAAGGAGCGAGGAACTGCATGGCTTGATGATAACCGATACAACAGAAAGAAGATCTCGATCAGAGTCCCATACCATGCGGATGCAAATGATGGGAACCTTGCCTACATCCATAATGCTGAGGTTGACGTGACTGGGATCTTTCACATTAAGAGGGCATCTATTGCGTTCCAAGGACCGCAGATTGTCCAACAGTTAGAGGTGGTTAAATGCCTACTCTGATAAGCATCCTGCGAGAACAGGATAATCAAATTCAAACTGGTGAAGTCCTATCAAAAGTTGCCGACATGGAGTATTTGGTTAGGACTGCCGGACGTGAGTTAAGAGTCAGGTCAGCCGTTGCTGACTCCCTGCCTGAGGGGATGCGAGTTATTCTGGCAGATAGTGCTGAAGGTCTGTATATTGTAGGAAATCAAGCCCTAAAGAATACATCAGTAACCGAGGTGGTCATAGATGGTTGAAGCCGACAGGACATTACTCACTCGATTCGGGGATGAGTCAACTGACAACCAAGAGATATCTATTGAACTGGATGAAGCAGCCAACAGTGGAGTTAGTGATTTTACTCCTGGTGATACTGCTTTCCTGAGGGTGCACCGCTTCCCATCCAATGCTTATCAAGGCTTTACGAATGCGAACTCCCTGAGCAAGGTAGGGACGAATGTAGTATATCCGGTGGTAAGCGAAGAGATTATTTTTACGCACAGTGATCAAGAAACCCTTGACTACTACCCACGAAGTGGAGTGACTATTGAATGGATCGGGAAAGATCCTGGTGTGAATATAACTTTTGACGGGAAGAAAGTAATTCCGTCAAGCCTGATTGAAGCCGGAGTAATGAAGGCCACCTATGAAACGCTTGGAGACAGGTGGGCAATAACTGCAAACTTTGCAGGAAAAGCACTTGCAGTTATGGTAATGGGTGATATCCACACCTCTATGAGTATTGTATTTGGCGGTGATGCTTCCGAGCCTGTAGACTACAATCTTGAAGTTATCGACTACTGCACAGGCGATCTACTGGCAGGGGCTACAGTGGAGTTAGATGGAGTAAACATCGGGCCAACAAATAATTTGGGAATCATTTACTTGGGCCTGTTGGAGCCTGGGTCTCAGCATACGTTGAAGATAATCAAGGCAGGGTATTTGGATTCGGATGTAGACAATATTAAGAACGACAGTTTTACCGTTCCAGGTGGTGGAAGCTGATGATCGAGAAACTGACAGCACATATGTGTCCAGTAGGACTTGAGCTTGGGATAGACTATGACTCCCTATCCTCACTGCTTGATGGTGTTGACGAGAACGAAGAAGATCAGAAGATTACAGTAAAACTTGTCCCGAATCTGATTGGAGTAAATTGCACACCACCTGCTTCTGGAAAGTTTGCAGTGGAGTTGGTGCCAGATTTCATCCCTGATCCCTGTGACTCAGGTTGCGGGTATTACCGGAGAACTGGTGACATAGATTATCTGCCGTATGAGCCAGCAACGCTTGAAGGACCGATGAAATATTTGTATCCAAGAGCAGTTATTATAAATCCTGACCACTGCCAGTTAAGCAGGGCAAATATAGTATTGCATGGCCCTCCCTCTATAGAGCCAACTGGACAAGTACGAGTTACTACAACGCCTGGGGTGCCTGATGACATCCCTGATGATCCAGATGAAATAGCACCACTTGCAGGTTCGAGTCAGGAATTACTAATTACTCAGAACGCAGTTGTTCCTGGGATGGGAATCCATGCCGAGCATCATTTTAGTAATGGGCAAACGATAGTAATTAAGAGTCCGAGTATGGTGTGGTATAACACTGCGGCTGTAATAGGTGGGAAGATTATTGCAGTAAATGGTGACTATGGTAATTCGCTTATATCGTACACAGTCCAAATAATGGGAGTAAATTATGGCCCAGTAAAGTCAACTGATTTTGCGGAGTGGGAAGTCAACGATTGGGTATTTCTGACAAAGATTGGGAGTTGTGACACTATAGATAATGTCGGGCCTGTAACGCAGGAAGGATTTGATCCCAATGGATGGGCGATAACACCAATGGAAGTAGGCAACCATGGCGCTTAGTCACGAGAACATAGACGATTTTGGTCTTGGAAAAGTATTGGAGCTTTGGGATACCTGCATCGTGGTTGGAACCATTACAGCTATTGATCGAGATTTTAATACAGCAAGTGTAACTACTTCAGAGTTTGGAGCGCTTGCTGACGTGCCATTTCACTACCATTGCGAGAATGAAGCTAATGTTGCTAACGGTCATTTGGCGTTTAAGGAGACAGACGAAGTAAAGGTTCTTGCAGTCAATGCCAGAGGAAAATCCAAGCCAGCTAAGTCCTATGTGGTAGGACATGCTGATGGGCTGCCATATTTGTGCCACCAGAAGAAATACATTCAGATTACGTTTGTATCAAGTAGACAAAACACTGCGCCCTCCACACCTGCTGCTGCTGGTGTTGGGCTGACCTACCATACAGTATATGATATTACAGAAGATAAAGTCGCAGATGAAATACCGGATGGGGTGGGAGGGTTTGTTTCGTTCCCGATCACTGATCTGAATGACTTAAATTACTGGAAGTCATTGGGGAATGTTGGTCCTGTTGCCGGTGCTAACATGTGGACCGTACCTGGAGGAGCTGGTTTTGTGTGTCCAACTTTTTCACCTCCGCTGAATGATGCGGAATACAGTCCAGCACGGTTGACGTTTTCGCCTGAAAGTATTTGCAATGAGGAGAATAAGACAGGATGTGCAACTGGGACTGTCGATATTGATGGAACATGGGGAGGAGCGTTTCCTGAAGCCTGTCCTGCCTTTGAATCTGAGTATGGGCTATCTCCGATAGGAGTTTGGGACCAGACAGTATATGACTGTACCAGACTTGCGATTGGTGGAGGATTTTGGGAAACGCTGCATGACGAGACCAGGGAGTATTTGAGGAGAGGAGTATTTGGTTTAACGATGACGTACCCATCATTTGGGACTACGTTCCTTGCAGTTAGGCATGCAGCAGAGCAGTTAGATACAGCCACCTACCACAAAGTATGTAATGAGAGTAATCCTGGTGGAGGAGATTTGTGGTACAAGTGCCAGGAAATACAGGTGGAGGAAACTGGATCTGCTGAATTGACTCTTTATGAACTTTGGGCACCGATTGCTGGCGGGATCTCGTTAGACTTTATGTCACTGCATGGAAATATTTGGGAGTTTGAGTATTCTGGATCTGGATACAGTCCTGATAGAAATAGTCCGTGCTGGCCTCCGACTACGAATAATGGCAACCTGACAAAGGATATCCTGCGCTCGAAGAACGCAACGACTTGGCTACTATCCGCAGAGAGTGATAGCTGGAATGATGGGAGAGCAGCCAGAGTATTTGTAGGAATGCACATAACGCATCGTGAAGTAGTAAATCAGAGCAGGACATACCCAACTGATTTTGAGTTATATAATACGGCTCCCCCTGGAGGTACGTTGACGATTATTGAAAGGAGCCTGTGCGGAGTAAATGAGGACGAGGACTTGACTGAAGATCCAAGAGACATACCAAGGAGTACAAATTTAGAAGATGCCATGAATGAGTTATTTGACTTATCCTCAGCCTCGTTTGGGCCAGCGTATCAGCAGTTGACACCTACATGGGTGATTCCGCAAAGAGTTGAGATTGTGATTAATACACAGTTGTGGGAGGAAGTCTAATGGAGCATGTTATCAAGTCTTATGGAGCACCAGTCGGAATAGACCCAATGGACTCTGTAAAGGCTGACTACTGCCCAAAATGCGGAGCAGGGCTGATTACTGTTCCTGTGAATGCTTCGCCTGGAGACCAGATCCCTGATAAGTCAGTAAATTCACTGACGAAGTGCTCGAACCATGCGGAGAAGGACAAGTTTTGCGACTACGAAATTGAAAACCGAGGACTCAAAAGATATGGACAACCCAACGCTGATTGAGATTTTTAAATTGAGTCCTGCCATTGCTGCACTGCTAATAGTAATTGTTTTGCTATGTCGGATTATAGTTAAAAAGGAAGAGACAATACTTGAGTTGATTAAACTCAGTAAAGAGGATATGGCAAGGCAGACTAAAATGATAACGCTTTTGGAAATATTAGTTAATAGAGGGAAATGACCGTGAGTTTCTTAAAAAAGCTAATTGCTGTGTTATCAAGTCATGCACATATAGCGAGTGAAATTATTGCTGATACTCGGAAGAGGGAAGAGCTTGATACGAGATTAGGTGATCTGACCGTAGCCACGATAAACGGTGAGGAGCAGTGGTTCTTGCAGTTAGTTAAAAAGAATCCAGATTGTGCATTAGAAGTTATAAAGGAGTGTGATCTTGTTGATAAAAATAATGAGTGACCTTGCGTTTTGGGGGTATGGAATTAATTTTCTATTCGCCCTTTATGGCCTTTTACTATTTGCATGGTGGTGGAAGAAGTTGGGCCATGCCACTGAAGTTTATGCCTACATTACTATGCTGTTCATGACAGAAGTACTGGTATGGGGTGGGAATGTTCATATTAGAATATTGAAGTCATTTGATCAAGTGCAAGCGCTTGCAATGTCGGATTCTTTATTATGGGCCACAAGAACATGGCTGCACGCATTTATACTTGGAGTAATTATTTATAAAATGACCCGAAGAGTCATTAGGACAACTATGGCAGCACGCCGTTTTACAGAGGAGGAGAGCGATGTGCAAAATGATGGTAGTTGATGATGAAAAGGCAGTTAGAGAAATAATGCTTAAAGTGCTTAACCAGAATGGCTTTCCAACTGTTGAAGCTAAAAGTGGGGAGCATGCCCTTGAAGTGTTGAAAAGGCACCCTGCTATACGTGTAGTATTTATTGATCTGCACATGCCGGTTATGGACGGGATGGCCCTGTGCCGTATTTTGAAGAAGAGAGATCCTGCGCTGTTAGTTATTGCTATTACTGGATATAGTAATGTTTACACGTTGATAGAAGCACGACAGGCGGGATTTGATGATTTCTGTGTAAAGCCATTAAACATTGACTTTATTCGAGAAATTGGTACAATGGCATCAAAAGTCGTAGAGCGATGGCAGATGCTAAAATAATCATACTGACAAACGGTTTGCCGTAATTGTCGATGAGGAGAAAAAGATGAGTCGGAAAATAGTATTCAGTCATAGGAGAGCAGTCGGTGACGCATTAATGCTGACCTGTGGGATTCGTGATTTCAAGTTGATGTTTCCAGTTATAGACATTAATGTGGATTCGAATTTTCCACAGCTATTTGACAATAACCCCTACCTGACAAGATCCATAAAGAAGGGTGATCCTGACGTTGAGTTATATAGGGTCGGGTATCCTATAGTCAATAATGCCAATGCTGCCAGTACCCACTTCACGCAAGCATTCTTTTTGGACATGGTTGCAGCAGCCGATGCCCATGAATCCCTGCCAATTAAGTTGTTTCAGTTTACTGCCGCCTTCGGAAATGGAAGAATTGGAGATCCAGACGTAAACAATCCTGAGACTGCCATGTATAAGTCCCAGTTTGACGGTGGCCTCGAATTCCTACCTGATGACCTAAAGAAATTGTATAGGCCGAAGGAGTCATTCTGCGCTCGGTTCGGTAGGCTACGTGCTGACCTGTGGATGACTGGTGAGGAAATGAAGGATAACCTAATCAAGAAGTCATTCGGTGTTGAGAAATACTGGGTTGTCGCTCCTGGTGGCAAAAGAGATTGCACTGCAAAGATTTGGGACTGGAGAAGGTTCCAAGATGTAGTCGATTACTTTGAAGGTCAGATAAAGTTTGTAGTCATCGGAAGAAGTGACCACCTCGTTGAAAAACTGAGAAACGTGATCGACCTCACCGACAAATTTAACAAGGATCTACGTGGCCTCGTTCCTCTGGTCTACCATGCGGAAGGCTGTGTATCCGGTGTGAGCCTTTTGCTGCATCTTGCCGGAGGTGTGCCACCTAAGTTCGGAGTGGCAAGAAAACCGTGTGTAGCAATTTATGGTGGGCGTGAGCCGATCACCTTTACCAATTACAATACCCATCAGCTTCTACATACGGCAGGTGCTTTGACTTGCTGCGATGTTGGTGGGTGTTGGCACTCACGTGTAGTTGCCCTGCAAAAAGATCCTGATAAAAACAAAAGGCTGTGCAAACACCCAGTTGAATCGGATGGAAAGACAATCCCAAAGTGCATGGATATTATTACTTCCGAAGATGTAATTCGTGCCATCGAGATCTATTATGAAGGCAATATCTACAAGCCTATGATGCCTGTCACCAGACCGATTAAAGTCAAGGCACGCAGGGAGAGAGTTGTCGAACTGACGACTGGGCGTGAGATAAATTTGTTGGCCTCCCTAAAGTCTGCGGGTGGTGGGGAACAGAGTGCACTCCATATTGCCAAGCTATTGCAGGATGCAGGGTGGAAAGTAAACTTGCATCCCTGGGCCAACGTGCATGAGAATTACAAAAACAACGGGTTCGAATTTAAGAAGCCTTTTATGAGTGAGCATGGGTATGGATTCAAAGAAGGTATACCTCTGCTATTCTATGCCAATGACCAGATCACAGATTTTGTAAGACATGGAAAATCGCTTGTTGATCACAGTTCGGGTGTAGTCATTGGGATCAATTTCGTCAACGGACCACTGCCAAGGGCTACCTGGATGCAAGACAAACTGAAGGCTGTAGTATTTCAGAATCAGGAGAAAAGGCTTGAATTTGATCGGGATGCCATTGGCTTTGATGCCACCGAGCGTATAGTATTGTTCGGAGCCATTGACTTGCAGAAATTCATTGAAATCTGCCCACCTCAACGGCCTAATGGAGATGCGGAGTTGGTGGTGTTAAAGCACTGCACACCTGACTATAGGAAGTACACCACTGAGGAAAGTGTGGGTGGTGGGGAGAAAATCCACATCTGGCAACAGAAGATCATAAAGGAAACTGATGTAAAGTTTTACGCCCGACTGCTTAAAGACACAAAAAACACCAAGTTTGAGTTCATGGCTGCACACGCTGAATTATCTAAGGCTTACGAGAATGAGCCACGAATGGTATTCCACGAATGGGACTCAATGCCTGTGACTGACTTTCTGGCACGAGGTCATGTCTACCTTTATAGAACTTCCAATCGGTGGAGGGATCAATATCCACGAGTTGTTGCGGAAGCATTAGCTGCCGGAATGCCTGTACTGACTGAGCCAAGAGATGGCACGCTCGATAGAGTTGTTCCTGGCAATACTGGATTCCACTGTGTCGATTATGACCAGTTTAAAGAAGCGCTCCGAAAACTGAAAAGGAAGGAGTCATATCGCCACCAAATGGGCATGTACGCCAAGGACTGGGCCAGAGTAAACCTTGATCCCCGACAATGGGTAGAAGTATTATCGGAGGTGCTATGATATCTATATGCACTATATTCTATCCGTGGTACAGGGCTTATGATCGAACTGAGGAGATATTTGACGTACTTCTGCCAAGCATCCTTGAGATGGACTCTGGAGATCAAATTGAGTTATCCATCATGGATGGTGGAACGTCTGATGTCTGGAAGAAAAATCGGCAGCATGATTCTGATGCCTTTAAACAAAGGATTTCACGCACGATTGGAAACATTCCACTTGTCTACACCTTAGATCCTGGGTGTATCACATTTCACGATGGGATGGAGAGATTCTGGAAGGGGTATGCTATTGAAATGGCGGCACGACAGTCAACCGGAGATAAGTTATTCCTGATTGGGATTGACTCCACTGTGCCACCTGGACTCAGTGAGTTATTCAGTATGTTCGTGGATGACGAATCAGCCATGGTGCTATATCCCTTTAACATATTTCGTGGAAAGCCATATAGTACGCATAAAGACAATGGATTCTGGAGAAATGCTCGTGGAATTACAGGGTTCACGAGAGACACGTACTTCGGGATCGGTGGAACCCAATATTTCAAATTCAAAAAGTCCAAGCAGGATAGTAATCGGTACGACAGGGCTGAGAAGGAATTGCAGTTATCCCACTTGAGGATTAAAGGGTGCTACCACATTGACCATCCTGGAACCAATGAGCACACCTCTGAGTTTAGATATAAAGGAGGTAAGAAATGAAAATATGTGTAGCAGGATGGGATTATCAGAAGGACTACTTGTGGGCATTACGTCAGGCGCATAAAGAGTTTGATGTGATTATAATTAACCATCGACCAGAGCTTCCTGCTGCCGTTTTTAACGGGATAGTACTTATATCCATTGAAAACATAGGCCTGGAGTTTGGCTGTTATGACTATTTTCTGAAGACTTGTTGGGATGGTAAGTCAAATGTGCTTTTTACGCATGATGATATGAGAGTTGATGATCCATCAGTATTTAAGAAGATCTCCCAACTGGATGACGATCAAGCCTATATCTGGAGAGATAAAGCTGAACGTGTAGCTAATGGGGGCAAGCATGGGCGTGCAATCTTCTGCTCTGCAAGGTTCTTGAATTTTATCTTGGATTGGGAGTGTAACTGTCCACAAAGTAAAGGCAAACGTGATAAGAAAAATAAGCGACTGCTGAAAGGGACTGGGCCGCATAGGGGTTTCTGGTTTGATCCGCATAATACGGGGCATACCACAGGCACCCCGCCTAATGGAGTAAGGCATTATAATGACGCCATCTACCACTTCCATTGGATGCTTGGTCGTATTCGTGACCGGAAAGTTGGGCCGCAAACTATGTGGCCTAATCCTGAAGGTGATCCAATGTTCGTTGTGCAGCACAGGTACTTCCCTGGATTCGAAGCGGGAAGGAGAAATACCTGGGATCACATCAACCGAGAAAAAGCGAGGTATGGTGATGACAGCAAAGTTGGGAAAGCGGTCAATAGCAAATCGTAATACCTGTAATAGCAATGTGCAAAAGGTTATAAATAAATCCATTGATTTAGATATAATGGACTTTACCGTGGTTCAAGGCCATCGAGGGCAGGAAGAACAGGATAAGTATTACTACGAAGGCAAGAGTAGAGTCAAATGGCCTAACGGCAAACATAATAAGTATCCATCGGAAGCGGCTGATATTGCTCCCTATATAAATGGTGACATATCATGGAATAAGATCCACTGCGTTCACCTTGCCGGAATTGTCCTGGCTGTAGCTGAAATGCAGGGAGTTAAACTGCGGTGGGGTGGAAACTGGGACATGGACTATGAACCTGTGACTGACCAGGATTTCCAAGATCTGGTGCACTATGAGGAAGTTACATGAAGGTGGAGCTGACAATAGTCATAGCAGTTCTGGAGAGTTACGAAGCTGTTTACCGGCAGTGCCAGTACTGGGCAAACATGCCAGTGCCGCTTGATGTAGAAATTATTATAATGGATGACGGAAGTCCTAAACCGCTGAGTGCTATAGTTGAAACTTTTGCAAGCGCTTGCAATGTCCGAGTGATTGGGACAGGAGATACAAGGCCCTGGAGTCAGCCGTGTGCCAGGAATGCCGGAGCGAAATGTGCAAAGGCTGACTATATCCTGTTTACTGATATCGACCATATAATAAGTGTTGAAGCGCTGGTTACCGCAAGAATGTTTTCTGGTGACATGATGAAATTTCCAAGGGAGTTTGCAGTAATAGATGAAAAAGGTAATCTGACACAGGATCTATGCACCCTTAAAAAATACGGCCTGAGGCGCAAAATAAAAACGGGGCCTCACTTCAACACCTTTGTAATCAAGAAAGAGTTATTCGAAGCCCTGAATGGCTATGACGAGTCATACTGCGGCAAATATGGTGGTGATGACACAGACTTTGCGGATAGATATTCTAAACTGGCAAAAGCAGGTAAAGCGACCAGATCATCACTGGGTCCTCGAATGTTTGTATTCCCTGACCCAAGAAAAGATGTTAAACAAATATTTCATGGATTAAGGAGGAAGAAATGAAAAGTTTTCTAATTCTCGCAATCTCTTTGCTGATAAGTATTTCCGTAGCCTTTGCCGGAGATAAAGAACTGACGTTTGCGTGGGAGCAGACAGCAGACGATTTGGATGTACTTGACCATTGGACGCTGTATAAGTCAGAAGATCCAGCAGCCGCATGGCCCTGGACAAAAGTTGGAGATGTTCCGTATGCGGGAACTGAGCTGCCGGAGTATCAAGCGCCCTTTACCATTACTGTTCCAGACAATGCAGAAACCAGTTTATGGTTTAAAATGATAGCAGTCGATACAGGTGGGTTAGAGAGTGATCCGTCTGTGGCAGCGATCCCTGCCCCTGTAGTAATTGACTTCTTGCCACCTAAACCACCTGTAGCATCGGGAAGTTATGATGCTCAGACGAAAACTGTTACGATTACGTGGACGCAGGATGCCGGAGATACAGATATCGCTGCCCACCGAGTTTATAAGAGTGCCACGTCTGGTGGGCCGTTTGAAGATTTGGGGAATCAGACAACCCCATTTGCCTATCAGGTGCAACCATCTGATAGTGGAAAGTGGATGTATTTTGTAGTTGTTGCCCATGATGACGATGGGAACTTTTCACCGAGTTCAAATGAGGTAGTGGTGAAACTGACGATGGGTGTCCCTTTCAACCTAAAAGTCTCTGTTTCATCGGAGTAATTCAATAAATAAAAAGGAGAAAAAGAAATGGCTTTAACAGAATTGCAGTTACCCAACAAGGATACATTCTATAGCAATCTTCAGGCCGAGGCAACGAACATGAAGGATGCTATGAACCG
>Ga0307377_10002886_pt1 | contig 19905 bp, 15 predicted proteins | sample TR3MG_FD_202535 | JGI IMG/M metagenome (GOLD analysis project Ga0307377, IMG submission 202535) | Soil microbial communities from Risofladan, Vaasa, Finland - TR-3 | ecosystem: Environmental > Terrestrial > Soil > Coastal area > Acid sulfate soil | place: Finland: Risofladan, Vaasa | collected... | reverse complement strand
TCGAACCGCGCAAGGCATCCATGCGGCTCGATGTAGCCCTGATGCACCGGCGCGGTCTTGAAGCTCATTTCCACGATCTCGTCGGCCGCGGCGAAGCCGGCCTCGGGGTCGCCGATCTTGAATTCGATCCGCTTCGAGATGTTCGACGGCTTGCTCGGCGGCGGCTCGACGCCGCGCGTGATCATGTCCTCGAACAGCAGCGGCGCATCGGGGCGCATCGCCTCGTCGACGTCGATGACGTGCGGCAACAACTCGTAATCGACCGCTATCAGCCGCAGCGCCTCTTCGGCGACGTCCTTGCTCACCGCGGCAACGGCGGCGACGGCATGCCCCTCGTAGAGGACTTTCTCGCGCGCCATGATATTGCGCGTCATGTGCCAGAAATTGACGGCGACGCGCTCGGGGCCGATAAATTCGTACTTCTGCTCGGGGAAGTCCGCGGATGTGATCACCGCCCTGACCCCGGGCAGCGCCTGTGCCCTCGATGTGTCGATCGAGCGGATGCGGGCATGGGCATGCGGCGAGCGCAGGATGGCGCCCCAGAGCATGCCCGGCAGCGCGAAGTCGGCGCCGTAGCGGGCGAGGCCGGTCACCTTGGGCACGCCGTCCGGCCGCACCGGCCGCGTGCCTACGACCTTCAGAACCTGTTCACCATGTTTGATCGTTTTCGCGTCCATGTTCATTTCCCCCGCATTTCGCTTGCCGCGTCTAGCACCGCATCGACGATCTTGTTGTAGCCCGTGCAGCGGCACAGATTGCCGGCCAGCCAGAAGCGGACTTCCTCCTCGGTCGGATCGGGATTGCGCTCCAAGAGCGAGCGCGCGGCGATCAGTATCCCCGGCGTGCAGACGCCGCACTGCAGCGCGGCATGCTCGAGGAACTTGCGCTGCAGCGGATGCAGGCTCGTGCCTTCGGCCATACCCTCTATGGTTTGGATGGACTTGCCCTGCGCTTCGACACCGAGGACGAGGCAGGAGCACACCAGGCGGCCGTCGATCGTCACGCTGCAGGCGCCGCAATCACCGGTGCCGCAGCCTTCCTTGGTGCCGGTGAGGTTCAGTTCGTCGCGCAGCACTTCGAGCAGCGTCTGCTGCGTCTCGCAAAGATACTCGACGGCGTTGCCGTTGAGCGTCGCGGTCACATGATGCTTGGCCATCAGGCTTTCCTCCCTGCTCGCTTGAGCGCAATTGCGGCCGCACGCCGCGCCAGCACGCCCGCAATCTTGATGCGGAATTCCCTGGTCCCGCGTTTGTCGTCTATCGGCCGGCAGGCGGCGCTCGCGGCAGCAGCCAGGCGCTCGAGCGCAGCGGCATCGACTTTGCTGCCGATCAGGGCTGCGGCAGCCTCGGGCAGCAGCAAAGCGCGTTCGGCGACAGCGCCCAGACTGACCCGCGCCTGGCTGCAGACGCCTTTTTCATCGAGTGTGAGATTGACCCCCGCGCCGACGACCGCGATGTCCATCTCGGTGCGCGGAGTGAAACGAAGATAGGCGTCGCCTGAACGCGGCGGCCGCCGCGGCAGCAGAAAGGAAGTGATGATCTCGCCTTCGGCCAGCGAGGTCTTGCCCGGTGCCGTGGCGACATCCTCGACCCGCAGCTCGCGGCTGCCGGCGGGGCCGACAACGCGCGCGACCGCGCCCGCGGCGATCATGGCAGGGACGCTGTCTGCCGCAGGCGAGGCGTTGCACAGGTTCCCGCCCACCGTCGCGCGCCCCTTCACCTGGACCGAGCCGATCAGCTTGACCGCGTCGGTCACGCCGGGCCAGGCCGTCGCGAACGCAGTGTGCTCGACCAGTTCCATGCAGCTAACGGCTGCACCGAGACGAAACCCGCCGTCCTCGACGGCAATCGCGCGCAGCTCGGGGACGCCCTTGATGTCTACCAGCAACCCAGGCGAGACGCGGCCGCCGCGCATCTGGATCAGCAGATCGGTGCCGCCTGCGAGCACGCGAGCCCGTCCTTTCGCGCCCGAGAGCAAGGCAACGGCGGCCTGCAGCGTCTGTGGCACCTCATAACGCATTTCACTCATTTCGCTTTCCTGTATCGGCGCAACGCATGTTGGTCCACGACTCTGACGATATTATCATCATTGACCCATGCTGCAACCGGGTCCGGAACCGCACCGTCGCGGTCCCGTTGCCCGACGCCAACGGCGTGCTCGTAGAAACAACAAATGTCGAACGCGGATGCAGGCGCGCCCGCTTTATCGGCCTTTCAGGCACGCGCGGCCGTGGAAGCGCCTCGCGCCTTGGCTTCCAGCCAAAGCAGCCACAGGCCGCAAACCAGCGCGGGCGCAGCCACCAGCAGAAAGGCAGCGGGATAACTGATGCCGCCCTCGACGAGAAAAGCAAAGATCGCCGGTCCGGTGAGCACGCCGAAGAAAGTAAAGAAAAGCGCGCCGCCGGTCGCAAGTCCTGCCTTGCCCTGCGGCGCTTCCTTGGCGACTTGGGCGAGGTATACGCCGTTCCAGCCGATCGCGGTCCCGCCGAAAGCCGCGCAGGCGACGGCAATGGCGATCGGCGACCAACCGGCGGTAAACAGCGCGGCCGCGATCGCGCTGAGCGCTATCGCGCAGCCGATGAAGCCCAGTACCCCTAGCGGGCGGCCGCTGCGGTCCGCGATCGCACCCCACACCACGCGCGCAACCACGCCGCCGCCTTGCGCGATCGAGAGCATCAGGCCGGCCTGAAGCAGCGAATAGCCGACGTCGCGCGTGAGATAAGTGACGAGGTAGGTGGTCAGGCAGACCTGGACCGAGGCGAAGAAAAACGAGCACAAGGCGAGGCGCCGAATGGCAGGATGCGCGATGGTGAAGCGCAGCGGATCGAGTGCGCCGGTGAAGCGGATGCGCATGGTGCCGGCGCGCCCGGCGTCGAGCGACTGCCGTATTGGCTGGGCAAGCGCCGCCGTTGCGATGCAGGCGATACCCACTGTCAGCGCCGCCGCGCGCCAGCCCCACAGCAGCACCAGCGACGGCACCACGGCGCCGGCAAGGGCGCCCCCCAGCGGCACGCCGGTCTGCTTCAGCGAAAAAATCAGCGACATCATGTGCGGCGGTGTGGTCTGGCTCAGCAGGTGCGAGCTTGCCGGTGTCACCGGGCCGTAGCCGAAGCCCAGCAGCACGGCCCCCGCGACGAGAAGCGCGGGCGTCGCGCCCGTCGCGCAGGCAAGACCGGCCGCGCACGAGATTAGGCACAGCTGGCTGATGCGGATCGGACCATACTTCTGGATGAGCCTGCCGCTGGCGAGGGTGGACACCATGCTCCCGCCGTAGACCATCGCTATGAACAGTCCCACGTAGCCCGCGGACACACCGGCATCGACGGCCGCGACCGGCGCCAGCACCGGCATGGTCACCACCGCCATCGCCACCAGCATCTGCACAGCCAGCGTGACGCCGAGCGAGAACAGCGTGCTACGCATTCGCCGCGATCGGGACGCGCGGGCACAGTGAATCCGCGCAGGAGCATCGCCCGATTGAATGCAGCCTCGACGCGATCCCGAAGCATCCCGGCGCGCCATCGGGCAAGAGGGATTGTTTTCCGACCGTCAACTTCCCGGCTTGAGCCGATCGTCTAATCATTGTTTGATAGCTGTCCTCGGTAAGGATTGTGCCTCCAATTCTTCATCGGCACAATTTCTGCGCACCGCTTCGCGTGTTCAATCGCAGCGCTGCCCGCATGCGCCAAAGCCTGTCGCGCCGGCGGACGCGTAGCATCTGACGAAATTATTCCGTCGTGCTGCTGACCGAATGCTTGGGGGGCAGCCGGATCTTCGCTCGGCGTTGGATTTCCGAAGTCTGCAGCTCCGGCAAAAACGAAAATGCCGGTTGGGGATCACCAACCGGCATTCAAATTTTGGTCGGGGCGAGAGGATTTGAACATCCGACCACCTGAACGCCATGCAGCGTGACCAACCTCAGCAACGTCATGATCCGTCGAGTCTTTTAGACCAGGCTCTGACAAATTCTATCGGCTGCAACCGTCTGAAAAGCGCTATATATATCAATATGTTTGCATTAGTTTGTCAGTCGATATTAAGTGATCTTACCCGTCATTCACACCTCAGTTTTCTCCCGCACCACTAGCTTTTTCCGCGGCGACCCGCTCACGCGGTTCCCTGCCGGCCGTAAATTGTGGAACAAACTTCGCGGGCACCGACACATTCTCCCCAGACCTAGGGTTGCGACCGGTGCGCGCCGGTCGGTGGTTGATCTTGAAACTACCAAACCCGCGCATCTCGATTCGCCGTCCTGTCGCCAGGCTCGAGGTCATCGCTTCAAGTATCGCATTGACCACAACCTCGACGTTCTTTGCGATCAGTTGCGGATAGCGCCCGGCCAACCTGGAGATCAACCCGGATTTCGTCATTCTTGGTATAGAGCGAACAGGGCGATGCCGATCATGGGCATAATGTGTAGCGCAACACGGACAAACACGCTTAGGCGAGACTCGGTTCCGTTGACGACGTCGGTGACTACGGTAGTCGCGTGCCAACGGCCACGATCGACTTTATCGCGAAACCCGGCAGACGCCTACCTATAAGTGCTCTCGCATAAGGGGCTTCCAATTTCCTCTCGGAAGCAGAAACGCGATACCCTCCCATTATTAATTCCGCCCTAGGACCAGCGTTAGACAATGAACAACCGATCGCTACTGGAGCGCAGTCTCGCCGCCGTGTGGCATCCGTGCACGCAGATGAAGCTGCACGAAACCATGCCGCCGGTGCCCATCCGGCGCGCACAGGGCGTCTGGCTGGAGGATTTCGACGGCCACCGCATTCTCGACGCGATCAGCTCCTGGTGGGTGAACCTGTTCGGCCACGCGAACCCGCGCATCAACGCCGCCTTGCGCGACCAACTCGAACAACTCGACCACGTCATGCTGGCCGGCTTTACCCACGCGCCCGTGGTGGAGTTGTCGGAAAAGCTCTCGGCGCTGACCGGTAATGCGCTCGGCCACTGCTTCTATGCCTCGGACGGCGCTTCTGCGGTGGAAATCGCGCTGAAGATGAGCTTCCACTTCTGGCACAACAGCGGGCAGCCCGAGAAGACCCGCTTCGTCAGGCTCAGCAATAGCTATCATGGCGAAACCCTAGGCGCACTGGCGGTGACCGACGTAGCCCTCTTCGCCGACGTCTACGCCCCATTGCTCCGCGCTGCCGACACGGTGCCCAGCCCCGATTGGCGTCACGCCGCACCGGGGGAGTCGCCGCGCGACGCAGCGCTGGCAGCCGCAGCGGCGCTGGAGGCCCACCTCGCCGCGCACCACGCCGAGACGGCGGCGTTCATCGTCGAGCCGCTGGTGCAATGCGCCACCGGCATGGCGATGTACGACGCGGAATACCTGCGCCGGGCACGCGCCCTATGCGAGCACTACGGCATACATCTCATCGCCGACGAGATCGCCGTCGGCTGCGGGCGCACCGGCAGCTTCCTCGCCTGCGAGCAGGCCGGCATCATGCCGGACTTCCTGTGCCTGTCCAAGGGCATCAGCGGCGGCACCCTGCCGCTCTCAGTGGTGCTGACGACCGACGCCGTGTATGCCGCCTTCTATGACGACAGCACCGCGCGCGGCTTCCTGCACTCGCACTCCTACACCGGCAACGCGCTCGCCTGCCGCGCCGCCCTGGCCACGCTGACTATCTTCGATGAAGACGATGTGATCAATGCCAACCGCAGCACCGCCGCGCGACTGAACGAACGTGCGGCGGCGCTCGCCGCCGATCCGCGCGTACGCCACTTGCGCAACACCGGCATGATCTGGGCCTTCGATGTCGCCACCGACGACCCGCTCTTCGCGCGCCGCTTCCACCAGGCAGCGCTGGCGCGCGGTCTGCTGCTGCGCCCGATCGGCAACACTGTGTACTTTATGCCGCCCTACGTGATCGGCAGCGACGAGATCGAACTGCTCGTCTCCGGCACACAGGCCACCCTGGAGGACGTGCTGCCATGAGTGATTTCGATGCCGGGTTCGCCGAGCTGGATGCGCTGGGGCTGCGGCGCCGGCGGCGCGTCGTCGATTCGCCCTGCGCACCGGAACTCGTCGTCGACGGCCGCCCGGTGCTCGCCTTCTGCAGCAACGACTACCTCGGCCTGGCAAACGACCCCGCGCTGGTCGCAGCGGCGCAGGAAGGCGCCCGGCTCTATGGCCTCGGCTCGGGCGCCTCGCCGTTCATCAACGGGCACATGACAGCGCACGCCGCGCTGGAGCGCCGCCTGGCCGAGTTTACGCGCATGGAGCGCGCGCTGCTGTTCTCCACCGGCTACATGGCGAACCTCGGCATCGTGCCGGCGCTTGCCGGACGGGACGACGCCGTCTTCTGCGACCGGCTCAACCACGCCTCGCTGATCGACGCCGGACGCCTCTCCCGCGCCGAGCTCAAGATCTACCCACACCTGGATGTGGCTGCGCTGGAACGCGAGCTGGCCGCATCGCAGGCGCGGCGCAAGCTGGTCGTCACGGAGTCCGTATTCAGCATGGACGGCGATCTCGCGCCGCTGCCTGACCTGCTCGTCCTCGCCGAGCGGCACGACGCCTGGCTGCTGGTGGACGACGCCCACGGCTTCGGCCTGCTCGGGCCGCAGGGTCGCGGCGCCGCCGCGCATTTCGGTCTTGCCTCGCCGCGCCTGATCTATATGGGCACGCTAGGCAAGGCGGCCGGAGCGGCCGGAGCATTCGTCGCCGGCGCGAAGGACGCCATCGAGTGGATACTGCAAAAGGCGCGCACGTACATCTTCAGTACCGGTGAGCCTGCGCTGATCGCCCATGCGCTGCTGAAAAGCATTGATCTCATCGAACAGGGCGACGCGCGCCGCCGCCATCTCGCCGACCTGAACGCACTGCTGCACAGTTCACTCAAACTCAGGCGCTGGCGGCTGCCGCCATCGGAAACGGCCATCCACCCCCTGCTGATCGGAGAGAATGCGGAGACGATGGATGTGGCAAGCCGGCTCTTGGCGCGCGGTATCTGGGTGCCGGGCATCCGCCCGCCGACGGTACCGGCCGGCACGGCGCGCCTGCGCATTACGCTATCGGCGGCGCATACCGCGTCGAACGTCGCGCGGCTTGTCGAAACGGTGATGGAGCTGGAATGAAGCGCGCCTACTTTCTCACCGGTACCGACACCGGAGTCGGCAAAACGCTCGCGGCCTGCGCCCTGCTTCACGCCGCCGCCGCGCAAGGCATGCGCACGCTGGGCATGAAACCGGTGGCGGCGGGCGGCAGCGAGGATGTCGATGCGCTCGTCGCCGCGAGCAGCGTCGCCGCGCCGCGCGACTGCGTGAATCCCTACCTGTTGCGTGAACCGCTGGCGCCGCACATTGCCGCGCGCCGCGACGGCGTGGCCATCGACATCGCGCACATCGCGCGGTGCTTCGGGGAACTGCGCGGGCTGGCCGATTTCCTCGTCGTCGAAGGCGTCGGCGGCTTTCGCGTGCCGCTGGACGATTCGCGCGACAGCGCCGACCTTGCCGTCTCGCTCGGGCTCCCGGTAATCCTGGTGGTGGGATTGCGCCTGGGCTGCATCAATCACACCCTGCTGACAGCAGAAGCTGTCCGTGCGCGCGGACTATCCTTGGCCGGCTGGATCGCCAACCAAGTGGATGCCACCATGGCCTGCGTCCAGGAAAACATCGCCGCACTGCGCACTCGGCTGGACGCGCCCCTATTGGGAAGCGTGCCACATCTGGCGGCGCCGGATGCAATACGGGTCGCCGAGATGCTGACGCTACCGGAGGATTAGTCATCCTCGCACAGGCGGAACGGTACCCTGGTGGCGCACGCAGGTCGCCATATGTGTCCCGACAACCCGCATGTCGAAGTCGATTCATCGTTCAGGGGAGCAAAGCCACCTCTCAGCGAACCAACTGAAGACGCTAGGCTACGGCGTGCGCGAGATTCAGAAGTCCGCCGCGCATGCGTGGATGACCACCACCGAGGAATATCTGAACCAGTACCGGGACCGGCTGAGCGACGTGCATATGCCGCTTCCGCCGCGAACAACTTGGAAAGTCTCTAAGCGCCCAGGCGGGCGCTACTCCTAAGTTCAAATTTTGGTCGGAGCGAAAGGATTTGAAACTCCGACCACCTGCACCCCATGCGGGGTGTGCATGCTGGAAAATCAGTAGCTTACGCGATTTTTTCTAAGCGCAATTTCGAAATACACCCCTAGTATCGGCGCGGTTTCCCGCAGCGTACTTAGATGGTTTCTTGCATTCCAATTAATTCCGAATTGGGTAATCGTGTTCAACGATGTAACGCAAATTCGACGCAAGGCCACTTGACCTGGCCGAGACACTGCTTCAAGATTTCCCCGCAACGACACTTACACCAATGCGATCGGCCAGAATTAGCAATTCAGCGTAGGCGCTCGGGTCGCTGAGAAGCGCCCGAGAACTGCCATGCGGCATAAGTGTCTTGGCGACGACTCGATCACCGAAGAGAATTATCGCCAGAGCCTGGTCGTCCTGCCGCGATGTCCAGCACAGGCCCTGGATCTTCGCGGCCCGCGCATGGATCGCTTCGGCCCACTTGCGGGTCTCCGGATAACAGTCCTTCTCGGTATCAATCAACTGAGCCCGCGGCACGCCGAGTTTCCTCAGCGCCACGTTGCTAAGATCCGCCAATACGAGATCCGTTGCCGGTAGCAGCACGGAGTGTATCTGACCGACCAACTTGCGCTTGTCGAAGCTCTTAAACCCCGAAGCGAACGGCACGTCGTGGAATACCGCTTCCATGGCCGCGCAGTCGAACGTACTCCCTCCGTAAAGCGTTGGAATAGCTGCGCCGGAAGTATCGACAATAGGGCTGAATCGGGCGTTGCCCTTCCTGCCCGGGTTGAATCCGTCCGCGGCGTAGCGCACCAAGTGGATGCGATGGATCGGCCGCCCTCGAGGCCAATTCGTCGATGAAACGTGCAGGACCGCCGGCGGTACCGGCACTGTTGTAGACCGCGCCGCCGCCTTCGACGTCTTTACCGTCCGTACCGCTTTCGGTATCGCGGACGGTCTAACCATGTGCGATCTGGGCCACTTCGTCGTGCGCGGCCTCGATCACACGGTCTGTCGCGTTGGCCAGCAGATCCTGTGGCCGCTTTCCACCCAGAAAACTGTTAACCGAGGCAAACCAGTAGGCCAAGCCCCACGCGTCCTTCGTATTCCCGAAGGCACTTAACACCTTCGCCAGTGCCTTGACAGGCCGGTAATTGGCTGTCGGATCGAGCCCATAGGCCGGAAAGTAGTCGGTACTCTGATGGCGGATCGCAAAGATCAGCCCGTCCTTCTTCCACTTGTTCGGTTGCGCACTTGGGTTCGACGCGCTGAAACCCGCTAACTTCGCGATCTGCGCGGCGGTCAGCCACTCCGCCCCCTCCAGCACTGCCTTGCGCGCCGTCGCCGTCATCCGCGCCTCAGTCAGCATGTGTTCAGGGGGCGGGACGTTCGGCACCAGTGCATCGATGATCCTGTCCAGGGTTTCGCGCTGCCGTTGCTTCATGAGCGTGGCGACTAGGGGCCCAAGACCCACCAGCGTTTCGGCAATTGCCCGTACCGTGCGCTCGTTCTCGTGCGCAAAGGTCAGGGCGATGGCGCGCTGGGCTCGCGATCGTCCCAGGCTCGATCGTACCTCAGCGAGTGTACCCGCCAGCGTGCCGAACCCGGATAACGCCTTGTCTTTGATAGCCGCCATGATCGGCCTCCATGCAATAAATGGTTATCTTGATGAGAATCATATCAGATAATTATGCTCATGTCTTTCTGACCATGGTTTTTTCGCAGCAGTTCTCAGTTGCCACCAGCTAACATATTGAATCCCTATCCACACCGCTGCATTCCTGTCTGCGGATTCTCGCAACGGCCTCCAACACTTGCGAGCAACCAATCCGCTCCTGCTCCAGTCGCACGCGCTCCCCGAGCCGGTCGAAGCGCAGATCATCGTAGAGCGCGCTCTCCTCACCGTCGAGTGCATCGAGGTCATGCAGACAGCGGCGATCCTGGGGCTCCTCACCCCACAGCTCCTTATGGCCCAGCAGCGTGTCGCGGTCCATTAGCAGCGAGCGCGTATGCGCCCAACGACGGCGCAGCCGGCTGAGGATCGCGAATCCGTGCGTGTCGATGTCGCCCCAGTAGTAGAGCAACTTTTCACGCAGCCAGGGGAGCGATCCGAGCCGGTCGATCGCATAACCTCCGCCGAAAATGGCGAGGCTGCCGGCGCACCCCGGCAACGTCAGAAAATTGATCCTGTTTTCGGTTACGAACACCCGCTCGCAGCGCGGAGCGTAGGCGGCGAACTCGGAGAGCGGCACCGTGGCGTCCGCGATGCACCCGTCGAGCATGAACGCGCGGTCAAGCCAGCGGAAGCGGATGAGCGGCTCGTCGCAGCACAGCCCGAAGCGTCGCTCGAATCCACCATCGGCAAGACCGCGCACCGTTGCGTCCACCGCCTCTGCCGGCAGCAAACAATCCAGCCACGCGCCGAGCAGCGAGCGGTTCTCTTCGATGAACTTGCTGTCCACTCCCGGGATACCGAGTTCGCGCGCGTAGCGCATTGGCCGCGGATGCGCTTGAAAATGCTCGACAACGGCCAACAGCCGCGGCAAATCGCCTTGGACCGCAATCGCGCGTAGCGGCTGCTGGGCCAGCCAGTCGCCCAGGCGCGGTTGCCGCGATCTGAGCGTTTGGGCGACCTCTGCGAAGCGCGCCAGCGCCGCGCTTTCCCCGGCGCACGCCGCGATATCCTCGGCGCTCTCGAACACGATGTTCTCCGGCACCCGCAAGCGCCCGAGTTTCTGATGCGCGACCTCCTTGAATACCACCGCGTAGCCGGCACCCTGACTCGCCTTGCACCCGGCCTCAAGCCGCTCGACGGCCGAACGAAGCTCTGCAAAACGATCGAGCCATTCCTGCGCCGAGGGCTTCCGAAACGGCACGGAACACGGAAACAGGTCTTCGGCACCGAGCCAGGCACGCAGCGGTGCGCCGCTGATCCACAGCTTGCGCGCGCGGGTGCGGATTTCCTCCGGCGCGATCATGCGGACGCAGCGGCGATAAACTGAAGCTTGCGCTCGCGATATTCCTCGATCGTCAGGTTCTGAACCATCGAATTCGCGCCGCCCTCGTTGTGCACAAAATGTACCGCCGAGATGTAGTCCTCGATGACCGCGATTTTCTGCAGCGGGGTGACGATCAGAAGCTGCAGGTCGAGCGTGCGGAATAGTTCCAGGCCGTAGCGGGTGCTATCGTCCGACCCGCGACCGAAGGCCTCATCGATCACCACGAAACGGAAGTGCCGCTTGCGTGCCTGCGTTTCGCCGAGTCCGAACTGATAGGCAAGTGCGGCCGCGAGGATCGTATAGGCGAGCTTCTCCTTCTGCCCGCCGGATTTGCCGGAAGAATCGCGATAGAATTCGCGCTCGGCGCCGTCCGCACGCCAGCGTTCCTTTGCGCCGAACTCGAACCAGTTGCGCACGTCGGTCACCTTTGCCCGCCAGCGCGCATCGACTTCAGCTTGTCCCTCTCGTCCATTCAAGCGCTCCACGAGTGCCTTCACCTGCAGGAATTTCTGCTCGGTGTAAAGCTCGCCGCCCTCTTCGCCGCCGCTGATGCAGGCGCGCAGGCTCGTCTGAAAGTCGCGCACCTCCGCATCCGGGGAGGGCATGCTCACCAGTTCGATAAAAGTACCCTGGCTGCGGTCGTACTCGATGCTCGCAAGCGATGCATTGATGACGCGGATTCTCTCGTCGATCTCGTGACGGCGCTTCTGCAGGTGCGCCTGGAATGCGGCCATGCTGTTGATTGTTTCCTTGTTGAGCAGCTCCTTGAAGCGGGCTTCGAAGCGCGGGAGATCGTCCTCGCGCAATGCGTGCAGTCGCCGGCGATACTCTTCCAGCGCTTCCGTACGTGCATCCATCTCCGCAGTCTCCGCCGGGTAGGCCGCCTTGTAGCGCTGCATCTGCTCGACGATCCGCTCCCGCAACCGCCCCGCCGCCTTGTCCTCGGCATCGATCTTCGCCTGCAGCGCGTCACGCATGCGCCGCTGCTGGGATTCGAGAGAACGCAGTTCCAGCGCTTCATCGCCCAGCACCTGTAGCCGCCACTGCTCCAGCCGCGCAACGCAGGCGTTACGATCGGACTCGGAAAGCGCAGCTCCCTCTTCGCGCGCGGCCTGGCACGCCTGGCTCGCCTGCTCCAGTCTGTCCAAGGAGCTTCCCTGGCGCCTGCTGGTTTCCTGTCTGTGCATATCGGCCGCAGCGTAGTCTTGATTGAGCTGCGCAAGCTGCGCGCGGAGCGTGCGCAGCTGGTCGTCGGATTCCTCCAGCGTGCGCTTCTCGTCTTCCAGTTTCTGGATGCGAGCGACGGTACTGCGCCAGTCGATGCGCGCGAATTCCTTCAGTTCGAGCAGCCGGTCCGCGGCACGTAGTTGTTGCTCGCCCGCTTGGCGCTGCCTGTCGACATCGTCACGCTCCGCCTTGATCGCCAGCAATCGGCGCCGCAGCTCGCTCTGCTCCGTGCGCAGCGCCTTCAACTTCGCACGATTGTCCCAGCCGAGCACATAGCGCGAGCGGTCCTCGATCCGATGCCGGTCGTCCTTTTCGTGGCGACGCTCATTCGCCTTGATCAACCCGTTCAGGGTAAGCGCGCGCGGCAACCGGCGGAATTCTTCCAGGCTATCGCAGCAGGCGTAGTCAAACTGCTCGGCCAACTCGCGCTCGAGAAACCCATAGAACCCGCTATCCGGCTTGATCGAAAGCTTGCGCACCACCGATTGCGGCGAGACCGTTTTTCCGGTCGCGCGCGCGGTTTCGTCGCGCACTCTCAGGTACACCAGCCGCCCGTGCAGATGGGTGCGGTCCACGTAGTGGTTAACCTGCGCATAGAGGGATTCGGGCACGAGTAGATTCATCGCGAAACCGTGCAGGAGGCGTTCGATCGCACCTTCCCATTCCGCCGCGTCCCGATGTACCTGCATTAGCTCGCCGGCGAAAGGCAAGTCCTCGGGATCGACACCCAGCGCCGCGGCCAGTCCCTCCCGGATGCTGATGCTCGCGGCAGGGATATTGCTCGCGCGGCTCTCCAAAGAGCGGATCTCGTCCGATAAGGCCTTGTCGCGCTCGCTGTTGCTTTTGAACTCGACCGCCTTGTCGATGACGAGACGATCCAGGCGCTGCTTGTCCGCGTCGACTTCCTGCCGACGCAGTCCCGCGGCTCGTACCGAAGCGAGAAAAGTCTCCAGCGTCGTGCCCGGCTTGACTGTTAGGGCTGTGCAAAGACGCCGGTAGTCCGCATCGTCGGCACGCTGGCGCTCCCGCTCGGCCTGTTCGTGCGCGATCGTCGTCTCGATCTCGCGAACGCGGCCGCCGCCCTGCCGCTCGATCGCCGCCTGCAGCTCAGTCCTCCTGCGTGACAGATCTTCCAGCCCGGCGCGCTGCGCTTCGAGCTGTTGCTCCCACTTACTCTTGTCGAATTCTAACTGCTCGATCTGCCGTTCGAGGAGCACGGTACGGTGCCCCGCGAACCAGGCGGAAAGCGCCTCCCGCGCTCGCCGCAACTCCGCGAGCTCGGCCTCCAGTTCTTCGAGGCGCTCGCCGTCGGCCACCAACGGATCGAGGCGCTCGATCTGGTCGCGCGCCCGCAGCACTGCATCGTGCGCGTGGCTTAAGTTCTCGAAATTGGCGATGAGCGCCTGAATGCGCTCCTCCGTATCGTCCGGTTCGAGCATATGCCTGCGCACGAACTCAGTGAGGTTCCCCACCGATTTCATCGAAACAGTCTGGTAGAAGAGATCGAGGGCTTGCGGGTGGGGCACGCCCAGCTCGCGCCGCAGACGCGAGCCGTACTCCTCGAAGGTATCAAAAAGAGCGACGCGCCGATCCGAACGCAGCCGCTTGCGCAGGTTCTGGATGTCCGCACCAAAGCCGATGAAGTCTTCCGTGATTGCCAGCTGACCGCTCGCAACGACGTAGAGTCGATATGGGTTGCGCTCGCCCTCCTTGGTCCAGAAGACCTGGACCAGCGTCACGTCGCGTCCACCAACCCGGTCAGCGAACACGCCGAGGAGCACGCTGTAGCTGGTCTCCCCGCGTAGCGCCTGGGCCTGGGCGCCGCCGGTCAGCTCGTTGGTGACGCTGCGGTATTCGCCGCGCACGTAGGAGTAGAGCGAGCGTTCGCGCGCTTCCGCTCCTGCCGCTTTGTTGTAGGTAATCTTGCGCGGCGGCACCAGCAGCGTGGTGAGCGCGTCTACCAGCGTGGACTTGCCCGAACCAATGTCGCCCGTGAGCAGCGCGTTATCGCCGCCGGGTTCGATTCTCCAGACACGCGCGCCGAACGTGCCCCAATTCAGCACCTCGAAGCGCGCGAGCCGGAAGCCCGGCTGCATGGACTCACTCGAGGCGTTGCGCATGATCGCGGTAGGCCGTTTCAAGGTCGGCGAGCCAATCGGCATTGACGAAGGCTCGCAGGATGCGCCGCACCTCATAGAGTTCTTCGTCCGCCTTCATCTTGTGCAGGAATCCGAGCTCCTCGACCCGTGCGACATTGCGCTCGATCTGGTCCTCAAGCTTCGCCTCATTGGTGGCCGATGGGAGGAAGGTGCGCATCATGTCCACCATCTGCTCGCGCGAGAGCACGAGCCGCGTTTCACCGCCCTGCGCATCGTGCTGGGCCAGGCGCTTGCGCAGGAGAACCAGAAGCAGGCTCACCGGGTAGCTGAGCGGCCGGCGCGGGATCAAACGCGGCGTCACTTCGTCGGTCCCGGCTGTGTCCGAGTCCGTCTGCCGCAGATACGCGTAACCCTCGGCTTCATCGATCATGAGGTCGAGCCCCAGCAGTCGCAGGTGGTCGCGCGCAGCACCTTGCAAGTTGAGAAGATCGCGCCAAAGCTCAGGCGCCTGCTCGCGATAGACAGCGCCCTTGAGCAGGCCAACCAGGATAGCGGGAAGCGCGTTGCCTTGCGCTTTTTCCATTGCGCTCATTGCGAGAAGATCACCCGCGGCAGGCGCACCCGCTTTTCCGGCCGCTCTGCGCTGGGCGGAATCACCACCGTCTCCGTCACAGACTCGTCCACTGCCGCGTCTTCATCGCCCGCAATTCTGAGATAGGCGACAACTTCGGCCAGACCCTGCTCCGGCGGAAAGGCGGATGTCACCTCCGCGAGCGTCACCTGCGGCCGGCTGCGCAGCAGTTCCGCGACGTGCCCGCGCAACAGCTTCTCGTCCACCACGGTCTGCGCAAACAACGCCGCCAGATTCAGCTCGGCCGCGCCCTCCTCGATCGCCTCCAAACCGAGCACCGGGTTGCGGGGCGGACGATAAAGCGACCGGCACATGGGCAGATTGAAGTCCGGCGCGGCCGCATCAAGCGTGGCGAATGCGGGGCTATGCGGCGGGTCGCTTTTTAGGCGGATCGCATGGGCCTCGATCTGATGGATGAGATCGAGAATACGGCGGTTTTCAAGGTGAGCCTGATCGTCCACGAAACGCCGCAACTGCTCGACCAGCTGCGCCAGAGTGCCGTGCACTTTTTCGCCTGCTTCGAGAAGCAGGAACGGGATGCCGCGCACGAATTCTTCATGCGAGAGTTCCCGCACCGCCGGCAACTCGTGCACGCTGCGCAACCACACCTGCAACTCGTCTTGCCGCGCCGGAGACATCAGGAACTCCCAGAACGCGTCGAAGCTCTTGCCTTGGTCCGAACGGCGAATATGGTCGGTTTCGCCGAAAATCTCTTCCAGCAGCGCGCCCTAGGCCTGCATACTGGTCGCCACGCGCTCGCGCGTCTGCGCGTCGAGCCCGCGAAAATTTTCTTCGACCTGCCGAAAGTCGCTCAGGAGATGGCGCGCGGTTTCTTCGACCTGCAGATAGCGCTCCTTGACTTGCGTCGCGTCGAGCGGGCCGACTTGACCGCTGCGCACACGCTCGATCTCGCGCTCGATCTCGGCTTTGCGGCGCTCCAGCTCCAAAATGCGCGCCGCCGGATCGGCCTCTGTGCCGGTCGCGAGTTCGCGCAACAGCTGGAACAAAGTCAGCAGGCGGGACTCCGTGCCCACGAACTGCTGCGGCCTGAGGCTCTGAATCCACTCGATTGCCTTCTCCGCGGCGGGCGTCAGATCGAAGTCCGCATCCTCGCCCGACTTCGGGTAGTACCTGCGCAGGTAAGCCCGCTCGGGCGCGGCCCAATCCTCCAGATACTGGCGCGCGCTCTTGGGATAGCGTTCCATCCCGTGGGTCTCGCTCAGCTGGTCGAGGTAAGCATCCAGTTGCGCCGTCAGCTCTGGTGCCGGAATCGCCCGACGATTGGGTTTGATAAAGGCGAGCGCCAAAAAACTTAGCACCAGCGGCGCATGATCGGCCGCGAGCAGCCGCCACGCGGCGGAAGTCTGCCGCAGCTGATCCAGGGTGTCATGATCCATTTGATGATTATGAGGCAATTAAGCCATACGATGCAGGCGTCGCAATAATCACCACCGTCGCATCGCGGAAGGACGAGCACGGTCACCCCCCGCTGCCCTTTCCCCGCAAGGCGTCAACTACTGCGGAGAGCGTGTCGGCAAGTCGCCTTGTAATTTCCGGCGCGGGCAGTGGCAGCTTGAAGCTGCGCGCCCCAGTGCCCGGATCGCGCTCGATCCATGGATGGCCTTCGCCCGAGGAATCACCGGCGGCGGCCAGCGCGGAAACGAACTGGCTCCCAAGCTGCACCAAGGCAGCCCAGGGATCGGCGCCCGCCTCCGAGCGCACCGAGGCGGACGCTTCCCGATCCGGTCGGTCGGCATCGGCTTTCTCATCAGAGGAGGTCGCGTACGTCGGCGCGTCGCCAAAGGAAGCGGTAGCGTTCGCCAGCTCTTCCTCCGATGCCATGGTCTCGCCCTCACCCATGCGACCAGTCACCTTTTCCACGTCCTTCATGAATCGATTGAGGCGCGAGCCTCCGAGCGAGATCTCGCCGGCGCCGCCGTCCAGGATGCCCGCGGACAAAGACCGCTTAAAGGCAAGCACCGAGAGCATGCCCTCCTCGATGGTGCCCTTGGCGACGAAATTGACGATACGCACCGGCCGCGCCTGTCCCATGCGATGAATGCGCGAGATGCGCTGTTCCAGTAGCGCCGGGTTCCACGGCAGGTCCATGTTCACCAGCGTCGAGGCATGTTGCAGGTTCAAGCCGGTGGCGCCCGCATCGGTGGAAAGGAACACGCGGCAGTCCGGATCGTCGCGGAAGCGTTCGACCAGCGCCGGCCGTTTCTCCGAGGGCACGCCGCCGTGAAAGCTTACGTAGTCGATGCCGCGCGCCTCAAGCCTGCGGATGACGATATGGTGGGTGCGTACCCACTGGCTGAACACCACCGCCTTTGCCTCCGGCTGTGCGAAAAGGTCGTCGAGCAGCGCCGCCAGCTCGTCCGCCTTGACGCCGTGGTCGGTTTCCTGATCGAGCAGATAGGTGCTATTGCAGGACATGCGCATGTTCTGCAATGCGCAGGTCAGCCGTCTCTGGTCCTTGTCCGACAGAAACTTCGTCTTGCGCCAGCGATGCACAATCTGCGCCACAATGTCGGCATTCTCCTGGTGGTAGAGCATCTGCCTCTCCGTCATGGGCACCAGAAGATTCTGGTCGGTCCGCTTGGGCAGTTGCAGCAATACATCGCTCTTGCGGCGACGGATCATGACGGGCGCCAGTGTCTCGCCGATCTTCTCCAACCCCGTATAGCCGGTCACGCGCCCTGCGTCGTCCCGGAGCTGATGTTCATGCAGCAGCTTCCACGTCGGTCCAAGGCGATGCTGGTCAACAAACTGAACGATGGAAATCAGCTCCTCCAGCTTGTTTTCGAGCGGAGTGCCGGTCAGCACCATGGCATAGGTACTGTCGATACGCTTCAACGCCCGCGCGGCGATCGTGTTCCAATTCTTCACCCGCTGTGCCTCGTCGACGATGACCAATTCCGGTCCCCAGGCGGCGATGAGATCGAGATCGGGCCGAAGCTTTTCGTAATTCGTGATCTTGCACAGGTCCTCCTGCGCGTAGTCATTCTGCCGCTGCGCCCGACCGCCAGCTAAAACCCGCGCTGCGCGTCCGGCAAAGCGTAAGATCTCGCTCTGCCACTGGTATTTCAGCGAAGTAGGGCAGATCACGAGCAACTTCGACACGCCAAAGTGACGCACGAGAATCTCGGCCGCTGCGATGGCCTGGATGGTCTTGCCCAAACCCATCTCGTCGCCGATCAGCGCTCGCCCGGCGCACACGGCGAACATTACGCCCTCGGCCTGATATGGATAGAGCGGCACCTTGAGCAGATTCTTCAGCGTTGGATCGGCCGCGCCTCGTGGGAACATTCGGTCCAGCGCGGCGGCCCGCCGCGCGGCATCGCGACGTCCAGCGACAAAATCGAGCGCGTCGTCGTAAGCACGAAGTTCGTGGCCGCTCTTCGCCACGGCCGCAAGGAAACGCTCCAACTCGCCGAAACGCGCCTCCGGTAGTATCCAGCCGTTCGCCTCCCCGAATAGCAGTGCGGCGGCCTTGCGTACCGCCGGCGGACAATCAATCCCGGCGCGAAAATGGATCTTACGCCCGCCGTCATTGCGCAGATACAACTCCGAAAAGGGCGGTTGATAGCCGCGCGAGAACGCCAACTTGGCGCCACGCTTCTTTTCCAGTCTGGCAAGCGTGAATTCGATGTGCTTGCAGGTGCCCAGTTCGTTGCTCGCATAGTCCGGACAGGAACAGAAATTGTCGCCCGGTATCAAGCCGCGAATCGCCACGCGATAGCTGAATTTCGATTGCGGATTGTGGACCCGGAACTCGGAGAAGAACGGCTCCGCGCCCAGATTCTCCAAGCTGAACGCCTGCTCGCGGCCAAACTGCCGGCGCAACCTGCGTTGCCAATCAGCCGGAGAAAGATCTGCCGGGGCATGCGTGCGGGAGAGCTTGGGTGTCTTGGCCGCCGCGGCGGCATTACGTTTGGATTTCATCAAGGCCCGTCAGCGTTAGCAATTCTCTTGCGGTTCGTGCATATTTTACCGAGCCTATGGCGTCGAAGCTCAGAAGAATGCAGCTTCGACTATTTCCTCATACACTATCTCCTCGTCGGCATAGTCGAGTAAATTGCGCGTCATCGTCTACGCTCGCCAACCAGGTAGAATTAACGCAAGTCCAATTGCGTTGAAAGATCGCTGCTCAAGGACACGCAGTGAGTTCTTGAATAATTTGGATTTCCTCAGACCAAAAAGGCAATGCTTGCCCGACTACCTGCATAGAGTGCAGATACGCTTCTGCGTGGATCATGCGATCGGCATGCATCACCCGCAAACCCAGTATCTATGCAGGTTTGCAAGCGGTTGCGACTGGAAAAGCCACTTGAAAGCTGGCTGCGGCGACGATCACGTCGCCGCAGCCAACCGGTTGAACTTACTTCTGCAAGCCGTCGATTTGAATATTGGTCGGAGCGAGAGGATTTGAACCTCTGACCACCTGCACCCCCTGCAGCCTGGATTAGTGGTGCAACGATTTGATTCATCGAATCTTTTAGAAGACGTTCTGGCAAATTCTATCGGCCGAAACGTGAGAAAAGCGCTATATATATCAATGTATCCGGATTAGTTTGTCAGTCGGAATTAAATGACTTCGTCCGTCATTCGTACCTCAATTTCACGCCCAATCCGCGCCCTTTTTCCTCCCATTTCTGCTGGATTCGTCAGTCGACCAAGTTTGCACTTGTAGGAGATGGGCAAGTACGGCAAGCGCGGCGTAAGGCGCAAGACCGCCGCAAAAATAAAAAACTGCTCCACAGTTACCGTCACGATTTGAAGTTGTTCCAGTATGACGGCGTACGGCGCGAGCGAACCGGATCATGAAAACTTCTATTTCCCGCGTTGCGCATTTGCGAGGCGCGCAACCATTTCGCACAGATCATCGACGGTATTGGGC
>Ga0307377_10002885_pt1 | contig 19919 bp, 18 predicted proteins | sample TR3MG_FD_202535 | JGI IMG/M metagenome (GOLD analysis project Ga0307377, IMG submission 202535) | Soil microbial communities from Risofladan, Vaasa, Finland - TR-3 | ecosystem: Environmental > Terrestrial > Soil > Coastal area > Acid sulfate soil | place: Finland: Risofladan, Vaasa | collected... | reverse complement strand
CGCTTGGTCGGCGCGATGCGCAGATGGTCACGCGCTATCAGACCACGCTGCGCCGCTTCCTGCAAGGGCCGCTCCACGGCGGAGAGCGCCAGGCCGGTGCGCTCGGCGAACAGCCCCGCCTCGAAGCTCCCGGTGAGGCGCAGTGCGTTCATCATGAATTCGAAGCCGAGGTCCTTGGGTGGAACCGCATGCTCTGCCTGCACCGGCGCTGCGGCGGCGGTCTTCTGCATGTATTCGCGCGGCTGCTTGTAGCGCATCTGGCGCAGCACATGGTCCGGAAACGATAGCTTGGAATGCGCGCCGGCACCGATGCCGAGGTAGTCGCCGAAGCGCCAGTAATTGAGGTTGTGCCTGCACTCGCGGCCCGGCTGGGCGAAGGCAGAAGTCTCGTAATTGACGTAGCCGGCACTCGCGAAGCGCTCCTCGAGCATGTCCTGCATGTCGGCGGCGAGTTCCGTGTCCGGCAACGGCGGCGGATGGCGAAAGAAAAGCGTGTTTGGCTCGAGGGTAAGGTGATAGGCCGAAAGGTGGGTGGTGCCGAAGCGCAGCGCCGCAGCGACGTCCTGTTCAGCCTCGTGCAGCGTCTGCCGCGGCAGCGCGTACATCAGGTCGAGGTTGATGTTGTCGAAATGCGCCTGCGCGATGCCGATGGCACGGCGCGCTTCTTCGCCGTCGTGGATGCGCCCCAGGGCCTGCAACAGCGCAGGATTGAAGCTCTGGATGCCGATCGACAGGCGGTTGATTCCACAAGCTCGGTAGTCGCGGAATTTGGCCGATTCGAACGTACCCGGGTTGGCTTCCAAGGTGATTTCCGCATCGGCGGCGAGGTTGAGTCGGGCACGGAACGCCGCCAGCAGCGCCTCGATCGCGCGCGCCGAGAACAGGCTCGGCGTGCTGCCGCCGAAAAACACCGAGTACACGCGCCGGCCCCAGATCTGCGGCAGGGCGAGTTCGAGGTCATTGATCAGCGCGCGCACATAATCCTGCTCCGGCGCTTCGCCCCGGGCCTCATGCGAATTGAAGTCGCAGTAAGGGCATTTCCTCACGCACCACGGGATGTGCACGTACAGCGACAGCGGCGGCAGCGCCTTCAGGCTGATGCTGCCCGGCGGCAAAACGGCGGTGGTGCTTGCGGCGGACACGGCTGCTGCGCTTGAGCGCTCGTCCGGTCAGGGAAAGCTGCGCAACTTCTCGACCAGCTGGCGCAAGGCCTGGCCGCGGTGCGACAGCCGGTTCTTGTGCTCTGAATCGAGTTCGGCCGCGGTCTTGCCCAGTTCCGGCAGAAAGAAATGCGGATCGTAGCCGAAGCCCTTGTCGCCGCGCGCCTGCGCGCTGATCTCGCCCCACCAGTAGCCTTCGCCGATCAAGGGCTGCGGATCGGCCGCGTGGCGCACCAGAACCATGGCGCAATAATAGTAGGCGCGCCGGTCGGCGCAGGCGGCGAGCGCTGAGACCAGCTTGTAATTGTTGCGCGCGTCGCGCTCCGCGTTGCCGGGCGAATCGTCGGCATAGCGTGCGGAATGCACCCCGGGTTCGCCGCCCAGCGCGAGAGCGCACACCCCGGAATCGTCCGCCAGCGCCGGCAGCCCTGCGCTTTCGGACGCGTGGCGCGCCTTCGCCAGCGCGTTTTCGATGAAGGTCAGGTGCGGCTCCTCCGCGTCCGCGATGCCCAGCGCCGCCTGGGTCAGGACTTCGCAGCCCAGCGGAGCGAGTATGGCCTGGATTTCGCGCAGCTTGCCGGCGTTGCTGCTGGCGATGACGAGTTTTTTCATCGGCACATTTTACCGCGGTCGGCGGCATTGCCGCGGCGCGAAATCCGCATGCGTCAGCCGGCGAAAAATTCCTTGAACGCCGCTATCGTCCGGTCCACGTCGGCCCGGGAAACGTCCAGGTGCAGCACGATGCGCATGCGCGGGCCGACTTGCGCGAGTATGCCCTTGCGTCTCAGCGCCTCCTGCAGCGAGGAGCACTGCCCGGCCGGCATGTCCGCAAAGACCATGTTGGTGTCTGGCATGGTCACTTCGATTTGCGCGATGTCCGACAGTCCCCGCGCGAGGCGCGCGGCGTTTTCATGGTCTTCGGCGAGCCGTCCTATGTTGCGTTCCAGCGCATACAGTCCCGCCGCTGCGAGTATGCCGGCCTGGCGCATGCCGCCGCCCAGCATCTTGCGCCAGCGCAGCGCCTGTTGGATGAATGCCCGGCTGCCGCATAGCAGCGAACCGACCGGCGCGCCCAGCCCCTTGGACAGACAGACGGAAACGCTGTCGAAACCTGTCACCGCGTCTCGCGGGCTGATGTCGAGCTTCACCGCAGCATTGCAAAGGCGCGCGCCGTCCAGGTGCGCGGCCAGGCCGCGCCGATGCGCGAGCGCTGTCGCCGCCTGCGTGTAGTCGGGCGGGAGCACGCGCCCGCCGAAAGTGTTCTCCAGCGCGAGCAGGCGGCTGCGCGCGAAATGGAAGTCGTCCGGCTTGATCGCGCGCTCGATGTCCGCGAGCGCCAGGCTGCCATCGGGCTGGTTGGCGATCGGCTGGGGTTGGATACTGCCGAGCACGGCGCCGCCGCCGGCTTCGTATTTGTAGGTATGCGCGTTTTGGCCCACGATGTATTCGTCGCCGCGCTGGCAGTGCGTGAGCAGCGCGATCAGGTTGGTTTGCGTGCCCGAAGGCGCGAACAGCGCCGCCTCGTAGCCGAACATTTCGGCCGCGCGCGCCTGCAGGCGGTTCACCGTCGGGTCGTCGCCATAGACGTCGTCGCCGACTTCGGCCGCCGCCATCGCGGCGCGCATGCCTGGACTCGGCCTTGTGACAGTGTCGCTTCTCAGGTCGATCAGCTTGCCGGTGTTATCGTTCGTCATGGTCTTCGATTAAGCGGATTCAACCCGCCGCCAGGCAGTCCACGGCTTTTTGCAGGCCGTCGCGACCGAAGGGAATACCCTGCGCCAGCATGGCGGCCTCGATTCCGCCAAGGCAGCCCAAGACCATCGCGGCATTCACGTCGCCGAGGTGTCCGATGCGAAAAGCGCGATTGGTCTGCGGACCGAGGCCGCCGGCGAAAGCGACCTGGAAACGCTCGCGCGCGACTGTGCGCAGCGCCTCTACATCGATTCCGGGGCGCACGTCTATGGTGGTGACCGACACCGAGCGCGCCTCTGGCACGCGGCAGTGCAGGGACACCGCCCCTTCCCGCGACCAGCACTCGACCGCGGCCTGCACCGCGCGCGCGAGCAGGGCGTGGCGGGCATGCACCGCCGCCAAACCCTCGCGCTCGAGCAGCGCGAGCGCGGCCCCGAGTCCGAACAGCAAGTTCTGCGGCGCGGTGCCGCAGAACTTGCGGTAGCTGTACTCCGCTTTGCGCCGCCCCCAGTCCCAGTAATAGCGCGGGGCGGTATTGTTTGCCGCGATCTCACCCGCGCGCGCATCGATCGCGACCAGGCTCAATCCGGGCGGGCACATCAGTCCTTTTTGCGATGCGCCCACCGCGACATTGACGCCTAGCGCATCCATCGCGAACGGCGCGGCAGCAAGCGAGGCCACGACGTCGGCGACGAACAGCGCCGGGTGTCCGGCGGCGTCGATCGCGGCGCGGACCGCTTTGAGGTCGCAGGTCGTGCTGCTCGCGGTGTCGGTGTGCACAGCGAAGACCGCGACGATCTCGCGCTTCTTGTCCGCGCGCAGGGCCTCCTCGACGTGGTTGGCGTCGATCGGATAGCCCTCGCGGTAAGGCGTGCCGATCACGCGGCGCCCGGTCGACTCGGCCTGCAGCGCCCACTGCTCGGAGAAATGCCCGCTGCCCGGAATCAGCACCGCCTCTCCGGGGGCGAGCAGGTTTTCGATGGTCGCTTCCCATGCGCCGTGGCCGTTTGCGATGTACATGAATACGTCGGCGCTATCGGTTTGCAGCACGCGCCGCAGGCCGCTTTCGCACGCAGCGACAAGCGCCTCGAGCCGCGGATCGCCGTGGTCCATCGGCTGGCGGTGCATGGCGTTGAGCACTTCGGCGGGGATGTGCGTGGGACCCGGCGCGTGCAGGAAGCGCTCGCCGGGAATGCGGTCATGGCTGTTGCTGTTCATTTAACTCTTGACTATGTTTTGTAAAAACGGCAATTTAGCATGCAACCGGTCCAGTTGCGCTCGAAGCAGCGCTCGTTGCGACTGTGACCAATGTCAAACGCGCTGCCGGTAGGCGGCGTAAGCTCGGTGTAAAAGGCAGCAGGAGGGCGCCCTGCGCGACTCACCGCATCGGCCGGAAGAAGGGGACTCTCTTGGATATTGCAGCGATAGAACAAGCCTATAGGCGTTACGCGCGCTTCAACTTTTACTATGTCTGCTTCGGGGCGTTGTTTCAGCCCGGGCGCAGGGCGATAGTCGACAGGATGGACTGTTCACCGGGGGAGCGGATTCTGGAAGTGGGCGTGGGCACCGGGCTTTCCCTGCCACTGTATCCGCAGAACGTGAACGTCGTCGGCATCGATATTTCCCGCGATATGCTCGATCAGGCGCGTGTTCGCCAAACGCGGGGCGGCCTCGAAGGCGCGGCTGAGTTGATGGTCATGGATGCGGAGAACATGGCATTTGCGGACAGCAGCTTCGACAAGGTGGTCGCCATGTATGTCGCTTCCGTGGTTCCGAATCCGGCGCGCCTGGTCGACGAGATGCGCCGGGTGTGCAAGCCCGGCGGGCAGATTTTCCTGGTGAACCACTTTCACAGCCGCAATCCGCTCCTCAGGAGCCTTGAACGCATGTTGGCGCCGCTGTCTAAGCAATTAGGGTTCCGCCCGGATTTTTCGCTCGACCGTTTTCTCGGTCAAACCGGTTTGGACGCGATGAACATATGTCCGGTAAATCTTTTCGATTTTTCGACCATGGTCGAGGCCAGAAACAACAAACCGGATGCGGCCGAAATTCCGGCGCTGGCGCTCCTGCCGTCCTGAAAAGAACGCGTGCGGGCACGGACGGGCCCGCGGAGTATGCAAGTTGCCACGCGGCGCGCCGGTATGCGAAGATGTCCTCGGCGGTAGCGGGATACGAATGCGAGGTGTCAACATGAGCCAAGAGCCAACCGAAGCGTACGCAAAAGCGGCCAGCGGCGGCGCTGGCAGTCCGGTGCGCGAAAGCGGGCCACTGCCGTCCTTGGCCAACAGGGTCTTCTCCGCGGAAAAGCTGCTGCTCGCGCGGATGATGGACTCCCTAGGCAATCCACCCCTGGATCTCGTGTTGTGGGATGGGCAGGAAATCGCGAGCGTGGGAAAAGCCGCGCTTGCGCGAGTGCTGATTCGCGACCACGGCGCATTGCTGAAGCTGATTGCCAACCCCGAGCTCGGCTTCGGCGAAATGTTCACTGCCGGACGCATCGAGGTGCAGGGCAATCTGGTGGATTGTCTCGAAGCGATCTACCGGGCACTGCCGCCTGCCGGGCAGGGCCAGATCGGCCAAAAGCTGCTTGCGCCATTCAATGCGCCGTCGCGTAACAGCCAGACCAAGGCGCGGCGCGACATCCAGCATCATTACGACATAGGCAACGATTTCTACAAGCTTTGGCTCGACCGGGACATGGTCTACACCTGCGCCTATTTTCCCGACCCGGCGATGGGCCTGGAGGAAGCGCAGGTGGCGAAGCTCGACTACGTGTGCCGCAAGCTGCGCCTCGCGCCCGGCGATACGGTGCTCGAGGCCGGCTGCGGCTGGGGCGCCCTGGCGCTGCACATGGCCAGGCACTACGGCGTAACGGTGAAGGCCTACAACATATCCAAAGAGCAGATCGCTTACGCGCGGGAGCACGCCCGCGCCGAAGACCTGGACGGGCGGGTGCAGTTCATCGAGGACGACTACCGCAACGTTGACGGCGAATTCGACGCCTTCGTGTCGGTCGGCATGCTCGAGCACGTCGGCGTGGACCAGTACCATGCCCTCGGGGCGATCATAGACCGCTGTCTCAAGGAAGGCGGCCGCGGACTTATCCATTCCATCGGACGCAACCGCCCCAGCCCGATGACCCCATGGATCGAGCGCAATATCTTCCCGGGGGCCTGTCCGCCGAGCCTGTCGCAAATGATGCAGATCTTCGAGCCTTTCAATTTTTCCGTGCTGGATGTGGAAAACCTGCGGCTGCATTACGCCAAGACGCTGGAGCACTGGCTGGCGCGCTACGAGGACAATGCCGGGCGCGTCGCGGAAATGTTCGACGCCTCGTTCGTGCGCGCCTGGCGCCTGTATCTTGCCGGGTCGGTTGCCGCGTTCAGGTCGGGCGATATGCAGTTATTCCAGGTAATCTTCAACCGTTCCGGGCAGAACGGGATTGCGTGGACCAGGCAATACCTGTACGCGACCTGAAACGAGCCGATGGAAACCTGTGATGTGCTGATCGTCGGGGGCGGCCCGGCGGGTTCATCCTGCGCCTGGAAGCTGCGTCAGCGCGGCATGTCGGTGACGGTGATGGACAAGGCGCAGTTTCCGCGCGACAAGGTCTGCGCCGGCTGGATTACCCCCGCGGTGGTGCAGGCGCTGCGGCTCGACACCGGGGACTATGCCAAGGGACGAGTGCTGCAGCCGATCACGGCCATACGCAGCGGACTGATCCACGGCCGCGAGCTGGAGAGCCGCTACCCCGCCACGATCAGCTTCGGCATACGCCGCTGCGAGTTCGATCACTACCTGCTGCAGCGCTCGGGCGCCCGCCTGCGGCTGGGCGAGATTTTGAAGTCCCTGGACAAGCGCGGCAGTCTGTGGATAGCCAACGATGCGATTGCGGCGCCGCTGCTGATCGGCGCAGGAGGGCACTTCTGCCCCGTGGCCCGTCACCTCGGCGCGAAGCTGGGCGCAGCCGAGGATGCGGTCACGGCGAAGGAAATCGAATTCGAGATGGATGCGGAACAAGACGCCGGCTGCCGGGTGCGCGCGGATACGCCGGAAATTTATTTCTGCCGCGATCTCAAGGGATACGGCTGGTGCTTCCGCAAAGGCAATTATCTCAATATCGGGCTCGGACGCGAGGGCCATCAGGGTCTTGCGGAACACCTTGAGGATTTTTGCGATTTTCTAAAGCAGCGCGGCAAAATCCCCGGCAACATCCCGGACAAGTTCCATGGGCATGCCTACCTACTGCGCGGACATTCGGGGCGCAAGCTGTTCGATGAGGGCGTCCTGCTCGTCGGCGACGCCGCCGGCTTGGCTTACGCGCAAAGCGGAGAAGGGATACGGCCGGCGGTCGAGTCGGGTCTGATCGCGGCCGCGGTCGTGGCCGATGCGGGCGAAGATTACCGCTATCAGCGGCTGCAGGCTTATGCCGAGCGGCTGAGCGCGCGTTTCGGATCCGAGGCGGCCCCGGCCGCAGACATGGTTCCCGGGTTTGTGCGCAAGGTGCTCGCCAGGGGGCTATTGGGCAGCCGTTGGGCTACCCGCCACGTGGTCCTGGACCGCTGGTTCCTGCACGCGCGGCAGCCAGCGCTGTAACAGGTACGCGTAAGTACGCGTACTCGTCCCCGCGGGCGCGCTGCGCAAAAGCAATGGCTCTTCAGCTTCTAGCCGTCATTGCGCGGGAGGGGCCAGTTCATTCAGCGCCAGCTCGAGCATTTCCCGCGCCTTCCCCCAGTTCGGATGAATTCTGTCAGACGGTACGTGTTTGTGCGCCATGAACGAGACGTTGGCCTCGATCGCCTGCAGCAAGGCGACCTGCGCCAGTTGCGCCGCGTAAAGCTGCTGGAATTGTTTGTCGGTCATGTGTCCCCCGGATAGTGTTGAACTGCGGCGCCTGCATATCTGCAATATAGACAACCGTTCCGGTTTGGACGAGCGCAAAAGTTGCGCCGTTTAGATCAGCCTGAGCGCTTCTTTCTGCTTAGCGACGAGTTGCGCGATGCCGCTTTGCGCAAGCGCTAGCAGCGCATCCATCTCCTGGCGCGAAAACGGCGCACCCTCGGCGGTCCCCTGGACCTCGACAAAACCGCCTGCGCCCGTCATTACGACATTCATGTCGGTATCGCAGGCGGAGTCCTCGGCGTAATCGAGATCGAGCACCGCCGCGCCCTGGTACACCCCGACCGAAACCGCGGCGACGAAATCGCGCAGGGGCGTGCTCACGATCAGGCCGCGCTGCAGCAGCAGCGTGACCGCGTCGTGCACGGCCACGTACGCGCCGGTGATGCCGGCGGTGCGCGTGCCGCCGTCGGCCTGGATCACGTCGCAGTCGATCTGGATGGTGCGCTCTCCCAGCAGCGACAGATCGGCCACCGCGCGCAGGCTGCGGCCGATCAGGCGCTGGATCTCCTGCGTGCGGCCCGACTGCTTGCCGCGCGCCGCCTCGCGCGCGGTGCGCGTATTGGTCGCGCGCGGCAGCATACCGTACTCGGCGGTGAGCCAGCCGCGACCCTGGCCGCGGAGAAATCCCGGCACTTTCTCTTCCACGCTGGCGGTGCACAGCACCTTGGTGTCGCCGAACTCCACCAGCACCGAACCCTCGGCGTGTTTGGTATACCCGCGGGTAATGCGAACCTTGCGCAGTTCGTCGGCTTGCCGCGCTGAGGGACGTGTCACCGCAAGACTCCTTTTAAATGCGAACCCAGTTTGGGGGATTTAGAAGGGGGCATAGCCCCCTTCTTCGTACTTGCTCCACGGGTAATGCGAACCTTGCGCAGTTCGTCGGCTTGCCGGGCTGAGGGACGTGTCACTGCAAGACTCCTTTTACATGCGAACCCAGTTTGGGGGATTTAGAAGGGGGCATAGCCCCCTTCTTCGTACTTGTTCCGCGGGTAATGCGAACCTTGCGCAGCTGATCGAATTTCCGGTTGCTAGCTCTTGTCATTTGCCTGCCCATTTATTGCGTTTTGGATTCTGGCGATGGCGTGTTCGATTTCGTCATCGGAGAGATACTCATCGCGTGTTTCGGCCGAGCCTGCTTGCCGCTGCAGCGCGGTGACGGAATCCATCGGCCTTGCACCGGCCGGGACCTGTTCCGGCCGCGCCGCCGCGGGATGTTCCTGCCAGGTCACCGCGACCGCCGACAGGTTGTCGCATTGGCGACCGGCGCGGCGCTCCGCATCGTCGAGCAGCCCGGGAACAGCCTGCATGATGCCCAATTTCAGCACCGCGCTGCTGATGATGTTTCCTGACAGCGGACCCCACAGCCCATCGGAGCACAGCATCAGTGTGTCACCGGCGTGCAGCGGCGCGGCCAGGGACAGGTCCAGCCGCGGCGGTCGCGCCGATCCGAGGCAATTGAAAATCTGGTTGCGCTGCGGGTGCGCCGCGACGGCCTCTTCGCGTACGCGCCCGCGATCGACCAACTGTTGCACCAGGGAATGATCCTTGGTCTGCGCCAGGATCGCGCCGTCGCGGATATGGTACAGGCGCGAGTCGCCCGCGTGTGCCCAGCGCGCGGTGCCGTCCTGCACTACGCAGGCGACGCAGGTCGTGCGCGGCGCCTCGGCCAGCCCGCGTTCGTCGGCGTTTCGGATGATCGCGCGGTGGGCCGCGCTGAGCGCCCGGTGCAGGAATGATCGCGGATCGGGCAGGCTGGGTCTGGCTTCACGCCGAAATGCTTCCGTTATGGACCGCACCGCGATCTCGGCTGCCATTTCGCCGTGCAGGTGCCCGCCCATGCCGTCGGCAAGCAGCAGCAGCAGCGCTTTTCGGCTGTAGCAATAGGCGACGCGGTCCTGGTTCAGCTTGCGCGTCCCGCGCCGGCTTTCCTGGTAGATGGAGAATTGCATCGCCCGATTCACTGCCCGGCGCGCAAAGCGGCGAGCTTGCGCACCAGCTCGCGGAAATCGGCCGCGCGCGAAGTCAGCGACGCGACGGGATCGCGCTCCCCCAACAGCGCCTTCTGCAGCGCGAAAACGCTTGGCGGCCGCCGCAGGTGATCCAGGCGCAGGCACCAGTCTATCGTGCGCAGCAACTGTTCGGAGTATTTGCCGCGCCACAGTTTCCTCGCCGGGACGTATCTGTCCTTGTCCCTGCGCTGGTCGGCGGGCGGGGGCGCGGCTGCGGCGAGGCAGGCATACATGGTTGCGCCGACGCTGTAGATGTCGCTCCACGGCCCCAGCAGCTCGCGCTCGCGGTATTGCTCGGGCGCGGCGAAGCCGGGCGTGTACATCGGGCTCGCCACGCGCTCGGTGAGCATCTGCCGCGCCGCGCCGAAATCGATCAACACCGGCGAGCTGTCGTTGCGGAGGTAGATGTTGGCCGGCTTGATATCCAGATGCAGCAGCTTGTTGGTGTGCACTTCGCGCAGCCCGTTGAGCAGCAGGGCGAATACGCGGCGAATGAAGTCCTCCCTGACGGCGCCGCGGTGGCGCTCGATATGCTCCTGCAGCGTGCGGCCGCGCTCGTAGCGCATCACCATGTACACCGTCTCGTTGGCGCGGAAAAAATTCAGCACCCGCACCACGTTGCAGTGCGACAGGCCGGCGAGCGACTTGACCTCCTCGAAAAAACATTTCATGCCGTAACGGAAGGTGGCTAGGTTCTCCGCGGCGATCGCCGGCAGCGCATCGCCCCGGTCTCTGAGCGCGAGCGAGGAGGGCAGGTACTCCTTGATCGCCACCGGCACCTCGTTTTCGTCGTCGGCGAGATAGACGATGGAAAAGCCGCCGCATGAAAGCACCTTGCGGATGCGGTAGTTCTGCAGCTGATAATCGTCGGCGAGCGGCTGGTTGGCTTGCGTCGGCATGGCCTCTGCTATGATGACGATCCGAATGTCCGGACTCCCGGGCATTTTCGGTGCGGCAGCAGGTAATGTAAAGCGTACCTGCAATATGATTTGGTCCGATTTGCGGGATATGCAGGCGCGCGCGCCTGGTTCCGACAAGTCACAACCCAACACTGACACGGGCTCACATGATTCAGAGCATGACCGGCTATGCGGCGCTAGGGCGAGAAACTGCGCAGGGCTCGCTGTTTCTCGAATTGAAGAGCGTCAACAACCGTTTTCTCGACCTGCAATTCCGCGTGGTTGAGGAACTGCGCTCGCTTGAACCGAGCTTGCGCGAACAGATCACCGCGAAGATCGGCCGCGGCAAGCTCGACTGCCGCATCAGCTTTACGCCGGCGGCCGTCGCCGGCAAGCAGCTGTCGCTCAATGCCGAGCTGCTCGCCCGGCTGGGTGCGCTGGAACGCGAAGTGCGCGCGGCCATGCCCGACGCGCAGCCGCTGCGCGCGGGCGAAGTGCTGCGCTGGCCGGGCATGCTGGGCGACGCCGCAATCGCCGCCGACGAATTGCGCGAACCCTGCCTCGCCCTGATGCGCGACGCGCTGGCCGAGCTGTGTGCCACACGCGCGCGCGAAGGCGCCAAGTTGAGGGACATGATTCTGGAGCGCGTCGCCAAAATGCAGGCGCTGGTCGATCGCGTGGCGCCGCTGCTGCCGCTTGCCATCGCCGCCTATCAGGAAAAGCTCGCGGCGCGCTTGCGCGAGGCGCTTGCCGGCGGCGACGAGGAGCGCATACGCCAGGAGATTTCCGTGTTCGGCATCAAGGTCGACGTCGCCGAGGAGCTAAACCGGCTGGCGGCGCATCTGCAGGAGGTGAAACGGGTGCTCGATGCGGGCGGCGCGGCCGGCAAGCGCCTGGATTTTCTGATGCAGGAACTCAATCGCGAGGCGAATACGCTGGGATCGAAGTCGGTGTCCAGGGAAGTTTCCGAAGCCTCGATCGAGCTGAAACTTCTGATCGAGCAGATGCGCGAACAGATCCAGAACATCGAATGAACGGCGGACTTTTCATCATCAGCGCTCCCTCCGGCGCCGGCAAATCGACGCTCACGACGAAGCTGCTGGAGGAGGACAAGAATGTTCATCTGTCGGTGTCCTACACCACGCGCGCGCCGCGGGCCGGAGAAGTCGACGGGCGCGACTACCACTTCGTCGACAAGGCGGGCTTCGAGAGGATGCTCGAGCGCGGCGAGTTCCTGGAGAGCGCCGAGGTGCACGGCAACCACTACGGGACGTCGGAGGCATGGATACGTGCACAACGCGCTGCCGGTCACGACATTGTGCTCGAAATCGATTGGCAGGGCGCACAGCAGGTGCGCCGGATATTTGCCGATGCCATAGGCATATTCATCCTGCCGCCGTCGATCGCGGAACTGGAACAGCGCATGCGCCGGCGCGGGCAGGACAGCGAGGAAGTCGTGCGGCGGCGGCTAGCCGTTGCCGCCGACGAAATGAGCCACGCGGCCGAGTTTGAATATGTTATTATTAACAAAGACTTCGAGGAGGCGCGCCGCGACTTGATCGCGGTTGTGCGCGCATCCAGGCTGGTGTATTCGCGCCAGCTCGAGTGCTTTCCGGACGTATTCGAGTTTTAGATTGGGAACGGTGCGGGGAAACATCATCCCGCGTTCCCTTAAACCAGGGCTTGCCGCGAGCAATTGCGGCGGCCGATTAATCGAGGAACAACATGGCCCGCATTACCGTCGACGACTGCATGAAGCTGATCCCGAACCGTTTCGAACTGACGCTGGCCGCGACTTACCGCGCGCGCCAGTTGACCAACGGCGCGACGCCCATGGTCGAACCGGACAGGGACAAGCCCACCGTGATCGCGCTGCGCGAGATCGCCGCAGGCAAGGTGGGCAGGGAAATGCTCAACCGGTCGAACGCCATATAGACTCCGGGCGGGTTTCCCCGCCTTCTTGCCGCGGCGGGGCTCGCTACCATCATGAACGCTCTCGCGGAATTCACCGGCAGCCTGGCCGGCTATCTCAAACCGCCTGATATCGAGCGCATCGAGAAGGCGTACCAATTCAGCGGCAAAGCTCACGAGGGCCAGTTCCGCGACTCGGGCGAGCCTTATATTTCGCATCCGCTCGCGGTAGCCGGGATCCTCGCCGACTGGCACCTCGATCCGCAGGCGCTGATGGCCGCGCTGCTGCACGACGTCATGGAGGACACCAAGGTCTCCAAGGCCGAGATCAGCCGGCACTTCGGCAAGTCGGTAGCCGAGCTCGTCGACGGCTTGTCCAAGCTGGACAAGATCGAATTCCAGTCGCAGCAGGACGCGCAGGCCGAGAACTTCCGCAAAATGCTGCTGGCGATGGCGCGCGACGTGCGCGTCATTCTGATCAAGCTCGCCGACCGTCTGCACAATATGCGCACGCTGGGCGCCGTGCCGCCGGCCAAGCGCCGGCGCATATCGCGCGAGACGCTTGAAATCTACGCGCCCATCGCCAACCGCCTGGGGCTGAACGGCCTGTACCAGGAATTGCAGGAGCTTGCATTCTCGCACCTGCATCCCCTGCGTTACCGTGTCCTGGCCAAGGCAACGAAAGCGGCGCGCGGCAACCGCCGCCGCGTGTTGGGCAAGATCCTGGAGGAGATCAAGCAGCGCCTGTCCGAAGCCGGCATTAAAGTCGAGGTCACCGGGCGGGAAAAGCACCTGTACAGCATCTACAAGAAGATGCTGGAGAAGAACCTGTCGTTTTCGCAAGTACTCGACATCTATGGATTTCGCGTCGTGGTCGAGGACGCTCCCGCGTGTTATCTCGCGCTCGGCGCATTGCACGGGCTGTACAAGCCGGTACCGGGAAAGTTCAAGGACTACATCGCGATCCCGAAGGTGAATGGTTATCAGGCCCTGCATACGACGCTCATCGGCCCGTTCGGCACGCCGGTGGAAATTCAGATCCGCACGCGCGACATGCACCGGGTGGCCGAGGCCGGCGTCGCCTCGCACTGGCTGTATAAGACCTCCGATGCCAGTCTCAACGACCTGCAGCGCAAGACGCACGTCTGGTTGCAATCACTGCTCGACATCCAGAGCGAGAGCGGCGATGCGGCCGAGTTCCTCGAACACATCAAGGTGGACCTGTTCCCGGACGAAGTGTACGTGTTTACGCCCAAGGGCAAGATCATGGCGCTGCCGCGCGGCGCCACTTCCGTGGACTTCGCCTACGCCGTGCACACCCACATAGGCAACCGCTGCGTCGCCACCAAGATCAACTACGAACTGGTGCCGCTTCGAACCGAGCTAAAGAACGGCGATCGCGTGGAGATCATCACCGCGCCGCATGCGAACCCCAATCCGGCATGGCTCAACTATGTCAAGACCGGCAAAGCGCGCTCGCACATACGCCATTTCCTCAAGACCATGCACTACGAGGAATCGACCGAACTGGGCGAGAAGTTGCTGAACCAGGCGCTGCGCGCTCTGCACAGCGATCTTGCCGATATCACGGACGAGCAGTGGGACAAGCTGCTGCGCGACATCACTGCCAAATCGCGCCTGGAACTGTTTGCGGATATCGGCCTGGGCAAGCGCTTCGCGGCGGTGGTGGCGAGGCGCTTGCTGGCTGCTTCGGAGCAGCCATCGGTGGAGGGCAACGCCGGGCCGATCGTCATCCGTGGTTCCGAGGGCATGGCGGTGCAGTTCGCCAAATGCTGCCGGCCGATACCGGGCGACCCTATCATCGGTTCCATCAAGAAGGGCCAGGGCATCGTGGTCCATACCCACGACTGCCCGACCGCCGCCAAATCGCGCACCGATCCCGACAAGTGGCTGGACGTGGAATGGGCACCGGAGCTGGCGCGCCTGTTCGACGTGGGCATCCAGGTGGCGGTGATGAACCAGCGCGGCGTACTGGCCAAGGTGGCGGGCGCGATCGCGGCGGACGGCGCCAACATCAACGGCATCAGCATGGACGAGGACCGCAGCGCCTACACCAATATGCACTTCACCTTGCAGGTCGCCGATCGCCAGCATCTGGCGCGCATCAAGCGCGGTCTGCGCCGTATACCCGAGGTGATGCGCATCGCGCGGTCGCGGGACTAGTACGGTGACACCTTGATTTCGAAGCGTGCGTGCCATATGGCCGTAGGAGGGGCGCCCTCGCCCCGACAAAGGACAAGGTCAATGCAGTGCGCACGAAGAACCCGAGTCCGACCGTATTTTTTGGAGCCAGAACATTGAAAAATCCATTCGCCGAGTTCGTCGGTTTCACGCTGCGTACCGGCCGCCGCGGCAGCGGTACCAGTGCGGCCGCCGTCGACGTGGGGCCGGGGCTTATGAATCCGAACGGCGTGGTCCACGGCGGCGCGCTGTTCACCATGGCCGATACCGCGATGGGCGCGGCCTTGCACACGACGCTTGCGCCGGGGGAATACTGCGCCACCGTCGAAATCAAGATCCACTTCCTGCAGCCGGTGAGCAAAGGCAAGATCCGCTGCCGCACGCGGCTGGTACATCGCGGCAGCCGCATCGCGGTGCTCGAATCCCATCTGAGCGTGGGCCGGCAGCAAGTGGCGCAAGCGCTCGGAACCTTCGCCATCTTCGTCCCGCGGCCGCAGAAAGTGAGCCGGGGCGGCGGCGCAAAACGCCGGCGTCTGTCACAATAAGGGCTGCAAACGCTGCAATTCACGACACAGGAAACCGCTATGAAAATCAGCGCCAACGGCATAGACATCAACTACATCGTCGAGGGCGAAGGCCCGTGGCTCACCTTCAGTCATTCCCTCGCCTGCAATCTGCACATGTGGGACGAGGAGGCGAAGCGCCTGTCGAAGCGCTATACGGTATTGCGCTACGACACCCGCGGCCATGGCCAGAGCAGCGCCCCCGCTGGCGCTTATACGCTGGAACTGCTGGCAGACGATCTGCACGGCCTGCTTAAGGTACTGGGCGTGCCGTCGACCCATTTCGTCGGCCTGTCCATGGGCGGGATGATAGGCCAGACCTATGCGATCAAGTACCCGGGCATGTTCGCGAGCCTCGCCTTGTGCGACACGACCAGCCGCTATCCGGCCGAGGCCGCCGGTGCCTGGACCGAACGCATCAAGACGGTCGAAGCGCAGGGTATGGAGCCGCTGGTCGAGCCCACGCTGGCGCGCTGGTTCACAGAGCCGTTCAGGAAGGCGCAGGCGGAAGTGGTGCAGAAAGTCGCGGACATGATCCGCACCACGCCCGCGCCGGGCTACGTGGGCTGCAGCCACGCGATTCCGAAAATCAATCTGACCGCGCGGCTGAAGGAAATTTCCTGCCCCAGCCTGGTCATCGTCGGCAAGGACGATCCTGGCACACCGGTGGCGATGGCCGAGGAAATCCACCGGGCGCTTCCGGGCTCGAAGCTGGTGGTCATTCCCGCCGCCGCGCATCTGTCCAATCTGGAGCAGCCGGACGCGTTCAACCGGGCCCTGGGAGATTTTCTCGACCAGGCCAAGGGATAAAAACAGGAGAAAGCATGGGCACCATCGATACCGAACTGGGAATAGACCTCTCCGCCTTCTGGATGCCGTTTTCGGCCAACCGGCAGTTCAAGCAGGCGCCGCGCCTGCTCGTCGGCGCGAAGGACATGCATTTCACCGCGCATGACGGGCGCGCAGTGCTCGACGGCACGGCAGGCCTATGGTGCGTCAATGCCGGTCACGGACGCGAAAAAATCATCAACGCCGTGAAGGCGCAGCTCGATCAGCTCGACTTCGCCCCCACGTTCCAGATGGGCCATCCGAAGGCGTTCGAGGCGGCGCAGAAAATCGCCGCGCTCGCGCCGACCGGTCTCGACCACGTGTTTTTCGCCAACTCCGGCTCCGAGGCCGTGGACAGCGCGCTCAAGATCGCGCTCGCCTATCACCGCGCACGCGGCGAGGGCCAGCGCACCATTCTGATCGGCCGCGAGCGCGGCTACCACGGCACCGGCTTCGGCGGCATTTCCGTCGGCGGCATGACCAACAACCGCAAGACCTTCGGCAATCTGCTGCCGCGCGTGGACCATCTGCGCCACACCTGGGATCTGGAGCAGCAGGCCTATTCGCGCGGCCAGCCGGAATGGGGCGCGCATCTCGCGGACGAGCTGGAGCAGCGCATTATTCCGCTGCACGACGCCTCCAACATCGCGGCAGTGATCGTCGAACCCGTGGCCGGCTCTACCGGCGGCTTGATTCCGCCCAAGGGTTATCTCGAGCGCTTGCGCGCGATCTGCGACAAGCACGGCATCCTGCTCATCTTCGACGAGGTGATTACCGGCTTCGGACGTCTGGGCAAAGCGTTCGCCGCCGAATATTTCGGCGTCACGCCGGACCTCATGACCTTCGCCAAGGGCGTCAGCAACGGCACCATTCCGATGGGGGGCGTGATCGCGCACAAGCGCGTTTATGACGCTTTCATGCAGGGGCCGGAGGGCGCGATCGAGTTGTTCCATGGCTATACCTATTCCGGCCACCCGGTCGCCGCTGCCGCCGCGAGCGCCACGATAGATCTTTACCGCGAGGAAGGCCTGTTCGAGCGCGCCGCCAAGATCGCGCCCTATTTCGAGCAGGCGCTGCATTCGCTGAAAGGCCTGCCCAATGTGATCGACATCCGCAACCTGGGTCTGATCGGCGTGATCGAAGTGGAGGCTCGCCCGGGCAAAGTCGGCGCGCGCGCGTTCGACGCCTTTGTCGACTGCTACGCCAATGGACTGCTGGTGCGGCCGGCAGGCGATACGCTCGCCCTGTCGCCGCCGCTGATCGTCGAGGAAAGCCACATCGACCAGATGGTAGGCACGCTGGGCGCCGCGCTCGAACGCGCCGCCTGAAACAGGAATTCCATTCCGCCGGCTTGAGCGCGGAACCGATACGGAGAAACACGATGAGCACCGAACTCGCCTACATGCCGGCCACCGAGCTGGTGCGCCGCTATCGCGCAAAGCAGCTATCCCCGGTGGAGGTGACGCAGGCGGTGCTCGCGCGCATACACGAACTCAATCCCAGGCTGAACGCCTACTGTCTGGTCGATGAGCCGGGTGCGCTCGAAGCAGCACGCGCCTCCGAAGCGCGGTGGGCGAAAGGGGCGCCGCTAAGCCAGGTGGATGGCGTACCGGCATCGATCAAGGACCTGATCCTGACCCGCGGCTGGCCTACGCTGCGCGGTTCCACGACCGTCGATCCGGCCGGGCCGTGGCTGGAAGACGGCCCGGCGGCGGCGCGCCTGCGCGAAAACGGCGCGGTGCTGCTGGGCAAGACCTGCACGCCCGAATTCGGTTGGAAAGGCGTCACCGACAGCGCGCTCACCGGCGTCACGCGCAATCCCTGGAATCTCCAGCGCACGCCCGGCGGCTCCAGCGGCGGCGCCTCGGCGCAAGTGGCTGCTGGCCTGGGCCAGTTGGCGGTGGGCACAGACGGCGGCGGTTCGATCCGCATACCTTGCGCCTTCGCCGGCATTTCCGGCCTCAAGCCTGCATTCGGCCGCGTGCCGGCCTGGCCGCTTTCGCCCTTCGGCACAGTGGCGCACGTCGGTCCGATGGCGCGCTCGGTTGCCGATTGCGCGCTGATGTTGAACGTGCTTGCGCAGCCCGACGCGCGCGACTGGACGGCCTTGCCCTACGTCGGCACCGACTGGACCCGGGAACTGGGGGCGGGAATCAAAGGCCTGCGCATCGCCTACAGCCCGCGGCTGGGTTACGTGAGACACGTGGACGCCGAGGTCGAAGCCCGCGTGGCCGACGCGGCCAAGGTCCTGGCCGATCTGGGAGCCGTGGTGGAGCGGGTCGATCCGGGCTTTGTCGACTGCCGCGAGATTTTTTGGGTGCACTGGACCTCCGGCGCCTACAATCTGCTGCGCAACATGCCCAAGGAAAAATTTGCGCTGCTCGATCCGGGCCTGCAGCAGGCTTGCGCCAGCGGCTCCAGGCACACGCTGGCGCAATACTTCGACGCGGTCAATGCGCGCGGAGCGCTGGGCGAGCACATGAAGCGTTTCCATCTGACATACGACCTGCTGCTCACGCCGGCAACGGCCATTCCGGCTTTCGCCACCGGCGTGGTCGCGCCGGAGCGCCCCGCGGGCGAGCAAGACTGGACCTGGTGGACGCCCTTCTCTTTCCCCTTCAATCTGACGCAGCAGCCGGCGATATCCGTGCCCTGCGGCTTTTCCAAAGACGGCCTCCCCATAGGCCTGCAACTGGTAGGGCCGATGCAGCGCGAGGACATGGTGCTGCGCGCGGCGCATGCCTACCAGCAGGTAAGCGACCACCATCTGCGCCAACCGCCGCTGTGACGGTGTCGGCGCGGCTGCGCCCGACTGGCGACCCGCGAGAGCTGGTTATTCGCGGCCGGACCTAGGGGAACGCGACGGGAGGCGTCGACTCGCTGCGTTGCAGCCTCTTAGGCGTGCCCCGACCGCGGGCGGCTTCTCAACTGCCAGCGAAAGCCGAACCCGAGCAGGACCAGGCCAAGCGCGGACGCCAAGAACAGCGGCACCGTACCCACGGCGTCGACTACTTTTCCGGCTAGCCAGACGCCGGTCGATTGTCCGGTGAACAGACACAGCGCGAACAGCGACACCGCCGCGCCGCGCGCAGCGGGGGCCATTTGCGTGGCGTTGACCTGCAGCGTGTTGTGCAACATGTAAAGACCGATGCCGATCAACAGTATGCCGGGTACGCTGGCCCACGCTGCCCACGCCAGCGCGAGCCAGAGATAGCCGGCGGCGAGCGCCAGACCGCCTCCGGCCGCCAGGCCGCCTTCACCCAGGCCAGCGACAAAGCGTTTCGCGCCGAGCGCGTACACCACGCCGCCCACGGCGTAGGCGCCGACCATCGCGCCGGCGAGCGCGGGGCCGATGGAAAAGCGCTGCTGCAGATGCACCGGAATGAACGCGAGCGAGCCGAACATCACTGCGCCCTCCAGGAACACGGTGCCGACCACGATGCGCACCCAGCGCTGCGAAAGCAGGCCGGCCATGCGCGCCACGCCTGCGCGTATGCTGACCGTGGCATCGCCGGTTGCGTGGCGGGTAACCGGATTGCTGCGCAGTTCGAGCGCCAGCAGAGCGCCGACGATAAGGTAGAGCACGGCGAGCACGACGAAAATTGCGCGCCAACCGAAGTGTTCCGCGAGCACGCCGGCGAGCGACTGGCCGACCCCCGTGCCGGTAATCTGGCCAAGCGCGAAACGCGCAATCGTCGCCTGGCGCTGCTCGTAGGCGACGACGTCGCCGATCCAGGCCATCGACAGCGGAAT
>Ga0307377_10002883_pt1 | contig 19928 bp, 21 predicted proteins | sample TR3MG_FD_202535 | JGI IMG/M metagenome (GOLD analysis project Ga0307377, IMG submission 202535) | Soil microbial communities from Risofladan, Vaasa, Finland - TR-3 | ecosystem: Environmental > Terrestrial > Soil > Coastal area > Acid sulfate soil | place: Finland: Risofladan, Vaasa | collected... | reverse complement strand
TAGATTATAAAATTTAAGATTCTCTGGACTGATTGCTAATTCATGCTTGAAATCCTTTAAATCTTCTACTAAATTTCCATCTAACAATTGTTTCTTATCTTTAGCAATAAGAGGTTATGCTGTTTCTTTTTGTTTTTTAGCTTTAGCTAATCCCTGTAAAGCCTTAGGATGTTTTGGTGCTAATTCTAACGCTTTTTTAAATCTCTCCAAAGCATCCTCAATATGTCCATTCTCTAAAAAACTCTGCCCTTGTTTTATAAAGCTATCAATTTTGGTTTTTTTGGAAATAACATTAATTAGAACATCAATATTAGCAAACTTATACGTTTCATTTATCAACTCAAGTGCATTATTGACTTCACGTTGAATCATTTCTGTAAAAATCCCATAATCGTCTTTGCTGATTATTCTTACTAGCTCTGGAACAACTTTTTCAGCTTTTTCTATTCCAAATGCTCCTAATGCACGAATAGTTACAGCTCGAATAAAATGATTTTCATATTTTGTTAGACTTTCAATAAGTTGATTTATAGGTTCATTCCTGTCGATAATCTTAAGGTATATTTTAGGCTGTTCTTCAGAAACTTTGTGTTTAGCTAAGGATATTTGCATCTCTTCTACTGATTTTAGCAGCACTTCTTTCACTTCATCAGTTCTTTCACCCAACTTAAAAAGAGACCAAGCTGCAGCTGAGCGAATAAGATGACTTTTTTTATCTCTAAGAGAGATTTTCAGAGATACTATTGCTTCTTTTGCGCCTATCTTTCCGAGCTCCATTATTGCAGTACAACGTTCAAATTCTGCTTCTACTGGAAAATAGTCAGTTGTATAATTAGATTTATGAGAAAAATTGACCTCGTTTAGTTCTTTAACAACTTCAGTTGTGATAATAGGACTTCTATAAGTAGTAGCAATTTTCCCAAGTTCAAAAATAGTCATTAAATATTCATCATGTTTTACATTACGAAACAGAAACTTTTCTTTTAATCCTTTTATCTCTTTTTTAATTTTTTTTAACTCTTTTTTGTCCAACAATGTTTAACCTCTCTTAATTATATAATAGATTAATTTGAAATCGTGATGTTTATTTCTTGTACTTTAAAGTGCTTTAATAGTGATATATGAATTAATTTTCGCTAATTTAAATTTTCCTAATTCCTAACCAAAGTTATGCAAAAAACAATAGAAAGTCTAAGGAAAATAAAAAACAAGAAAAGTTAGAATTACTGCACCCACTTCTTGTAGGTTAGAAGACCAGTTCATAAAGGATATACTTAGGTGTAAGTAAAAACAAGTTAAATGTTTTAATACCACATTAAATGTGATTACTGAAATTTAGATCTTGATATTCATTCTTTGGGGATTTCCCTAATTTGAACGGTTATTCCTAAAGCTATTTGACAATCTTGCTTTACTTTTAGATAATCATTATTATCAGGTTCCATTCTGTGTGCTTCCATATAGCAAACAAGTGCTTCTTGATAATGTCGATTATCATAGTAGATACTTCCTAAACTATCTAGAGAAAAAGTTGTTTCTTTTTCCAATGAAACTGCTTTTTTCATGTATTCTTCTGCTTTTACAAAATTTTTATCTTCTTTATAGTATAACCAACCTAATTGCAACCAAGGATAATAATACAGAAGATCTAATTCGTTGGCTCTTACGAAACAATTCTTTGCAGCTTGTATTTTTGCATATTTTTTAAAACAACTCCTAAATCACATAAATATTTGTTATTATTAGGAGATAATTCAATCGCTTTTCGCAGGTGAACTTCAGCTAAATCATATTGTTTTATTATTCGATATTCATTTCCAAGATTCCTTTGCGTAATTGCGTAATCAGGATTAATTACAAGAGATTTCTTGAAATAATCAATTGCTATTTCTGATTTATCTTGAAGATTGTATACAGAACCAAGATCATTTAGCGTCTTGAAAGCATTTTATTATAACGTAATGCTTCTTCAAAATATAAAATAGCTTGCTTAAAATCTCTCAACGCTTTAGATATTTTACCCAAACCATGCCAAGCGAAACTATATGTTTGATCTAAAACTAATGCTTTTTCATAGAAGTTTGCTGCTTCTTTTAATCTATTTTTTTCATATTTAGCCATACCTAATAATCCAAATATAACAGGATTTTTTGGTGTTAACTCTAATGCTGAATTTAATATTATAAGAGCCGAGTCGTATTTTCCAATATCAATTTCTTTTATTGCTAAATTAATGAATCTCTGTGATTCTTCAATTACCTTTTTCTCATCCATTGATCTAAACAACCTTGTTAATTTATATTGAACGAAAATCCTTTTATGCTAATGTTTTTTGGAATTTACTTCTAACATATATCGCCATAATTTTATAATCTTTTTGTGAAAATAAAAGAGAATAATATGATAATTATTTTGATTTAATATTTCTAAAATTATAATAGAAATTTATAAAATAGATAATTCCAGTAATATTTTGGTTAGCTAAATGAATCGGGATATTGAAGAGGTAGAAGTAAATATCACACCAAATGAGTTGTTAGTGAAAAATTACTTCGCAGGATATAATGAAGACAGTAGAGCATTTGCGAATTTAACAATAATAACATCATTACCAATCATTAATGCTAAAGCTGAAGACAAATTTGGAATCTTAAATACTCATTTTGAACGAATAATAAATAATTAAACCTACTTAATGCTAAATCCAAATTTTTCTTTGTACAAATGTTATCAGGATTTATTTCTAATGAATTTCGATAGCATGCTATAGATGTGTTGTATTCATTGAGCAGAGAATAGGTATTTCCTAAAGCTTTCCAAATTAACGCTTGTTTTGGATTTAATTCAAGAGCTTGATGAAAACAATCAATTGCCATCGAAAAATCTTTTCTTTTTTGATAAGCTCTACCTAAAGTATACCAAACTATATCATTAGGTTTGATTTTTAGAGCTTTTTCCAAAATATAAGTTGCTTCATCAATACCACCGTCTATATCAATATATATATCTGCCAAATTTATTATTATCCTCTACAGAAATTTGTATTTTATCAGCATTTGTTGATCTAAAGTTTTAGGATAAATATTATTTCTTTAAGGCAAGTATGTCATTTATCACAACTTTATTTTTTGGATTAATTTCTAAAGCCTTTGAAAAGCACTTTTTTGCTTCAATGATATCATCTAAGTTAAAATAACTAGCACCTAATCGAAGCCAAGCAAACTCGTTTGTATCATCAATTGCTAATAATTGTTCCAAATAACTAATTGCTTTAACAAATTTACCTTGATCCGAATTTATTATTGCTAAGGAATCAAGAGCATCTTGGTTTTTTATATCAAATTCAAGAACATTTAGATAGTAATTTTCAGAAATTTGATATTCTTCTTTCTTTGCAAATAATGCTCCTAAATTTAATAAAGCTTTCAAATGACTTGGATAAATTTCTATTGTTTTTTGCCAGAACTCAATTGCTCTATTCATGTTTCCAATTTCCAGTTGAATAAGCCCTAACAAGAACCATGCTTCATAAAAATCTTTATCACATTCAGTGAGTTTAATTAAAAATTTATTCGCCATGGGAATATCATTTCTTTCCTCGAAATATATTTTGCCTAAAGCATATAATGCTTCTTGAAAATCAGGCAGGATATCTAGAGATCTTAAAATTGAATTTATTGCTTTATCAATTTCTGATAATTGAAAATAGATATTTCCTATATTATAATGAGCAATGTGATTTGTTGGATTTATCTCTAATGATTTAAGATAGCATTGTAACGCATCTTGAAATTGATTAATCCTATAATAGCTATTTGCTAAATTATACCACCTAATATCATTTGAATCATTTAATTCTACGGATTTTTTTTGAAATTGAATTGCTTCATGATAATTTTTCATATCAAAATAAACATTCCCAATTGCACCATATGCATCAGAATTGTTGGGATCTAAAGCAATTACTCTATTAAAAGACATAATGGCATTTTTATAATCATTTATTTCCGTAAAAGCTATGCCTAAATTATACCACACACTAGTGCTGGTATTGTCAAGTTCTATTGATTTTTGGTAACAACTAATTGCTTTTGTGTAGTTGTTTAGTTTATAATAAGCAATACCAATATTATACCAATAATTCATATTACTTGGATTAATATCGATTGCTTTTTGATGATAAACTACTGCGTTATTGAAATCGTCTGATTCACAATGGATAGTTCCAAGATGATCATATGCTATGTCAAATTTAGGATTAATCTCGACTGCCTTTTTACAATATTGAATAGCTTCTGGTACATCACCTTCAAGGTGATAAGCATAACTGATATTATAATAAAGCCGGGAATCGCTTGAATCAATTGTTAGGGCTTCTTTCCATGCATCTATTGCACCAAGATGATTTTTTGCTTCATATCTTTCAGATGCTAAAGAAAAAAGTAAATCTATCTGACTTATTTCAAAACTTTTTTTATCTGTCATTTTATTAGTCCACAACTACACAGTTCTAATTCTTTAAACTCTGTAATTTTTCAGCTCTTTTTTGATACATCTTATTAAAGGGATCTAAATTTGTTGCTTTTGTTATATATTCAATAGATTCATTTATTTGGTTCATTACTTCAGCTGTAATACTGAGATTATACCAAGCATCAGCAAAATTTTCATTTATCACTAATGAATTCTTAAAACATCTTAATGCGTCTTTGTAATGACTTTTCATACCATAAATTGTACCCATCAAATTCCAAGCTTCAAAATAGTCAGGTTTTAATTCTAAAGCTCCTTTAAGTACTTCAATACTATCTTCGTATTTACTCAACGAATAATATAAAACAAAACCAAGATCAACTAAATCTTGTGGATTTGAAATATCAAAAAATAAATCCATACCATCTGATGAAATAATAAGATGCTCAGCATTAGGATTTTTATGTTTATATTTAGATAAGTCACTAATAAGCGTTTCACAGTTTACATGAAAAGCATCAGGATTAATTTCCTCTTCATCATCATTATCATCGTCAATTTTATGAAATTCAATAAGACTATCAAATTTATTAAGCAATGGTGAATTTTCATTAGTGCTCTTTTTAATAAAATCATAAATATCATCAATTTTGGCTTCATTTATGAGGACTCTGATACCCACATCATTATCAATATTGCTTAGTAGAATTTTTCGTTCTAGTAATTCATTGAAAGCATCTCTTCCTTCCTCAAAAGAACAGTAATCATTATCTTCATTTAAAACAGTAATAGTACCTATTGATATTTTTTCATCTGGATTGTTTACCATAAAATCAATTATATCTTGTAAAATCTTTAATTGAATATTCTCATTCAGTATCCTGTTTAATTGAAAAATAACATTTTTCGTTGATAATGATTCAAGCCAGATAAAATTTAAACGGTAAAGGTTGGCATTCCATTCTTTTAATTTCTGAATATTAAAATTCAATCTTGATGATATTTTATCAAGAGATAAGCTGCTATGCTTTGGACATTTCTTTTTTATTAATCCAGATTTTTCAGTATTACATATAGGGCAGTTTTTACCTTCTAAGAATTTCAAAATCAAGTAAGTATGCCAAAATTCATCTTTACTTCCAAAAACAGAATAAATATGATAAACATTTGATCTGCAAAATTCGATTAATTCATTTCCATTAATCATTTTTATACTTGTATTTTGAATGATTTTTTCCATTTTTTCTGTAGTCTTTGCAATATTTCGTATTTCTAAGTACAATTCGCTATATTTCCCCATATAATAACCTCACTTTTTTTAAAAGCAGATAATATATTTAGATTATCATTTAATAAATTTACTAGTAAAAAAATTTTAAAGTGGAAAATTCATCTAAATAACAAGATTATGGGTGTGAATATTTATGAGGTTACCAGATAATGTTCGTGGGATAATTGAAAGAAGATCATCGGACGATTCTTTAATAAAATTATATTATTTGTTAAAGGATGAGATTAGAGATACTTTACAAGATTGGGGAATTTCTAAAGGATTAATAAGATACTTTATCAGTAGTATGCCTAATGAGGTTGAATATGCCACAACTTATACAGTTTGTTTAAATGCCTTAATACGAAGCCTTCAAATATCGGAATATGATGCTAAAGAATCTTTAAGAGTATTAGAAAATGCTAATTTCATTAAAATTTATGGTGAATTAGTACCTATAACAGGTATGATGAGTGAAAAATACCCAAAATCACCAGATTATTTAGTTTCATTCTTGAAGAGGTAATGATTTAACTTTTATAAAAATCAAAAGTAATTAAGATTAGCAAACTCGTTAAATTTTTTTCTTTAAAATTTTAAAGAATCATTCAAAATATAAAAGATATGACGTAAGAAAGATTTTTATTTTGTATAGGAAAAGTAATATTTGATGGTTTTTTATGCCTTATTTCAATGATTATGGGAAAAAAATAGATTCTAATAGATATTGTGAAGATTGTAAATTAGCTAATAATCCATCTATTGTTACTTGTGGAAATTGCAAAGGAAATGGTTAGGTAGATAAGCGAACGTTTTATGGTTATAAACAAGTTACATACCTTATATGCTTGGGAAAGGGAAAAGTAAGAATCTAGATGTTCTTTCTTGTTATAAATTTTATAATACAATAATATGGAATAAATAAAAATTAATCAAAAAAGTAGAATCACTGCACCAATTCTTCTTGAAGGTCTAGAAGTCCAGTTCGGGAAGAACACGCTTAGGTGTTAAGTGTATTCTTGTTTTAATTTAGAATAGAAATTTATAAAATTGATAATTCCGGTAATATTTTGGTTAGTTAAATGAAACGGGACATTGAAGAGGTTGAAGTTAGCATTACATCAAAGGAACTGTTAGTGAAAAAATACTTTGCAGGATTTAATGATGATAATAAAGCATTTACGAATATAACTATAACAACATCTTTGCCAATTATAAATGCAAAGGCAGAAGATAAGTTAGGAAACTTAAATACTTATTTCGAACGAACGATAAATAATCAAACCTCTCTAGATACCCAATTTAGAAAACCAATTCAACCAAATGAAAAATTCTCCTACAAATTAACTCTATTGATTGATGATTCATTTATTGAGCGTATTGGTAATATTAAGATACTTAATTGGCCAGTTGAAAATATAACCAAAATATGGTTAGAGAACCAAGAGCTATTCTTTTCATCCGCATTATCAACAATAAAAAAGCATAATTCATCATATGAATTAATACCGACTACGGATTCTAGACAACTTATTTCTCATTCGAGAAAATCATCAGCAATAAGAATTGAATATGGTTCACCGTTAAATTATCACTTTGAGATTTTCTATACTTTGTTAAATGATTCACCAGTAACATGTACAGATGTTGATATTGCAATGCACTTACCTACTACAACAAAATATCAATCTGTTAAATTGATTTCAGCACCAGAAAACTCTGAATTGATTTCCGATAAAGATAAGAATTCAATCTTGAAAATACATTATCCGGAAATACAAGCAAATCAAACAATAACAAACAGAATTGTTTTACAAATTAGACCCATGAAGCAATTCATCGATTTTGAAACAAGACTTGGTGATTTCAAACATTATGTCAATTTAACAAGTGAAGGAACTCTTGGTTCAGAGTTAATCACTTCTGGTAAATATTGGCCAATAAATGACTCGAAAATAACAGAGTTAGTACGAGCAGCGATAAAGGGATACACTGAAACGAGTGATATAGTGCAGTTATTATTCGAATTTGTCAATCAGAAAATTAAATATGAAATGAATTTTGAGCGACAACCTGCTAATGTAGCTCTTGAAACAAGAAGAGGAGATTGTAGTGAAATGAGCGACCTATTCATCACACTTTTACGTCGTGCGCGAATTCCTGCGAGAAGTGTTTTAGGTTGGATCTTTTCACCCAAAACAAATTCTTTAGAGGGACATGCTTGGGCTGAATATTTTACTCCAAATCATGGATGGATTCAATGTGATCCAACATGGGGATTTTTAGCTGGTGTTAGTTGTCAGCACATCTGTCGAATGAGGGAAGGAGTAAATACAGGAATTGCAGATTCATCTGTAAACTATAAATCAAAAAATGGCAATGGCAAATTACGTATTATAGAAGAAGATAGGATTATTAAAATAACCTAATTTCTATATTCTATAATTTCAATCCTTTTTTACATCGAGGGCAGTTACCATTTGTTTTTACCCATTCTGAGAAATGAACATCGTGTCCAATTGCTTCACATTGAGGGCATGAAATTGTGTCATCACCAAATGAAATCGGTAGTTTGCAAACAACACAATAAACAATTTCTATACCACAATCAGGGCATTTTTTTGTATCTTTTTCAATGGGTAAGCCACAATTGATACAAGTATAAGCTTGATGACTACTAAAACTCGAAACAATAGCATCAACCATACCATCAGATAATTTTTGATTAAATATGACATATTCATCATCTACTTTTATTGAAATATCATCTGGCAACTCCATTAACCAACTTTTCAACTCGATTATACTTGAGAATTTTAGAATTTCAACCATTTCAGCAATAGAAATTTTAGTAAATCGTTTAAGCATTTTTCTAAGATTTTCCTCTCTACCTAATGGCTCAAGCTTCTCGTTTTGCCATTTTTCGAAAAGATGTTTTCTTGTTTTTTTTGTTTGTTGAATAAGCGCAACTAAATCAACTGGTTCATCCTTATAATCATTCTTTTCTAATGAATTTTTTAAAGAGTCTAAAATCCCTTTATGATTTGGTTCTTTCTTTTTTGCTTCTTGATAACAAGCGATTGCAATTGGATAATTCCTTAAAAAGTCATAAGCAATTCCAAGCATATACCAAGCACGAAGAAAATCCCATTGAAGATCTATTACCTGATGAAAACAATCAATTGCTAACGAGTAATTACGTTGACCTAAATATAAAACACCAATATCATACCAATTTTCTTTAAAGTCTGATTTCAGAATTAATGCTTTTTTAAAGGCTTTAATTGCTTGTTCCTCATTTTTCATTTTCCAATAGGTATGAGCAATATTTGTCCAAGATTCATGATAATCAGGATTTATTGATAATGATTTCATGTAACTGTCCAATGATTTTGATAAATTGTTTCGTTTGAAATGCGCTTGTCCAAGAACTGCCCAAGTTAAAGCATCAGTTGAATTGATTTCTAATGCTCTTTCGGCCATTGTTATTGCCTTTTCATATTCTTTTAATTGATTATAGGCATATGCTAATTGAGCTAATACTATATTATTATTAAGATTTTCATCTAAAGAATTTTTATAATACTCGATTGCTTTTTCATAATCATGTGTATGTGAATAATAATGACCAACATTATATAACATTTTGAAATTTCTTGGTTCAAATTTTAATGCCTTTTCTCCATATTGAATAGCTAATTTAAATTGAAACGTCGCGCAATAAGCAGAAGCTAAACTAGCTAAAGCGTCCACATTTTCAGGTGAAATTTCAAGAATACGTTTCAGATATTTAACAGATTCTGTATAATTTTCAGTTTTAATTATATCATCATATTTTGACCACAAAATATCTAAATCGCTAATTTTACTAATATCATTATTTTCCATAAAAACCACTCTTTTGAAATACATCAAGAATATTGTAATTTCATACCTATAAATTATTTTTGAATTATTTATCAAGTAATTATATGTTCAAGTAAGTTTTTTCTGCGATATCAACATGAACAAAAACATTTTCTAATTTAGCTTTCTCACCAAAACTACTCAATCTCATTAATTACCTTTTGCAAAAATAATATTGATATTTGATTGAATGATTTATATTTTTCGATGTAACTTCACATTTACAATATCAACTTTGTTTTACATCTTGGACATGAACCATTAATTTTAATCCACTCTGAAAAGTGATCAAAATGCCCTATAGCTTTACAATTTGAACATGTTATAGTTTCATCACCAAATGATATCGGTAATTTACAGATTGCACAATTAATTATCTCTTTTCCACAATCAGAACAAATTTTAGTCTCTTTCTCAATAGGTAATCCACAATCATAACAAGTATACGCTTGATGACTATTCAAACTCGAAATAATAGTGTCAACCATTCCATCAGTTAATAATTGATTAAAGACCACATATTCATCATCAACTTTGAATGAGATGTCATCTGGCAGCTCCATTAACCATTTTTTGAGTTCCAATCCGTTTGTAAATTCTAAAAGTTCAACCATTTCATTTATGGATAATTTAGTAAATCGTTTAAGCATCTTACGAAAATCTTCAGTTCTATTAGTGTTAATAGTGCTATTTGTAATAGTAGTGCTATCATCTAATTCTAAATTTTCATTTTGCCATAATTTTATTAAACGTCCTATATGAGGTCGGTAGCTTTCCATTATAGCCGATAAGTTGTCGGAATGATAATCAAGTGAAAGTCTACTTCTAGCTAACTCTAAATTATTTTTTGTCTCGGTAATGTCAGGATTAATTTCCAATGCCTTCAAATAAAAGCTAACTGCTGTATTATAAGATTTAAGATCAAAAAATGCGTCGCCTAAATTTCTCCATGCAATCTCTTTTTCTGGTTCAGAATCATGAGCTCTAATAAAACATTTAATAGCAGTTTCAGTACCAAAATATTCTTTCAAATATATTAAACCTATATTTGACCATGATATAGAATCATAGTTATCAAGTAAAATTGCTTTTTTATAACATTTCTTAGCATTATCTTCATTTCCTATCTCACCATAATATACACCGAGATTTGACCATGCTTTAGAATAATTTGAATCTATTCTAGTTGCTCTTAAATTGCAATCAATAGCTTTTGAATAATCGTCATTTTGATCGTATGCCCTTCCTAAATTATACCATGCTAATTTATCTTTAGGACAAAGACTTATTGCTTTTTCCAATAACAATATAGCTTTATTATTGTCACCAAAATCTGTTTCAATTATAGCCAAATTAGTTAATATATAGCAATCATCCGGATTAATCACTAATGCTCGATTATAATAGTCTTTAGAAGTATCATAATCACCGATATTTTTGTAGTATACACCAAGATTATATAAAACCTTATCATTGTTAGGTTGATAACTTAGAGCTTCTTCTGCATATTGAATAGATAATTTAGGAAGATCTAATTCATCATATGTATATGCAATCTCTATTAACGCGCTTACATTTTTTGGAGAAATTTCGAGAATTCTTTTTAGATAATGTATAGCATCCTCAAAATTTTTTGAATCATATAATTTGTTATATTCTGAAAAAAGTAAATCTATATCAGTTGTTGTTTCTAAATCTAAATTAGCCATAAAATTTTCCCCTTATTATTTTTTAATCGATTTTATCTCTGATTTATTCATTTTATACCATTCCTTTAATTATATAATCTCATTTTCAATTCTTTTAAATTCCTTTTTGTCCAGCAACTCAAAACCTCTCTAAATTATATCTTATATTATTTGCAATAGTGATACTCATTTCACAGATCTTAAGCATTTGAATAGATAAGTCAACTTTTACAGATATAAATTTTATTTCCTTTTGAATTAATCAAAAAGTGTAGAATCACTGCACCCACTTCTTCTTTAAGGTCTAGAAGTCCAGTTCGGTAATGAAACGCTTCTGCAGTAAGTGTTATATTAAGTTAAAGAGATAACTAATGTGGATTTGGGAAATATGGATATAAATGAATCAAAGAAGAAGAGTGAGAAATATAATTTTGATCAAGCAGAACTTGTGAGAAAATGCGATGAACGATATAGGAAAGGTATGAAAGAGAGAACATCATCTGGATCAAGTACAGAGGATTTACTAATTACATTTCTCCAAATGGAATTTGAAGGAAGATTATTTTTCAAAAACATAATGGTCAGCAAAATAGATTCAGAAGAAGAATATAGGATAGCTTCAAAGAAGAAGAGAAAAGAGCTATTAAGTCCACAAACTGATATTGTGAGCTTTACAAATAAGAAAGACATCTGGGAACACCAAGATGGTCAAAAAGCTATTGCTTTTAAAAACGTTAAATCTGTTATTGAAGTTAAAAAGAAGGATACTATTGAATCTGATCAAATTCATAGACTTACTAGCTTTTACGATTCTATTCCAATATTTTTCGTATCTTTTAGAGGAACTGGTTCTAAACGACCTGTTTCAGAGACCCGCTTTGCTAAGAAAATATTGGATACTACTAGCGATAGATCTAATGTAGATGTCTTTATGTTTTCCTGGCAAAATACCAAAGATTCAGAGAGAATAAGAAAAAGCATTTCAGAAGGAGTATCTGAAATAGTTAGAATTGAAGGATTCGAAGGGGAACTTGAAAGACTTGTTAGAAGAATAAAAAAAACCATCAATTAAAGTTGTTGATAGATTATAGGAGAAGCATCAGTAATGATTGATAGAAGCAAACTTTTGATAAAAATAATGAATCATCACAATAGGGAACTCGAGATTATTGATGATGAAAAACGATTATTAGATTTTCAAGAAGAATTTAAAAGAAAATTTCCTCCAGATAAGATTTCGGATATATCATTAGAGGATTATGTTATAGGGCTTGGAAGAGATGATACTTTTTGTTATATATTAGAAAAGAAGCTAACAGATCTTGGAAGTATAAAAATGGGAAGGAGTATAAAATTTGGTATTTATTATAGTAAAAAAAGTAAGCGATATATTGCTTCTAAATCAAGATTTGGCTATAATGATGAAAAGGCGTTTCCAATAATAAAAAGTGAAATTGATAAATTGCTAGAAGCAGGCAAATCAAATGATATTGATAAAATTTTAGAAAATAAAATATCTCCTATGTTTAAAGGAAAAATTCTAGCAACTTACTTTCATGATAAATACCTGAGTGTTTTTGCAGATGAATATATTTGTCTATTCTTAAATCAATTGGGTATCGAATATGAACCCAAGCTAGATGAAGTTTTGAAAAGAGAATTACTATTAGAATTCAAAGAAAAAAATAAGATTATGAAAGGTTGGTCAATTTATCAGTTTATGAGATTTCTTTGGGAAACGTTTGTTTTAGAAGATAAAATTAATGAGCAAGAAATACAAGTAGAGGAAGATTCAATAGATCTTCTTGATGATGAAATAAGTTTCTTACTAGAGGATATGAAAAACAATAAGAAAATCAAAAAAGAGGTAAGAATATCACTAATACAAAGGAATCCTAAATTGGTTGGGAAACTAAAAGAGCTATATGGTAACAAATGTCAAATATGTCAATTTACTTTCGAAAAGGAAACAGGACAAAACTATTCTGAATGTCATCATATAATTCCTTTAGGAGAGGAAGGAGAAGATACAATAGATAATGCCATAATTGTTTGTGCAAATTGTCATAGAATGCTTCACTATGCAGATGTTGTTAAAAGGAATGTAATAAATGATAACATTAGAGAGATTGTGATAAATGGCCAACAATTAACTATTACATATCATCCAATGCACTCAAAAGTATTGAGTAAATGAAAAAAATTCTATCTCTCAAAATAGAAATAAAAATAGGATATTCTGCATACATTACTTAAATTCAATTAGATTTTTCTACAACATTAGAAATTTATTGAGAAATTATGTATTGGTAGACAATCACCAGTGTTTCTAATTCTAATAGAACCAACAGTTGTACTAAAAGAATTCTTTGATCTTACATTTAACCTTGGTTCAAATTTCCATATCAAAGCTTTTTGAATTGTATCTAGAAAGTTCTTTCTTTTATAGCTATTAATATAAGTTATATTCGCGCCTGAAACCAGTATTGCATTAGGTGGAGGATAATATAACATCATTTCTCTAATTTTGTTATGTTTCTGATTAAACCATCTATTGATAATAGTCGTATCAATTCGGGTCTTTCCCAAGTATATCAATTCATCATCTAAAGTGAAGATATAAAATAAGTATTCTGAATCATTGAAAGAGGGATAAAGTTCAATAAACTCATCTATCATCTTATCTCTTTTAGCCATTAGATAGAAATTATAAAGTTCATAAAATTCTTCTTTCTTTGACCAATTTAGTGAAACACTTAAATCTATACCCATTTCCAATCTAGAAAAATTATTAATTAGAATTTATATCTTTTATCTTTAGGTTTCAAAGTATGAATAGCAAGCAGAAAAAAATCATTCTTTTTTTTAAAAAAAAAGTTCACTTTAGTACTGAAACACTTCATAGATATATGAAGGCAGAATATCTTATCCAAAGTAAAAATTAATTATAAATGATTCTAATATACATTTATTCTTTTTATGAATTGGAGAGCAAACATAGAAGGCATTTATCAAATTATTCTAATATTTAATATGAAAAAATTCTTTTTAAAATATAATTAAATAAAAAACGATAATATTTAATCATTAAAAAATTGAATGTGTAAACAAGCATCACAATTTTTACATTTTACCCTTATTTCATTACTCATTCTCCCAAATAAATCATCACAATAATGAACATCATACCTTGTCCAATTTCTATTAGATGGTGTAACCATTCCCGTATGACCACAATTTATACAAGCAAAAACAATAACATTAGGTGAAGAAATGCCAATATGATCTGTCATTTTTTTTTAAACTCACAATTATTTTTCTATTAATATTCAATTAAATTAAATATTAATTTCTTTTCCTTAGTAGATTAATTATAAAAATAAAATAAATTTCCATTCAGAAACATTTCCACTAAAATATAAAAATAAAAGACCTAAGTATAAAAAATTTGAGAATTAATCAATTTCATGAATTGTAATATCATATTGTTTACTATTTTTTTCTAAATGCTTTTCTAAATTTTGATTCTCATCGCTATTAATAATTGAATCATCAATCAATTTTACGAGTTTATCTTTACCTAGTTTAATATTAAATAGAAAAGTTATAATTGATATTCGCAGATAATTCAAAATTTTGGGTAATAAAATCACCATTCGCTTTTCCCAATTTGGTTTATAATTACTACCATGGGTAACTCTATTTCTAAAATTATAAGCTTCTTGAATTATATCTCTAGTTTCATTAGGGTTAAAACCATAAAAACTCAATAACTTTGCAATTCTTACACTTAATTTATAAGCTTGACCGGATCTTTCATTTTGCATTGTAAATAGAGGTTCTAGACCCATTATCGTAAATAATATTCTTCTGTCAATACTTACATTTTCAAATAATGCCCAATTGAATCTCTCAATTGATAGAAAAATTGGTCTATTTTTATCTTCTTCTTTGTGGTTTTCAAAAATCTTCAGTAAAGTCGATACAAAACCAATAAAAATTTCTTCCTCACCCTTCTTTATCCTATATTTAATGAAAAAATCTCTAAATGCTAAATTCTCTATGTTAATAGATTGGGTTTTTAATGCTGTTTTTTCAAATGAAATTCTATTTCTATGATAAATTGTTCCTAACTTAAACAATCTTAATGCTGTGAAGATATGGTACTCTAATTCGTTTAATTCAAATTGATTTTTTACTTTAGTTTTCACTTTTAGAAGAGGTGAAGATAAGGGAATTTCTGTTTCAGTTCTTAGAGCTGCAAATTCCTCTAATACTGCAATATCTTCATCTTCTCTTAATTTTATTATGATATTATCACTGATATTAATTGGATCATTTGCTATGTATAAACCAGCTAGAGAAAAAAACAAAATATATTCAGTAGGCAGTTGATTTATTTCCTCTTTAAATATTTCAGAATATTCAATTACCAATTCATCATTTAAGGAATTATCACTTTTTTTTAAGAAAATATTCATAATTAAACCATCAAGAGGATTTAGTTTAGTCAAATCTAAAAATTCATTTTTTTCTTCCTCAATTTCTGAGAATATTTCATAGACATTCTTTTGATACTTGGTTTTAATAATCTCAGTTATTTTCTTATATAATTCTAATTCTCTGATATCATTAAACCAAGGTATTTTTGATATCTCTTCATATATGAGAAAATTATTAGATTCACTAGTTTTCATTTTTGGAATTATTCGAATTTTCTTAGTTTCACCTTCAATTAAAGGTCTACTAAATTTATACCTATTATATACATAAATTAAATTAAAAATTGAATCTAATTCGAGTTTCTGGAAATCTTTAGTTTGAATCTGATTGAATAAAAAATCTACACCCCAGTAATCATAATTCTTTTCATAAATTTCAATTGCTGATTGAATTAGCTTTACAATATCCTTAATTTTCATTTCTTCTCTTCCCTTATTAAAATAGATATTTTTATTTTTAAATAATTTTGATGGAGAAATGTAATAGATTTAAGAAATTTTTATTGGAATTATTAATAGTAATTCAAGTAAAAATAATTTTGTATTGGAAATCCTACAATAAAATTGATATTACCAAAATAACTGATTATTATTGAAAATGAAATAGGTTGTAGTTATGACGGATTTAGAATTTATTGATTATATTTATGATCCAGTATGGAAGAATATACCAATCACTCAAATAGAGAAAGATATAATCAATACAGATATTTTTAGAAGATTAAAGAACATAAAGCAAATGAGTCTAGCATCAATTAGTTTCTCAGGCGCTAACCACACTCGTTTTGAACATTCAATAGGAACAATGCATGTATCATATTTAGTTGCAAATAGGATAGAGAATTTGAAAGAAAATGCTGAAAAGATATTGTTGAATAATTATGAGATTGACAATGGATTTGCTAAAACATAGCAATTTATAAGAATAGCAGGTTTATTACATGATTTAGGGCATCCACCATTCTCTCATGCAATCGAATGGGTTTTTGAAAGAAATCCTAAATTGTATCCTGGTAAAAAGTATTCACATGATAATTATACACAAGAATTAATTAAAAAGAACAATGAATTAAAGAATATTTTAACAGACAAAATAATTTCAACCAAAAATATAGCTGATTTTCTAGGAAATAAATTAAAGAACATTCCAAAACCTATAGCTGTTCTTTATCCTCTATTAAATGGTGACCTAGATTTTGATAAAGTTGATTATATTATTAGAGATAATTACCATTGTGGATTTCCAGCTAATATAGACATACATTCAATTATGGATTCTTTTAAAATTAGAATACAAAAACAAGAAAGTAATGAACTATCAAAAATTGAAATTTTATTCAAACCAGAAAAAATTGAAGTCATTGAAAACTTGTTACTTTCAAGAAAACAATTAATTACTAAAATACAACAAGAAAAAGATAATCGAATTGCTAATCAAATGTTAATGTTTGGGACACAGAATTTTTTGATTGATAAAAGAAAAGAACTAGATGATATTAACTACAAGGTTCTAATTCAAAATTTGCATGAAAATTGGACCGATTATGAATTAGTCGCAAATATTGCTAAAGAAATTAAAGATAATAAAAGTAGCTTTGTTGATAGAGCAATAAAAGGAAATTTAATGCAAGAAATAGTAAAAGTTCAAATGTTTGATTTGGAACCAAAAGAAAGATTGGAATTTTATTTATTCTCAAAATATAAAGATAGAAAAATCCTTTTTGAAAGGAAATTAAATGAAATACTCAAAACAAATTTTCTAATAGATTTTATTTACATAAAACCACCACCCTTAACAATAAGATTAACACCTGATTTTGAAGAAAAGGTTACAAGCATTGAATATAGTGGAGAACCAGTGTCATTTGCCTTGCATAGTAAATCAAATGTTGTAAATGGAATATTGAAAGATTCTTTTGCTAATTCATTTATAGCTGTTTATGGAGAGGAAAATGATTATGATAAAACCAAAATAATCCAAAAAATAAGATTTATACTAAAATTGCAAAATTTAGAAATCAGAAAGGAGTTAATTAATAAAGAACAAATAATTGGAGAAGATTTAGTACTATTAGTTTTATCTGCTATCCGGAAATTAACAAAAGAAAAATTTAGATTGAGTAGGTTATGGACTACTGGAGTAAAACGATTTCAAGAGTTTATTTCAAAATATAAAACAAAAATACCATTTAAATGTCCTGATTTTGAAAATTTAACTGAAGAGTATACAACGACTTTTGATATATTGATGACCAAATTAGTAACTTTAGGTTTAGTTGATCAACGAAAAAAACATGTTGCAATTAGAACAAAAAAGGGTGAAGAAACAGCTTTACGTTTTTTGGACAGAAATGATTATTGTTTAAATTCCAACGGTGAAGTTTTTGTTGAGTGTTTACCAAGTGAATTATTGGAAATGAGAGATAAATTATACAAGGAATTGTTAGATAATTATGAAATGTATTATGAGTACTTAACAAGAGAATTTGAACTAAAAGATGTAGTTAGACAGAAAGATATGAGACCAAGTTTTGAGGAAAAAGGATTACCAATTGTTGATATTTAATCATCATATATTTCTTCATAGTATCTTAAAGCTTCACTAAAAATGAACTTATAAGCACTTTCTATTGTTTGCTCATTAATATCAAGTTTAGCTAATGATTCCATAATTCGTTCTTTAATATCAGACTTTGATGAATATATTGTATTCCATTCTATCATATATGAATCTATATTATTCATTTTCTTTTCTATTTTCCAATATTTAATCAACACAATGATTTTTCTTAATTTATCGTTTATATCTTTCACATGTTTTATTTGACCTTTTTCTTTCTCAAATTCATCTCTAGATAAATAAACAACATCAACTGATAAACCATTACTGAATTTTATATAAACTGATCGTTTTTTTCTTTCGACATGATCATATGGAAATGATTGTCGTAATTTGTTAGCTAAATCATCTCGGAATTCATCAACTTTTGTGAATTCTGGATTATCTATAGTAAAGATGATGTCTAAATCACCCTTCAAATCAACAATTGTTCCTTTTCCATAAGAACCAGCCTTTAATGCTCCAGAGATGTGATAATATTTGATTAGCTCATTATAGATTGAAATAAATTTTGAATCATATTTTTTATTATCTATATCTTGTATAGAATCTGCAAATTCCAATAATATATCTTCTACCGACATTTCCTTTTCACCTTAAAATGAATTCAATAATTAATATATTCTTAATTAAATTTAATCTTATCCATTCTTTCTCAAGAATAAATCGTGATTTATAGTACTTTATTACCCATTAATCTAATTGGTTTTTCATTATTCTCTCTTCTTTTCTCTTAAAAATTATCAATAATTTAATTCTCTCTCTTTTTCTCTAAGGATTAGAAGGCAATTTCAGAAAGGATATGCTTTGTTTATTAGTTTCTAATGATTTAAACGGAATAATTTTATGCTTAATTATTATATTTATCTCGACTAAAAAATGTATAATGATAAGGGAATAGAATATGATTACAAATGAGATTGAGTTTCTATCAGATGAGAAAATAAATACTCGATTGAATGAATTAATTACAAGTGCTAAATACCACATAATCATTGTAAGTCCATGGTTAGATCCAGAGCTTCATATTATGGATAAACTATTAAGCGCTTCTAAAAAAATTAACAATGTAGAGATAATTACTTTACGACCTGAAAAAGAGATATATCAAGAAGCTATAGATAAGCTTTCAAAAAATGGCGCACAAGTTTTTCTAAAAGAAAATCTTCATGCAAAAATGTTTATTTTTGATTCAAGAGATTTAATTGTTGGTTCTACTAATTTAAAAATTACTTCGCTTGTAAGAAATAGTGAAGCTGCGTTATATACAAATAACAGAGAAGTTGTAAATAAAGCATGTGAATATATTGATGAGCTAAAAGACTCAGGGGAAAAGATTATTCCTGATGAAATAGCACCAAAAATAACCAAACCAGATTCAGAAGAAAAGGGTTATTGTATTCAATGTGGAACGATTAAGGAATTTGATGTCGAAAAGCCATTATGTAAGGATTGCTGGAAGGAAAATA
>Ga0307377_10002882_pt1 | contig 19929 bp, 16 predicted proteins | sample TR3MG_FD_202535 | JGI IMG/M metagenome (GOLD analysis project Ga0307377, IMG submission 202535) | Soil microbial communities from Risofladan, Vaasa, Finland - TR-3 | ecosystem: Environmental > Terrestrial > Soil > Coastal area > Acid sulfate soil | place: Finland: Risofladan, Vaasa | collected... | reverse complement strand
ATCGTCTTGGAGACGCTGCAGCATCTGCAAGACGATTCCGAGCAACATGCCGATATCGCCGATCGTGCGACCTCCGAGACCGAGCGGGCGCTCGAGCTACGGGCCCGCGACCGTCAACGCAAGCTGATCGCCAAGATCGATTCCGCGCTAGGGCGAATCGAGGACGGCACATACGGCTATTGCGAGGAGACCGGCGAGCCGATCAGCCTGAAGCGGCTGGATGCACGGCCCATCGCCACGTTGAGCGTCGAGGCGCAGGAGCGTCACGAACGCCGCGAGCGCGTTTACCGCGACGAGTAATCAGTCCGCCGCCGAGAGCGGTGTGGCCACGTCCTCGAGCGGCTTCCGTTCGGCGGCGACGCCGTAGCGCGCGGCGATGACCGCGGCGCAAATCATTAATACCGCCCCGAGCAAATAGCCGCCGAACAAGCTCATGCGCGAGCCGGTGTCGATCAGCGCGCCGAACAGCCATGGCGCGCCGATGCCGCCAATGCCGGTGCCGACCGCATAGAAGAAGGCGATGGCCAGCGCCCGGATTTCCAGCGGGAAGGTTTCGCTGACGGTGAGATAGGCGGAGCTCGCCGCGGCCGACGCGAAGAAGAAGATCACGGTCCAACAGACCGTCTGCATCGTGGCCGACAATACGCCGGCGGCGAACAGCGCGCCGGTCAAGGCGAGCAACACACCTGACAGCGCATACGTGAAAGCAATCATGGGGCGGCGGCCGATCGTATCGAACAGGCGGCCGAGCAGCAGGGGCCCAAGAAAATTCCCGGCGGCGAAGGGGAGGAGATACCAGCCCACCTGGCTCGCCGCGATGCCGTAGAAATCGGTCAGCACCAGCGCGTAGGTGAAGAAGATCGCGTTGTAGAAGAAGGCTTGCGCCACCATCAGCGCGAGCCCGACCAGGGTGCGCTGGCGATGGACATCGAACAGCGCATGCCGGACTTCGGCGAGCGGTGTGAAACGCCGCGAGGTGAGCCGGAACTTCGCGGGCTCGTCTTCCGGCACGTCATGACCGCGGGTGCGATGATGATCCTCGATGCGGTCGAGGATGGCGTGGGCCTCCTCAGGCCTCCCATGGGTCATCAGCCAGCGCGGCGATTCCGGGATCCAGGATCGCATCACCAAGATCCCCAAGCCCAGGACCGAGCCGATGAAGAAGGCGGCGCGCCAGCCGATATCGGGCGGCAACAGCGCAGGGTCCAGCAGTACGATGGAGCCGCCGGCACCCGCCGCCGCGCCGATCCAGAAGCTGCCATTGATGATGAGGTCGGTATGCCCGCGATAGCGCGCCGGCACGAACTCCTGGATGGTCGAGGCGATCGCGGTGTATTCGCCGCCGATGCCCGCACCCGTCAAAAAACGGAAGAGGGCGAAACTCCAGAAGTTCCACGAGAAGGCGGTGGCCGCCGTGGCGACGAGATAGACAGCGAGCGTAATGAAGAAGAGACGTTTGCGTCCCAACCGGTCGGTCAGCCAGCCGAACAACAGCGCGCCGAGCACGGCACCTGCCAGATAGAAGCTCGAAGCGAGCCCCACCTCGGCGTTGGTCAGCTGGAGAACGGGGCTTTCTTTCAGCGCCCCCGCCACGGCACCGGCCAGCGTCACCTCAAGCCCGTCAAGCACCCAGGTGATGCCGAGCGCCACGACGATGAGCGTGTGGAACCGTCCCCAGCGCAGACGGTCGAGGCGCGCGGGGACCGCCGTCTCGACGATTTGTGTTACGTCCGCGCTCACTCTTTGCCGCCGGTCCGCGGCTGGATGGGAAAGTCGAAATACGTATCCGGGTAGGGTTCGGGTTCAAATGTGTAATGCCACCACTCGAAGGGATAGGTCTTGAAGCCGCGGGCTTGCATCGCATCGCGCAGCAAGGTGCGGTTCTTGATTTCGAGCGGCGTGAGGCCGGACGCCTTCGTGTTCGCCTTAACATCGAAGCAGTCGAAGGTCGTGCCCATGGCGAGGCTGCCGTCCTGCGCTATGGTCTCTTGCGGTGCCGTGCAGGTGCCTTCTTGTGCGGGTGTGTCGGCCGCACCGATCGGCGCCAATGTCAGGTCGACGGTGGCGCCCCGCGAATGGCCGGAGCGTGTCGCGATGTAGTTGGGAAACAGGACCGTCTTTCGCAGATTGGGATAATGGGTTTCCTTGGCTTGGCGGTTGCTGGGCTCCTTGGCCCAGGCCACAAAGGCCGCGACGGCTTCCGTCGGCCGGTAGCAGTCGTAAACCCGCAAGCTCAGCCCGTTCGGTTTGAGATCCGCCTGAACGGTCGTCAGCGCCTCGGCTGCTTGGCGTACCAGCACACATTCCGGCGCCTCGTAGCCGGGGACGGGCTTGCCGGTGAAATTGTCCGGGCCCGCATAGCGCATGTCCTGCTGGATGGTGGGCGCGACGTCGCGGAGATAGACGAAGTCCTGCGGCATCGCCTCGGCGGCGCGCGCGGATCCCGTGAGGGCCGCGGTCATCGACAAGACGAGAGCCGCTGCAAGCGTGAGGGCGGGGAGGTGCGCGCGAGTCATGAGCCAAACCATCGGCCAAGCTTAGCCATGAGTTCTGGCGCGGGGATAAAAAAACTCCCCGCTGGAGGGCGGGGAGTGGAAGTGTTTGGGGGACTGACATGACTGGTAAAACCGGTCGGTGTCGGACCATTAGCAGGGAACTGCCGGCGTTCTTACGATACGCGCGATTGAAACTACCGGCGTCGCTCCATCCGCCTGCCCATCAGGGCCATCGTAAGACCGTCTTCACTATTTACCGCAACGGGCGGTCCATCTCAAGCAAAACCGAAGTGGTATTTTAGCAACAGTCAACCGCAATCGCCGCCAAAACGCTTAGTTTTTGCTGAAATCGGGGGTGGTCGGCCGCACCTCGGTCTTGGCGATAATCACATCGTCATGAGGCGGGCCGAGATGGGGACGGCCTTTGATTCCCGTCTCCACGACAACGTCCACGGGCCCGCCGATGATGACCAGGTGCTCCACGTCGTCACGGCGGAGAAGATAGAGAGTGCGCTTCGAGTCCACGGCGGTGGTCTCGACGATTGCTAGCCGCTTCTCCCGGGCCTTGCGCGAAGCGCTTCCGCTGGACGTGCCGAAGAACGCTCTGAATGCCCAGACCATGAGCGCGGCGAGTGCGACGCCAAAGAGGAAGATCGCGACGACGAGGATGAGGGTGTCGAATTCCAAAGCGGAAGGCTCCCTTGGGAGGCCAGCTTAACAGCACTTTAGCCGAAAGGCTGCACCTTGAGGATCGGCCTCCTGCATGAAGCGATCCCACGGGCCGCGACAGGACCCCGCGCCCATGACAATCTCCGGTCAAGACAAATCGAATCGGGTATTTTCCCAAGGCATGACAGATATCAACGCCCCCATCCGCTATGCCGAGCCCGTCGCCGATCGTCCCGAAAAGGACGGCAGTGTCGGGCTTGTCGTGCTTCTCGCGCTCGCCCTCGCCGTGGCCGCCGTTGGGCTGGCCATGGTGTCGCGCGAAATGGCCGAGCCCTTCGTGCTCGCGATTCTGGCCGGTCTTGCCGTGGTCGGGGTGTTTTGCCTCTTCGCCGGCGCCGTCGGCATCCTCTATTTCGGCCAGCGGCATGCCCGCAACGATCTGACCAAGGCCTTCGTCGACAACCTGCCGCAAGGGGCGCTGATCGCCGATGCCGGCGGGCGCGTGCTTTACGCCAACCGGTCTTATCGCGACTTGCTGGGCCTGGACGCGGAGGCCACCGTGCCGCCGCCCGACCGGGCCTTCGGCGGCAACCCGCATCTGGCGGAAGCGATCTTCCGGCTGGCCCGCGCCGCGCAGCAGGGACGCCGGCTGAAAGAGGAGTTCCGCCTGCCGCCGCCTGGCGAAGTCCAAGACGAAGACGGCGTGACCCCGCGCTGGTTCCGCATCTCGGTGCAGCCCATGCCGCCCGATCCGAGTTCGGGGCGCAAGGGCCTGCTCGTGGTGTGGCAGGTCGATGAGATTACCCAGGACCGGACTCGCGAGGAGACGAGCTTCGCCAAGGTGCAGGCCGCCGTCGATTATCTCGACAATGCACCGGCCGGATTCTTCTCCGCCGACGCGGATGGCGGCATCGAGTATCTCAACGCGACGCTAGCGCAGTTATTGGGGCTCGATCTGTCGGAGGTCTCCAACCGGCCGCTCAAGCTCGGCCAGATCATGTCCGACGACAGCGCGGCGCTGATCGCGGGCGCGGGCCGCGGCGAGACGCAAGGCGGCATCCGGCATTTCGACATCGATCTTCTCAAGGCAGACGGCACCACGATGCCGGTGCGCGTGCTGCATCGGCTGCCGCGCGGGCACGATCTTGCCCATGTGCTGATTCTCAACCGCGGTCCGGGCGAGGCAGAGGAGGCGGGCGCCGCCGAACTCAGATTTGCACGGCTGTTCCACGCCGCCCCGATCGCCATCGCCACGGTAGATGCAGACGGCGTCGTCAGCGGTACCAACGCGGCGTTCGCCCGCATGTTCGGCGCCGATGCCGACAGTGGCAAGAAGGAAAGCCTCGAGAGCTTCGTGGAAGCCTCGAGCCATGCGGATCTGCGCAAGGCCCTGGAGGCGGTGACCGCGGGCCAAGGGCTGATCGAACCCGTGGACGTGACCTTCGCCGGTCCCGGCGAGCGCAGCGGGCGGCTCTATCTGAGCCCCATCGAGCATGCCCAAGGCGAGAGCGAGGCGGCGATCGCCTATGCCATCGACACGACCGAGCAGCGCGCGCTGGAAATGCAGATCGCCCAGAGCCACAAGATGCAGGCGGTCGGGCAACTTGCCGGCGGCATCGCCCATGACTTCAACAACATGCTCACGGCGATCATTGGCTTTTCCGATTTCCTCCTGCTGAACCACAGACCCACCGACCCGGCCTTTCAGGACATTATGAACATCAAGCAGAACGCCAACCGGGCCGCAGGGCTCGTGCGCCAACTGCTTGCCTTCTCGCGTCAGCAGACCTTGCGCCCGCAAGTGCTCCAGCTCGGCGATGTCTTGTCGGAGCTTTCGATTCTGCTCGGGCGTCTCCTCGGCGAGAACGTTGAGCTCACGCTGGATCAGGCGAGCGATTTGTGGCCGGTGAAAGCCGATCTCCATCAGTTCGAGCAGGTCGTCATTAACCTCGCGGTCAATGCGCGCGACGCCATGCCCCAGGGGGGCAAGCTCGCCATCCGCACCGCCAATGTGAGCGAGCAGCAATCGCGCGAGCTGGGTTTGAGCCATGTGCCGCCCGGCGAATACGTGATGATCGAAGTCCGCGACACGGGCAGCGGCATGAGCGAGGACGTGAAGCGGAAGATCTTCGAGCCGTTCTTCTCCACCAAGGAGATCGGCCGCGGCACCGGGCTTGGCCTGTCCACGGTCTACGGCATCGTCAAGCAGACCGGCGGTTATATCTACGCCGAGAGCGAGGAGGGCGACGGCACCGCGATGCGCGTCTACCTGCCGCGCTACGTCCAAGGCGCGGCGGAAGTGGATCAAGAACCCGCCAAGCTGGAGCGCAAGCCCGAAAAGCCGAAGGACCTGACCGGGCGCGGCACCGTGCTGCTGGTGGAGGACGAGGATGCCGTCAGAAGCTTCGCTGCCCGCGCGCTCGGCCAGCGCGGCTATCAGGTGCTCGAAGCCTCGACCGGCGCCGAAGCACTGGAAGTCTTCGAGGGACATGACGGCGATGTCGATCTCGTGGTGAGCGATGTGGTGATGCCGGAGATGGACGGCCCGACCCTGATGAAGGAGCTCCGCAAGGACCATCCGGACCTCAAGATCATCTTCATCTCGGGCTATGCGGAGGACGCCTTCCGCCGCAATCTCGCGGAGAACGAAGAGTTCATGTTCCTACAGAAGCCGTTCGATCTGAAGCAGCTCGCCGCCGCCGTGAAGTCCGCGCTGGAAGGCTAGAGGCCCCAGGCCTTAGGATTGCGTCCCTTTGGGGGCTTCCCTTACGCACCGATCGCGTCTATGGCGGAACGCGAAAACCATCCCTGGTCTGGAGTGACGCGTGCCCGATTACGAGGTCATGTCGCCCGCCGAAGGCGGCAAGCGGCGAAAGCACCATAAGAAGAAGAAAATGGGCCTCACCGTCGAGCGCTATGGCGGTCGGCTGGTTTATGTCTGGTTCGGCATGCGCTTCATGACGCTGATGCGGCTGTTCTGGCGCGGCCGCTTCTCCTTCACGCTAAACTGCATCCCGGACACCTTGGCGCTGTTCATCTGGGTGCCATGGAATACGCCGCTGACCTGGATTTCCGAAGCCCTCTACAAGCGAAAGGCGGAGAGCCTGCCGCTCGATCAGCCGCCGATTTTCGTCATCGGTCATTGGCGCAGCGGCACGACTTTGCTGCACGATCTGTTTTCGGAAGACCGGAACCTCGCTTATCCGACGACCTATGAGTGCTTCATGCCGCACCACTTCCTGCTGACGGAAGGGACGCTCGACCGCATTTCGAAAGGGCTCTTGCCAAAGCATCGCCCGCAGGACGACGTGCCGGTGGGCTTCGACCGGCCGCAGGAAGAAGAGTTCGCGATGCTCATGCTGGGTCAAGGCACGCCCCTGAGCACCATGGCCTGGCCGCGGCGCGGGCCCGTCGAGAGCGAATATCTCGATTTCGAGGGGCTGCCGGAGGAGAAGGTGGAGAGCTGGGCGAAAGCCTATATGTGGTTCTACCGGCGGCTCATGCTGAAGCATGGCAAGCCGCTGGTAATGAAGACGCCGCCCAACGCCGCGCGCATCAAACTGCTGACCAAGCTCTTCCCCGACGCGCGCTGGGTGTTCATCGCGCGTAATCCGCTCAAAGTGTTTCCCTCCACGGTCAAGCTGTGGCGCGCCCTCTATTCCGCGCAAGGCCTGCACAACCCGCCACGTCTCGATCCGTGGCTCGACGACTATGTGCTGGACATCTACGAGCGCTTCACACGCGCCTATGAGCGCGACCGGCACCTCATCCCCGAGAAGAACTTGGTCGAGATCCGCTACGAGGATTTCGTGAAGGATCCGCTCGAGGCGATGCGTGACATCTACGGGCAGCTCGGCATCGATAATTTCAGCGAGGCGGAAGGAAAGATGCGCGCGTTCCTCGCCGACCGCTCCGACCACAAAGTGTCGTCCTACCGTATGCCGAAACCGCTGGTGAAAAGAATCTTAGAGCGCTTGAGGCCGTTCATCGACCGCCACGGCTATCGCGAGGCGGTGGATGCGGCCTTGCGCGATGCGCCGGAGGCCGAGGCCGTGACCGAGGCGCCCGTCCACGAGAAGGCGCCGTCTTAGTTCTACCAGGCGACACGCATGCCGGGTTGCCGCCGACGCCGGAGACATCGTCGCCGAAGGTGACGTCGACCTTGGCGAACACGGCCGTGGTCTGGGAGAAGTTGAAGAAGTTCACGCCGCCCGAGACCTCGCCCCAGACGTCGTCCAGGCGCCGGTGTCGGTGCGGTCACCGCCGCGATGAGCGCGTCGAGGCGAGCGCCGTGCCGAGCAGCAGCGCATGGCGCGTCGCGCATCTCAAACGAGGATGAAGAAGCTTGGGGGTGCTTGGCGGCCGCGCGCGCAGGCGGCACGTACGTGCCGACGGCAGCTGTCCCGGTTTGATCCGGCGCCCCATGGAACCCCCCTGTTTGCCGGCACGTTCGAAGCGCGCCGATCAAGTCTCGACCGTCAGCCTACGCACCTGTTGTGCGGCGGACTAGTGCAGCATGGCCACACTCCACCATCGATTGTCTGGATAGAGGGCGGATTTCCCGGAAAAAGCCCCGGGGCGGCGCGCGCGCCTAGCGCTCGGCGGTGCTCGCGTTTCCGCCCGCGGCGATGCCCCAGACGGCGATGAACATGGCCGCGATCAGCGGGCCGACGACGAAGCCGTTGAGCCCGAAAATGGCGATGCCGCCCAATGTCGAGATCAGCACCACGTAATCCGGCATGGCCGTGTCCTTGCCCACGAGGTAGGGGCGCAGGACATTGTCCACCAGGCCGATGACCCCGGCGCCGAAGGCAATCAGGACGATGCCCTTCACCATCGCGCCGGTCGCCAGCAAATAGAGCGCCACCGGCAGCCACACCACCGCGGCGCCGAGCGCCGGCAGCAGCGACAGGAAGGCCATGATCACGCCCCACAGCACCGGCGCATGGATGCCGAGCGCCCAGAAGATCAGCCCGCCGAGGAAGCCTTGGGCGATGGCCACCAGGATCGTGCCCTTGACCATGGCGCGGATCACGAGGGCGAACCGCTCGAACAGCGCCCGCTTCTGCTCGGACGCCAGGGGGATGGCCTCTTTGACGCGGTTCGCGAGCCGCCCGCCGTCGCGCAAGAAGAAGAACAGGAGATAGAGCATGATGAACAGGCTGATCACCAGGTTGGCGGTGCCTTGGCCGACCAGCACGGCCTGGGAGGCGAAGAACTGGCCGCCTTCCTTGAGCAGCGCGATCAGCCGCTGCTGCACGTCGCCCACATCGGTGACGCCGACCCGGGCCAGGATGTTCGAGGCCCAGCCGGGCAGGGCATCGAGGATGCGCTGAAGCATGCGCCCGAGATTGAGCTCGCCCGACTGGACCCGGTCGTAGAGCTGGGTCGCCTCGTTGACGAGCGAGGCCGCGGTGATGGCCAAGGGCAGGAGCACCAGCCCCACGATGATCAGCACGGTGAGGAGCGCGGTGACGTTGGGCCGTCCCGGCATGGCCTCCTCGAGCCAGCGATGCACCGGCGCGAACACCGTGACTAGGATGACGGCCCACAGGATCGCGCCGTAGAACGGCAGCAGGATCCAGGCGAAGGCGAGCGACACCACGACCACGAGCACCAGCAGCGTCTTGTCTTTCTGGAAGGCGCTGTCGTTCTTGGCGTCACTCATGCTTGGAGCTCATCCTTTCAGCGTTGCGCCGATCATAGCGGGGCGGCGCGCGATTCCTTTGAGAAAGTTTTGCGAGAGGCAAAAGGTTTCTCCGCATGAAGTGCGGCCCGTTCTGCGCTATGATGATGGCGTTAGCATCCCCGCGTTCCAGTGGGGGACGGCGGGGGTGTCGTCCTGAAGGAGGGAACAATGCGGAAGATTGCGATTCTTCTTACAGCTGTCTTTGCGCTTGTGCTGGCCGGGTCGTTCGGCTTCGAGGCCGACGCCACGGTGGGCTCCGGCACCCAAGGCCTGCCGCGCGCGGCGAAGACCTATTCGCCGATCGACCAAGTGTCGTGCCGCTTTACCGGGCCGACCTGCCCGGTGGGCTATACGCGGGTCTGCCGGCCCTGGAAGTGCTGGTGCACCCGCTGCAAATAGCGACGCGCCGCTAGCGACGCGGTTGAGACTGCTGGGCTTTTCCTGGCCGCCCCCTATTCGGGCGGCCTTTTTCTTAGGGCTCGCCTGCGACTTTTGATGAGAACATCTTGGCAACAGAGAACAAAGCATGTACACTGTGTGCTTGAACCCAGTCCCCGTCGTGTCGCGCGTTTCGGGTGTGGACGGGGCCGGGGGACGGAAGCACCGCCACTTACGCAAGCCCTCGGGCTGTGAAATAAGGGAGAAGACTCATGTCGAACGCCGCGTTGCGCCTTGTCGAAGCTGGAGGGGAAATGGACAAAGAGAAGGCGCTGGAAGCGGCGATCTCGCAGATCGAGCGGGCCTGCGGCAAAGGCTCGATCATGCGGCTCGGCCAGAACGAGACCGTGGTCGAGATCGAGTCGATCCCCACCGGTTCGCTTGGCCTCGATATCGCGCTCGGCATTGGCGGGCTGCCGCGCGGCCGCGTTGTCGAGATTTACGGGCCTGAATCGTCCGGCAAAACCACGCTGGCGCTCCATGTGGTCGCCGAAGCCCAGAAGAAGGGCGGCGTGTGCGCCTTCGTCGACGCGGAGCACGCCCTCGACACCATCTATGCTCGCAAGCTCGGCGTCGATCTGGAGAACGTGCTGATCTCCCAGCCCGACACGGGAGAGCAGGCGCTCGAGATCGCCGACACGCTGGTGCGCTCCGGCGCCATCGACGTGCTGGTGGTCGATTCGGTCGCGGCGCTCACGCCCAAATCCGAGCTCGAAGGCGAGATGGGCGACATGCAGATGGGCGCCCAGGCGCGGCTGATGAGCCAGGCCTTGCGTAAGCTCACCGGCTCCATCTCCAAGTCCCGCTGCATGGTCATCTTTATCAATCAGATTCGCATGAAGATCGGCGTGATGTTCGGCTCGCCCGAAACCACCAGCGGCGGCAACGCGCTGAAATTCTATGCCTCGGTCCGCCTCGACATTCGCCGTATCGGCGCCATCAAGGAGCGCGACGAGGTGGTCGGTAATCAGACCCGCGTCAAGGTGGTGAAGAACAAGGTGGCCCCGCCCTTCAAGCAGGTCGAGTTCGACATCATGTATGGCGAGGGCGTCTCCAAAATGGGCGAGCTGATCGATCTCGGTGTCAAGGCCGGCATCGTCGAGAAGTCCGGGTCCTGGTTCTCCTACGACAGTGAGCGTGTCGGCCAGGGCCGCGAGAACGCCAAGACCTATCTGAAAGAGAACCCGGCCACCGCGGCCAAGATCGAGGCCGCCATCCGCCAGAATGCGGGCCTCATTGCCGAGAAGATCCTCGAAGGCGAGGTCGGCGCGGACGACGAGGCCGCCAGCGGCGATGCGGCCACGGGCGGTGCGAGCGCGGACGAAGCCGAAACCGAAACGGTTGTGACTTCAATGGCCGGAAGCGGCCGGAAGGGAAAGCGCGCCGGCTGAGGTCTCTCCGTTGGACGTCCGACTTTGGTCTTCGGACTTCTGACCTGGATCGGGGCGCGGGAGGCCGTCTGGTGGCTTCCCGGCCCCCCAGCTTCGAGAACCGTCAGGACCCTGAGGGTCGTCATGGCCCGAAGGCAGCGGGTGCGCCCGAATTCCCTCGCGGCTCATCGCTGGACAGGCTTTGCGCCAGACCTTATGTCTCACGGCGAATGTAGCCCTCTCGTGATGGTATGGTGCCGCGCGAGCCCGCCTTGAGATCCGCCGAATCGGGTAGGGTGGCCTTAAGGTGGGACGTGGCATACGCACGAGAACCCAAGGTCCAGCGAAACACCCATGTGCGCCGCGAAATCCCCCAGCGGGAAGCCAAAAACCAGCGCCAAGAGCAGCGCGAAAACGATTACAAAGAAGGCCGGGTCGGCGGTGACCACGGCCAAGAATGTTGGCGCCCATAGTGTGCCGATCCGCACCAACGACATCCGTGCGGCCTTCCTCGATTTTTTCGCCAAGAACGACCATGTCGTGATCCCCTCGGCGCCGCTCGTGCCGCGCCACGACCCGACCTTGATGTTCACCAATGCCGGCATGGTGCCGTTCAAGAACGTGTTCACCGGGCAGGAGAAGCCGACGGCCTTGCGCGCGGCGTCGTCCCAAAAATGCGTGCGCGCCGGCGGCAAGCACAACGATCTCGACAATGTCGGCTACACGGCACGGCACCACACCTTCTTCGAGATGCTCGGCAATTTCTCCTTCGGCGATTACTTCAAGGAGCGTGCGATCGCGCTGGCCTGGAGATTCCTGACCGAAGAACTCGCCTTGCCGAAAGACAAGCTGCTGATCACCGTCTATGTGGACGACGACGAGGCGGCCGCGCTGTGGAAGGAAATCGCGGGGCTCACCGACGACAAGATCCTGCGTATCGACGGCTCGGACAATTTCTGGTCCATGGGCGATACCGGCCCGTGCGGCCCGTGCTCGGAGATCTTCTACGATCACGGCGCCCATCTGCCTGGCGGCCCGCCCGGCAGTCCGGACGAAGACGGCGACCGCTTCGTCGAGATCTGGAATCTCGTCTTCATGCAGTACGAGCAGCAAGAGGACGGCACGCGCGTGGACTTGCCGCGCCCCTCCATCGACACCGGCATGGGGCTCGAGCGCATCGCCGCGGTGATGCAAGGCACAAACGACAATTACACCATCGATCTCTTCAAGGCGTTGATCGCGGCTTCCGTCGAGCTGACCGGCGTGCCGGCGGAAGGTGAGCATGCGCCGAGCCACCGCATCATCGCCGATCACTTGCGCGCATCCTCCTTCCTGATTGCCGACGGCGTGCTGCCCTCCAATGAGGGCCGGGGCTACGTGCTTCGCCGCATCATGCGCCGCGCCATGCGCCACGCCCATCTGCTCGGCGCCAAGGAGCCGCTGCTCTATCGGCTCGTGCCCACATTGATCGGCGAGATGGGCCGCGCGTTCCCAGAGCTCGCGCGCGGCGAAGACCTCATCGCCGAGACGCTGAAGCTCGAAGAGACACGCTTCCGCGAAACGCTGGAGCGGGGCTTGCGCCTGCTCGACGATGCGAGCGAGGACTTAAAGCCCGGCGACACGCTGCCGGGCGCGGTCGCCTTCAAGCTCTACGACACCTATGGCTTCCCCTATGACCTCACCGAGGATGCGCTGAAGGCCAAAGGCATCGCCGTCGATGCGGAGGGCTTCGCCGCGTCCATGGAGCGCCAGCGCGCCGATGCGCGAAAATCCTGGGCCGGGTCCGGAGAAGCGGCCACCGACCGGCTGTGGTTCGAACTTAAGGAGGAACTCGGCGCCACCGAGTTCCTAGGCTACGAGGCCGAGGCCGCCTCGGGCGAGATCGTGGCGCTGGTGAAGGACGGCAAGCGCGTCGACATTTTGAAGCAAGGCGACCGCGGCATCGTCATCGTCAACCAGACGCCGTTCTACGCGGAGTCGGGCGGACAGGTCGGCGACCGTGGCACGCTGTCCATCGCCGGCGAGGCCGCGTTTAAGGTCGAGGACACCCAGAAGAAGCTGCACGGGCTGTTTCTTCATGACGGTGTCCTGGAGACCGGAAAGTTGAGTGTGGGCGACATGGTCGCCCTCGACGTCGATCACGCGCGCCGCACCACCACGCGCGCCCATCACTCCGCGACACATCTTCTGCATGAGGGCTTGCGCGAGGTGCTGGGCCATCACGTGGCCCAGAAGGGCTCCCTGGTGGAGCCGGGACGCTTGCGCTTCGACTTCTCCCATCAAAAGCCCATGAGCACAGACGAGATCCGCGCCGTCGAGGACATGGCCAATGCCATGATCCTTCAGAACGCACCGGTGGAGACGCATTTGATGACGCCCGATGCGGCCATCGAGCAGGGCGCGCTGGCACTGTTCGGCGAAAAATACGGCGACGAGGTTCGCGTCGTCTCCATGGGCGTGGCGCCTGGAAGCCCGAAGGCGGGCCATGCCTATTCCATCGAGTTGTGTGGCGGCACCCACGTCAAGCGCACCGGCGATATCGGCGTTCTCAAGATCGTGGGCGAGAGCGCCGTGGGCGCCGGCGTGCGCCGCATCGAGGCACTGACAGGGGATGCGGCCCGCCAATTCCTCGCCGCCCAAGACGCGCGCGTGCGCGAAGCCGCAGAGCTTCTCAAAGTCTCGCCCGAGGAAATGATCGAGCGTCTCACAGCCGTCGTCGACGAGCGCCGCAAGCTCGAACGTCAATTGGCGGACGCCAAGCGCGAGCTGGCGCTGCGGCCCGAAGGCGGCGCTGGCCAGCAAGGCGCCGCCGTGCGCGAACTGGGGTCCGTCAAGCTCCTTGCCCGGACGATGCAGGGTGTGGCGCCCAAGGATTTGCGGGGGCTCGTGGACGAGGCCAAGCAGCAGCTCGGCTCGGGCATTGTCGCCCTGGTCGGCATTAGCGAGGAAGGCAAGGCCGGGCTCATCGTCGGCGTCACCGACGATCTGACAGGGGCGTATAGCGCGGTCGATCTGGTTCGGGCCGGCGCGGAAGCGCTCGGCGGCAAAGGCGGCGGGGGACGTCCCGACCTCGCGCAGGCCGGCGGCCCGGATGGCGCACGCGCGGACGCGGCGCTGGAGGCGATCGCGGCCGCGATCGAAGGCGCCGGGACCGCGCCCTCAGGCGGCACGGACGAAGGCGTGGAGCGTCGCGCCGGGCACGCTTAATCCATGGCGGCCCAGACCGTGTGGCGGCGCTGGCGCAGGAAGGTCCACGACATCCTTGAGGTCGGCGGCGAGGCGCATCCCGCCGGCTATGCCGTCAATGCCTTCATCGTCGCCCTGATCGTCTTGAATGCGGTGGCCTTCGCCGCGGAGACGGTCGACGGTCTTGCCGCGGACTACGAGCCGTGCTTCCGCGCTTTCAATATCTTCTCGGTGATCGTGTTCACGCTCGAATATGTATTGCGCGTCTGGAGCGCGGTCGACATTCCGATGCTCTCGCGCCTGCCGGCCTGGCGCGCGCGGCTGCGTTTCGCGGCGCGCCCGATCATGATCATCGACCTCCTGGCGTTTGCGCCATGGTACATCCACTGGTTCATCCCGCTCGATCTGCGCGTCCTGCGCGTCTTCCGCCTGTTCCGGCTTCTCAAGCTGGTGCGCTATTCCCCGGCATTGCAGACCTTGGGCCGCGTGCTGGCGGATGAGTATCGCGCGCTGATCGGCGCGCTGCTGGTCATGCTGGTTCTGCTCCTGTTCGCCTCCACTTTCATGTATTTCCTGGAGCGCGTGGCGCAGCCCGACGCCTTCGGCTCCGTCCCCGCCGCCGCCTGGTGGGCGCTGTCGACACTCACCACGGTCGGCTATGGCGACGTGGTGCCCGTCACGCCGTGGGGCAAGGTGCTCGGAGGCGTGGTCATGCTGCTCGGTGTCGGCATGTTCGCGCTGCCGATCGCCATCATCGCCACCGGCTTCGCGCAAGAGTCGAACCGCCATCAGTTCGTGGTGACATGGTCCATGGTGGCGCGAGTCCCGCTGTTCGCCACCATGGACGAGGCCGAGATCGCCGAGATCACCAAGCTACTTTATACGCGCACCTATCTGCCGGGCGTGCCCATGGTGCGCGCGGGCGACGTCGGGGACGGTATGTTTCTGATCGCCAGCGGCGAGGCGTTGGCTGAGATCGGCCGGGGCAAGCAGGTGGCATTGCGCGAGGGCGACTTCTTCGGCGAGATGGCACTCCTGGAGCATCGTCGCCACAAGCACGATGTCGTCGCCAAGACGCGATGCCGCGTCTACGTGCTGGATAGCCAGGCGCTGGCGCGGCTGTCCCGCCGCCATCCGGAGATCATGCGCCGCATTCGCGAGGTGGCCGAGGCGCGGGCCGCGACCGATGCCGCGGCGCCCGGCGCCAAAGCCAAGCGGACAGCGCGCCGCCGCGAGACGGCCAAAAAGACTTGAGCCTTGCGCGTGTTTAGGCCGCCGCGCGTTTGGCCAGGGCCGCGCGCAAATTCTCCTCGATCTTGTCGATGAAGCCCTCGGTGGAGAGCCAGGCCTGCTCGGCGCCGACAAGCAGCGCAAGGTCCTTGGTCATGTGGCCGCTTTCGATCGTAGCGACGGCCACCGTCTCGAGCGTCTCGGCGAAGCGGCCAAGCTCGTCATTGCCGTCGAGCTTGGCGCGATGCTTCAGCGCGCCGGCCCAGGCGAAGATCGAGGCCGTGGAATTGGTCGACGTCGCGCGGCCCTCTTGATGCTGGCGGAAGTGGCGCGTCACCGTGCCGTGCGCGGCTTCCGCCAATACGGTCTTGCCGTTCGGCGTCATCAGCACCGATGTCATCAGCCCGAGCGAGCCGAAGCCCTGCGCCACGGTGTCCGACTGCACGTCGCCGTCATAGTTCTTGCAGGCCCAGATATAACCGCCCGACCATTTCAGCGCCGCGGCGACCATGTCGTCGATCAGCCGGTGCTCGTAGGTGAGCCCGCGCTTCTTGAATTCGTCCTTGAACTCGGTCTCGTAGATTTCGGCGAACAGATCCTTGAAGCGGCCGTCATAGGCCTTGAGGATCGTATTCTTGGTCGAGAGATATACGGGCATGTTGCGCGCCAGCCCATAGTTCATGGAAGCGCGCGCAAAATCGCGAATTGAGTCGTCGAGGTTGAACATGCCGAGCGCGATGCCGGAGCCCTCGAAGGTGTGCACATCCTGCGTGATTTTGGTGCCGTCATCGCCTTCGAACTGGATCGTCAGCTTGCCCTTGCCGGGCACGAGAAAATCGACCGCGCGATAGATATCGCCATAGGCGTGGCGGCCGATAACGATCGGCTTGGTCCAACCCGGCACCAGGCGCGGCACGTTCTTGCAGATGATGGGCTCGCGGAAGATCACGCCGCCGAGGATGTTGCGGATCGTGCCGTTGGGCGACTTCCACATCTTCTTGAGGCCAAACTCCTCCACGCGCGCCTCGTCCGGCGTGATCGTGGCGCATTTCACCCCCACGCCGCATTTCTGGATGGCGTGGGCGGCGTCGATCGTCACCTGATCGTCGGTCTCGTCGCGGTGCTCGATGCCGAGATCGAAGTCGAGCAGCTCAAGATCGAGATGCGGTGTGATCAGCTTTTCGATGATCATGTCCCAGATGACGCGGGTCATCTCATCGCCATGAAGGTTGGCAATCGGGTTTTTGACCTTGATTTTGTCCACGCGCACGTCTCCGAGGAAGGAAAGGGTTGGGCTAAGGATGGAGGCTGCTCCGGGATTCCGGCATGGCCGGCCCCCATTGCGGGGAGCCGCCCTCTATAGCATCGTGCGGCCATGATGGAAGCAAATGCGCCAACCGGCAAGCGTAGGGACGACGCGGTCTGCGTCGCCGCGCCGGCCATTGTGCTCGTGAAACCGCAGCTCGGCGAGAATATCGGCTTTGCCGCCCGGGCCATGGGCAATTTTGGGCTTCGGGATTTGCGGCTGGTCGCCCCGCGCGACGGCTGGCCGAATGACAAGGCCATGGCCGCGGCGGCCGTTGCCGGGGTCATCGTCGAGGAGGCGCGGGTGTTCGACACGGTCGAGGCGGCGCTTGGCGACCTCAACTTCGTGCTGGCCACCACCGCGCGGCCGCGCGAGATGGTGAAGGAGGTGCTGAGCCCCGAGACGGCGGCGGTCGGGCTCCGCAAACGCGCCGTTGACGGCGAGCGGACCGGTGTGATGTTCGGACCCGAGCGGAGCGGGCTCGACAATGACTCCATCGCGCTCGCCGATGCGATCCTCACCGCGCCGGTCAGCCCCGGGTTCGCATCTTTAAGTCTGCCCCAGGCGGTGCTGCTGTTCGCCTATGAATGGTTGAAGACCGACGCGCCGCACGCACTTGGGCGAATCACCGCGTATGACGGGCCCGCGGTCGAGGGCATCGCGGCGCCCGACACGCGCCCGGCCACGCGCGCGGAACTTTTCGGTCTGTTCGAGCATCTGGAAGACGCGCTCGATAGCGCCGGCTTCTTGAAGCCGCCGGAGAAGCGGCCCTCCATGGTGCGCTCCTTGCGCAACATGTTCCATCGCATGCACGTCACCGACCAGGACGTGCGCACCTGGCGGGGGATTGTGTCAGCCCTCACAAGGAGCAAGTGAAGCCAAGGAGATGAGGTGTCATAGTTCCGCCCCGTTTCTCCTATTGCGATGGCCACCAACAATGATAGCTTCCGCCACGGGAAGGGAGAGGGGGCGTTCGATGAGAGTAGCGTTGATTAAGTTGGGCGGGGCCGCGAGCGCCGCGGTCTTGGTGTTGCTCATGAGCGCCCCGGTCAAAGCCGCAGATGCCGCTCCCGGCATGACGACGGTGGCCACCGAAGAATTGGACCGGCGCAGCAAGCCGCCGGAAACGCAAGGCGGTGGGCTGAGCGAGAGTTCCGTCCGGGTCATGATGACCTACGCGTTTTCGCTGATCCCGGCGGAAGTACCGGGTCCCGACGGCAAGCCGGTCAAGGTCGACAAAACCAATCCGAATACGTTCTTTCTCCCGAGCGATGTTGCCCGCCAAGTCATCCGCGCCGCGACGCGTTCGGCCTATGCCGACGCCTGCGGCCTGCCGGACTTGGCTCAAGCCAATTACAAGGCGCTGATCGCCAGCGAAGAGGCCAAGAAGTCCTGGAGTTCCCAGCAGGTCCTGATGATCGAGGCGCTTCATCTGTTTGCGGTGTCGTATTTCACCGGAAACGCCAAGATCACCGAGGAGGCCGCGTCTCCCGAGGATACAGCCTCTTCCGAGGCCCCGGACGACGCCACCACTATCGCCAAGGATGGCACGGCGGGCGAGGCCGATTCGGGCGAAACCCGGGAGGTCGAGGCGCCGCCGCCGCCGAAATGCCCGCCGGAGCAGAAGCAGAAGGTGACGAACGCCATCAATGCCTATGTCAAGGCGGCCCGGGCCACGCAGCCCCCGCAATAGGGCCGGGCAGGCCTTCGCGAAGCGGCAATTGACAGTTTCCAAGCATTCCGTGTAACAGAACGGGCACGGCCCGAGCGATTTGGGCATTTGCGGACCGCCGGACGGCTCTGGCGGCCCTTAATCAACCACCACCCATGGGTTTTTGCGGCAGTCGCGGGATTTTGGACCGCCCGCGGAAAGCTGATTAGGCTTTGGAGTCTTCGGAATGACGAAACGCATTCACGCCAAGCACAAGATCGACCGACGGCTCGGCGAGAATATTTGGGGCCGGCCTAAGAGCCCCCAGAACAAGCGCGAATACGGACCTGGCGAGCATGGCCAGCGCCGCCGTGGCAAGCTGTCGGACTATGGCCAGCAGCTCCGGGCGAAGCAGAAGCTCAAGGGCTATTACGGCAACATCACCGAGAAGCAGTTCAAGGCCATCTATCACGAGGCCTCGCGGCTGAAGGGCGATACCTCCGAGCGGCTGATCGGCCTCCTGGAGCGGCGCCTCGACGCGGTCATCTACCGGGCCAAGTTCGTGCCCACGGTGTTCGCCGCCCGTCAACTCATCTCCCACGGCCATGTGAAGGTCAACGGCCGCCGGGTGAACATTCCGAGCTATCGCTGCAAGGAAGGCGACGTGGTCGAGCTGCGCGACAAGTCCAAGGATCTGGGTCTCGTGCTCGAGGCCGCCCAGAGCTCGGAGCGCGACGTGCCCGATTACATCGAAGTCGATCACGGCAAGATGGCGGCGAAGTTCGCGCGCATCCCGACCCTGACGGACGTGCCGTACCCGGTCATGATGGAGCCGAACCTCGTCATCGAGTTCTACTCGCGCTAGAGCCGCGCGACGCGCATTCAGGATTTTTCATGGCCGGGCTTGCCCCGGCCATTTGCTTTTGCGGGAGGCGCGCAGACGCAAAAATGCCCGGCACGAGGCCGGGCATGACCAGTCTGTCTTCACGTGGCGCGGGAGCTAGGCCGTCTGCGTCTGCGCGTTGTGGGCGATGCCCTTGGCGTTCAGCATGTCCTGAAGCTCGCCTGCCTCGAACATCTCGCGCACGATATCGCAACCGCCGACGAACTCGCCCTTGACGTAGAGCTGCGGCACGGTCGGCCAGTTCGAATAGGCCTTCACGCCATCACGCACGCTCATGTCGTCGAGCACGTTGATGTCTTTGAAGTCCACGCCGAGATGGCCGAGGATCTGGGCCACCTGCATGGAGAAGCCGCATTGCGGCATCTGCTTGGTGCCCTTCATGAACAATACCACGTCGTTGCCCGCGACCTGCTTGCCGATCCAGTCCTGAACGTCTTGCTCACTCATATCTTAGATCCTTTCTTGCGCGCTTACTGCGGCGCCGCGGTCTTCAAGGCCAGCGCGTGCAGCACGCCGCCCATATTGCCCTGTAGGGCGTCGTAGACCATTTGATGCTGTTGCACGCGCGACTTGCCGCGAAACGCTTCCGACACGATGCTCGCCGAATAGTGGTCGCCGTCGCCGGCGAGATCCTCGATGTGAATCGTGGCGTCCGGAAACTGTTCCTTGATCAGCCGCTCGATATCCTCTGATGCCATTACCATTCGTCTGCTCCTTAGCGCGCGATCCTAGCCATTGGCCATGACTAGCCGTTGGTCATGAAACGCGGCATCCAATCCTCATGAGCCGCCCTGAGAGCGGTGAGGGCTAACGGTGTCTCGCCGGGAAGTGAGATCATATCACCTCCCACGGACCCAATCACCCTCACAGGCACGTCGGCGACGGAAGCCGCCTTATGAATAGCATCCGCGTGATCCGGCGCCGCCGCGACCACATAGCGCGCCTGATCCTCGCCGAACCAGGAAGCATGAGCGGGTACGTCCGGCGGTGG
>Ga0307377_10002880_pt1 | contig 19931 bp, 8 predicted proteins | sample TR3MG_FD_202535 | JGI IMG/M metagenome (GOLD analysis project Ga0307377, IMG submission 202535) | Soil microbial communities from Risofladan, Vaasa, Finland - TR-3 | ecosystem: Environmental > Terrestrial > Soil > Coastal area > Acid sulfate soil | place: Finland: Risofladan, Vaasa | collected... | reverse complement strand
ATGCGGGTCATAAAAGACGGCGTGCAGCAGGTTGAGGCGTCTGTGGTTATAACAGGTATAACCCAGGCGGATCCAGCTGTTGTTACAACGTCAGGAGCTCATGGATATTCTAACGGCGACGAGGTGCAGATCGCTGACGTTGTTGGGATGTCTCAGGTTAACGGTAGAAATTTTAAAGTGGCCAACGTAACGGGCACAACATATGAGCTGCAAAGCTTGGCGAGCGTAGATATAGACTCTACTGGGTTTACGGCTTACAGCTCCGCGGGTATTTGCAGCAAGGTTTATGAGATTGTAACTCCTTATGTTGAGGCTGACTTAATGGACCTGCAGCATGTGCAATCTGCTGATGTAATAACAATAGCGCACCCCTCATATGCTCCGCGGGACTTGTCCCGGACTGGTGATATAATTTGGAGCCTGGACGCCATTGCGTTTGCTGCAGAAATAGGGCAGCCGACAAATATGTCAACAACTGCAACGACTGGAACTGCTGTCACAAACAGATGGGCAGTCACGGCTGTTGATGAGACAACTGGTGAGGAGTCGCTGATTGGCACGGGTTTTGAGTCTACTATCTCGGCAATCACTCAGGCCAACCCTGCGATTGTTACGACAACCGGAGCTCACGGATTTCCAACAACCAATGCCGTAAACCATCCGATCAATATTTCCGGCGTAGGGGGCATGGTTGAGATAACAGATGGTTTATATAAGGCCTTCCCTTTAACAGCCACGACATTTGAACTAAGAAATATTTCTGGTGAGAACCTCGACTCTACTGGGTTCACGGCCTACACAACTGGCGGCGATATAGCTGAGCACGGCCTATCCTTTAAAACGGCGGCACTGACCACTGTAAACAAGGCAACCATAAGCTGGTCGGCTGTTGCTGGCGCCAAGGAGTACAACGTCTATAAAGAGGTTTTTGACTCGGGTGTTTATGGTTTCCTTGGCATCGCAAAAAATACAACATTCTCAGACATTGGTGCTGATCCCGATGGGTCTGACACACCGTCCGAGGCCAGCGATCCATTTGATGTTTCCGGTAACTATCCAGCAGCTGTTACATATGCTCAACAGCGCCGCTTTTTTGCTAACACAACAAACGATCCAGAGAAAGTCTGGGCATCTAGAATTGGAAACTTTAGAAACTTTACCTCAAGATCTCCCATCCAGGATGATGACTCATTTAGATTTATCCTTGCTGGCCGCCAGGTAAACGCTGTCAGAAATATGATTGACCTTGGGCAGCTCTTAATTTTCACATCGGGTGGCGAGTGGGCCATGGAGGGTGGGCCATCCGGCATCATAACTCCTACAGATCTAAACCCAAAACAATATGGATATAATGGATCCAACAGCCTGCCACCACTGGTGGTCGGCGGTAATGCTCTATATGTCCAGGCCAGAGGATCCGTTGTTAAGGATTTGCTTTTTAACGACAGCTCACAGAGTTTCAAGGGGCAGGATCTCACAATTTTCTCAGCTCATTTGTTTGATAACTTTACTCTGACAGACTGGGCTTTCCAGCAGATCCCGCACTCTATTGTGTGGGTTGTTAGGGATGACGGGGCTCTGCTTGGCCTTACCTATGTCCGAGAGCACGAGATGTTTGCTTGGCATAGACATGACTTTGAGGGCGGCACCGTTGAGAATGTTGTCTCGGTTCCCGAGGGGACAGAGGACTCTTTGTATCTTGTAATCAAGCGGACCATCAATGGCCGCACGACTAGGTACATCGAGAGATTTAACTCCAGACAGGTTGACACCACCACAGCTGAGGACAACAAGTTTATGGACTCCTCGCTGTCATATGATGGCACGCACTCGGGATCAACCACCATGACATTATCTGGTGGGACAACTTGGGCCTACAACGAGTCGCTGACTCTGACTGCATCGGCTGGAACATTTACCACTGGATATGTTGGAAATCAGATCCACATGGTAGGATCTGACGGGACGATTATCCGATTTACTATTGATGCTTACTCATCCACAACTGTCGTGACGGGCAGACCTCACAAGACTGTGCCAGCTGCAATGCAGGGTTTGGCAGCCACCTCATGGGGTTACGCTGTGGATACTGTTGTCGGACTGTGGCACATTGAGGGTCAAAATGTTTCAGTGCTCGGTGACGGCTTTGTTGTTGCGAGCCCTAACAATGCGTCCCACGACATCATCACTGTCACCAACGGGGTTGCTGCGCTCGCCAAGCACTATGTAAAAATACATGTTGGCCTCCCATTTATATGCGATATCGAGACTCTAGATATAGACACACCTCAGGGCGAGACTCTCGCTGATAAGAAAAAAATAGTGAGTGAGGTCTCCTTGTTTGTTGAAAAAACCAGGGGCATCTGGACTGGCGGCAAGCCACCATCTGATGACGCTGTTGATCCGCTCGAGGATCTATATGAATTAAAAATAAGAGATGACGAGAATTACGACTCGCCAGTAAGCTTGGCCACTGATGTTGTGGACATAGGGATAAAGCCTGAGTGGAACTCTAACGGTAGAGTTTTTATAAGACAGGTTGATCCTGTGCCAATGGCTATTTTGGCCGTTGCACCAGCTGGATTGTTTCCTTTTAGGGGGTAGATAATGAGTGCAATGGGAGGATTATTTGCTGCTCAAGCTGGAGCATCTCTCATACAGGGAGAGGCTGAGGCTGGTGCCGCAAGGGAGGCTGGCCGATTTGCCGAGCAACAGGGCGAGCAGAACGCTCGACTGCTCGAGGCTCAGGCTGAGAGGACTGAACAGCAGGGCGGCAAAGAGGCTGGCTTGTTCAGACGAAAAGTCAGAGGAGTTATTGGATCCCAGCGTGCCGCTCTTGCTGCTCAAGGTCTTGATGTTGGATCGGGGACAGCTCTGGACCTACAAGAGGAGACTGCCAAGTTTGGAGAGATTGATGCCACACAGATTAGAAAAAACGCTATTCGCTCGGCCTTTGGGCTTCGGAGCGAGGCTGGAAATGCACGGGACCAGGGACAACTTGGCCGCATAACTGGCAGATCTCGAGCTGCGTCCGCGCTGCTAACTGGTGGTATTAATGCTATTGGCTCAGGGGCTAGAGCCTACGAGGCTTTTGGCGCCGCTGACACAAAGCCAAAGGCAATCAAAACAACAAATAAACGGACCTCCGCTGGATCATCGGGCAGAGACAGATCCGGGTTAGCATAGGGGGATAGATGCCAAGAGTCCCACGCCTTGACGGCACAGAAGTACGAGAGGAGATACAGCCTCTTACTCAAAATAAGTTAAGACCAGACGCCGAGACATTTGGTGGTGGCGCTGCGAGCGCCGGGGCCTTTGGTGCTATTCAGGGCTTCGCAAAAGATGCTCAAGAAATATATGGCCGGGTGATCGACACGGAGACCAAAAACGCTGACAGTGACATGTCTGTTTTGCAGTCTCAGGTGGAGGCATCGGTCCAGACTTTCCGTGGTAAAAATGCTCTCGAGTCCGAGGCCGTTGCTGAGAAACAGTGGACTGAGGGCGTTGCTAAAATTTCTGAGAAATACCAAAACAAGGATGTGCAGGCCCGTGTTCAAGGGCTTGCCCGCCATCGGCAAAACAATCTCCTCAGCAAGGCTGCCCGCCATTCTATGACCGAGCTTGAAAAATATGAGGACGAGTCTCAGGCATCATATATGCAAAACCAGAGAAATGATGCTGTTGAAAACTATGCAGATCCTGGCGCGATACAGGACTCCATTACAAAGCAAGAGCTTGCTCTCGAAAGTTATGCCAGAAATAAAGGTTGGTCTCCACAGCAAAAGAAGCTGGCCCTCGAGGAGTCGGTTTCTAAAACACATCTTGGCGTTTTAAATGGAATGATCAAGGGTGGCGATGACCTTATGGCCACCGCTTACTTCAAGAAAAATAAAGATGGCTTTAACGGTGATGACTTAACCACGGCGAATGGCTTGGTTGAGAGCTCGGATCTACGGGCTAAGTCTCAGGCGGCATCGGATAAAATCATGCTGACCATACCGGACCCAGTGGAGGCTGTTGCAAAGGCCAGAGAGATAAAGGATCCAACCCTAAGGGATGAGACTGTCCGAAGGGTTAAGGATCGCCTGTCAGAGAAAAAAGAAATCCAGAGGATGTCTAGGGAAAAGCTGCACACAGAGGCCTCTAATTTTCTAGATGACACCCCCGATATTGATGCGTACCAAAAGGAGCATGGTGTTGAGTGGGATCGATTTACTACCTCAGAAAAAAGCAGCTTGAGATCTTATGCTTATAACCGGAAATTAAAAGGACAGCCTGTTACCAACTGGGAAAAGTGGTATAGCTACGAGACAATGGTTTCGGTCCCAGAGCTGAGGGATAAGTTTTTAAAAACAAACCTATATAAAGAGGCTCGGCCTCACCTGGATGACGCCAAGTTTTCTGAGCTGACAAAGCTGCAAAGGGACATGAGGCTTGGCAAGGGTGACGCCAATAAGAGCCTTGATGGCTTTAGATCCAAAAATCAGATTGTTAATGATGGTATGAAGGCCGCGGGGCTAAACCCTAATCCAAACCCAGGCTCATCTGATGCAGAGGAGACCGCTAAATTTAGAAAGCGGATTGATGATGATATCAGACAATTTCAACAAGACTCTGGTAAAAAAGCCACCAACGAACAGGTGCAGTCCATAACAGATAAAAATCTAAAAGAGATTGTTACTGATAGGGGTTTCATATTTAATAGCACCAAAAGGGCTTTTGAGGTCCAGACAGATGACATACCAGTCGGCGAGCGCAACGAAATAGAGAGACAGCTCAGAGAGGCTGGCTACCCTGTCACCGATGCGAATGTTGTTGATTGGTATTTAGACTTGAAATCAGGGGAGTAGAGTGAGCTTGCGAAATGATTTTAGACATTTAGTCCCAGGAGTAGCTCCAACAGACGAGACAAAAGAGGATCAGGCTCCGTTGCTACAGAAAAGGCAAGAGGCTCAGCAGTCTGGTATGCAGATGAACATCAACGCCGCAAGAGATGCTGATCCACAGCGGACATCCAACGCCATTAAGCTCGCCAACGAGATGAAAGTGCCTGTTGATTTTGTTGAGAAAAACTACGATGACCTCGTTAAAAAACAGGGCGTGCAGGGGGTAGACTATCAAGGTATATCCAAGGACTCTCCGGCCACAGCAACATGGTTGCAAAATCCAACCAATGCCCGGCTTGGGAAAAGAGACATTGAAAGGCTTCGGGCTATCGAGTCCAAGACTAAGAGGTTCCAGCCTCCAGAGAAAAAATCTGTTGGGATACATAAGGAATACGGCAACGCCTTAAAGGGTGGATACAAACATATGGAGGCCTCTCTGTATTTAGGTATGGCAGCTCTCGGTAATATTGATCCAGACCTTGCGGCGGCGGCGGCATCTGAGTCCGCGGTTGTCCAGGCTGAGCTGGAAAAGCAAGTCCCTGATAGCCTTAGAGATATCCGTGAGGTTGTTGCAAAAGAGGGCGGCGATGTAAACAAGGGCGTCCAGAAGTTTTTGAACACACTGCCAGAGCTTAAAAAAGGAAACTACAAAAAGGCCATGAGCAATTTTATTGACGGTCAAACTGAGACCGTTGGCCAAACTTTGGATCTTATATATGAAATGGGAAAGAGGCCACGCGGACTGAGCTATATGGTCACTGAGAGTCTCGCGGCTTCGGCCCCAACTCTTGTGCTGGGCTCTGTGCTCGGAGCTGGTGGCGCTGCTGCTGGGTCTGTTGTGCCCGGTGTTGGTACGTTTGCTGGTGGTGTTGCTGGATTTATGGGCGGTAGCTTTATCGGCACTGCTGCTGTTGAGTTTGGATCAGAGGTACAGCAAGAGCTCTTAAACCGCGGGGTTGATATGACAGATCAGCTCGCTGTTGCTGGGGCTTTAAGAAACCCAGATATCATTGATAAGATAAGGACCATGGCTCTCAAAAAAGGTTTGACCACGGCGGCCATTGAGACCGCGTTTAGTGCTTTCGCACTAAGAGGTGCATCTAAGGCGCTCAAGGGCGTTCCAAAAAAGCCAGGCATTAATCTGTTGCCACAGAAAACAGTATCTGAATTTTCTAATAGGGTTGGCGTTGCTAAGCAAGTGGCCAAGACAACTGGCATCGAATCCTTGGGCGAGGGAGCTGGTCAGGCTGGTGGCGAGCTTGCCAAGTATGATGGTGATATTTCAAAGGTAGATTTTGGCGGCGCGATTGCTGAGGGGATGGCCTCTGTTGGCCACTCGTTTGGCCAGGGTGTAGCAACGCAGGCTCTCGCTGGGGCTATGGTCGCAAGAGAGAAGTTTAGCAAAAACTCTGTCGCAGCCACTGATCAGATGCTTGACGAGGTTGTTAAATCAATTAATGGCTTGAAAGATTTGGACGCCATCAATGGGGCAATCGAGGATGTCCGCGCAATGGACGCCACGAAAGAAAACCCCGCAAAGGTTCAAGAGCTTATCGACCTCACGACTGGTGGAGAAAACAGCGTTTATTTTCAGACTGACGATTTTGATGACTACTGGAAAAGAAAAGGAAAATCCCCGGCTGAGGAGGCTGAGCGCCTGATAAAGGGTGGTGGCAAGGCATACACTGAGGCCAAGAATAACGGCCACAACTTCGAGGTTCCTACTGGAAAATTTATCTCAGAGATGGCAGCGACTCCAGACAATGATGACATCCTTGAGATTGCCAGGACCTCTGCTGACGGCAAAACTCTAAGCGAGGCCAACAAGGCTCTCGAGGAGCTGCCTGCCATGATGCAGGTGTTGGCCGAGGAGATGACCAAAGAAATCTCAGCTGACGATCAAAACACTCAGGACTTAAAAGATGTGGGCAAACGGTTTGAGGACCAGCTGAGAGCTGCAGGACAAAAAGGAGCACACGCAAAGGCGAACGCTCTTGTTATGCAAAAAGCTTATGGCGCTCTTGGTGAGCGAGCTGGTATGACGGTCAGTGAGTTTGGCCAGATGTTTGGGCTGCAGGTCCGCGGGCCAGACCAGCTGCAAGATCTAGAAGCCGGGACCTCTGTGTTTAATCAGACATCTGAGGAGGCTGATATTGAGGCCGTAAACCTCGAGGCCAACTTAGCGTTTGAGCAGTCCATTGAGCAAATCGATGAGCAGTACGCTCAAATTGACGAGTCCGAAGGTGGAAAAATTATTAATGTAGATTTGATCAGGGAGCTCTCTCCTGTCTATGCAAAGTACAAGGCTGGGTTTTCTGCAGCCGTCCATGAGAAAGCTGGACCGTTTGCGGATCATTTATTTGAGCGGCGGCTTAGCGAGCCAATGGTTGGCGGTGTTGCTGTATTCTCTGGGGGCGGCGGAGGCAGCGGTAAGACATCAATCGCCAAGGCGCTAACGGACCATAAAAATCCAGATGTGATGCTGGATGGTACGTTTGCAAAATTTGACAAGTCAGTGCGGAGAGTGGATAAAGCTCTGGCCAGTGGCCGAGATGTTGAAATCGTGTATGTCTACACTGAGCCTAGAGAGGCTATCAGTAGAGCGGCAAGCAGGTTTGAAAGATCTCGGAGATGGGTCCCTGGCGAGGTATTGGCATCGGATCATATTGGGTCATTTCAGACAATCCAAGAAATTGCCGATCACTATGCTGACAACCCTAGAGTAAATATAACCTACATGGACAACTCAGTTCGAGGGCAGCAGCCGACAGCATTAACACTTGACGAGCTGCGACAAATACCTTATAATGAAACTGTAGATGGACTAGCAGCTTTTGCAAAGGAGCAGTATGAAAAAGTCAATCTCGAAGGCGCAATCGCGTCAGACCAAAAAGCAGCCCGCGAGTTTATCACGCGAACAGGTGGCGCAAAACGCCAAGGACTTCAGGGAAGCGATACCAAAACTTTTAAGCAAAGTGGACTGGAAAAATCTGGGCAAGTAGCCAGATCAGATCTAGGTTTCTACTCCAAGCTTGAGGGTTTGGTGCATCAAAAAATCCAAGGCAAGTCTGCCTCTGTTGAGCAGGTGCAAGCGTTATTCAAAGAGATCAAAGAGGATGAGCGCAAGTGGACTGGCATCGACGAATTTCTCAAAGGAAAAAAGAAAGTCAACACTCAGGAGCTCATTGATTTCCTTGCGGCCAATCGGCTGCAGGTTGAGGAGGTTACTCTCACTGAGGACGGTCTCTCTGGCGATGGTGATGGTAAGGCTTATCGAGTGTGGGCTGGTGAGGATGATGTCGAGTCTGTCCATAATACTCTTGAGGAGGCTGAGGCCGCTCAGGCAAAGCTCATGGAGGACAATCCCGAGCGCTCCTCTGAGGAGGACTGGCCGATCCAAGAGGTTGATGCTGAGGGCGAGATTGAGATGTCTCCCTCTGATGGTAAGGCCAGGCATGGCACATGGGTTTTGCCAGGTGGTGAGAATTACCGAGAGAAACTTCTTACTATGCCAGCTCGGGACAACGGCGAGTCCGAGCTCAATAGGCTAGATCTTGATGTTGAGCAACAGCAGGCTGATGATGATAGATCAACAAAGATCGCAAAAGATCGCCTGCAAGATCTTTTCAGTCTAATGAACAATGACCCCTCCGGTTTTGAAAACTTTGGTACTCCTGAGCAGTTCCCCACAGAGGATGCCCAGATGCAGAGATCGCGGGCTAAAAGGAGCATTAGTTTTATTGGCGAGGGCCGCAAATTTCCAGACAGCTTTAGCCCGCCTCAGCAAACGGCTCTTGATGAAATCATGCAGTCTGAGGAGTCTAGCCAAGAATTTAAAGACGCCTTTATGGAGGCCGTGTTAGCTGAGAAAAAATCCACAGCCCAAAGCCTCCGAAGGTTTCAAGCAGAGAAGGCTTATAGAGAGGCCAAGTCTGCTCGAAAAAAGGATGTCTTTGTAAACGATGGCCACTTTCCTCAAGAGGATATCCTAGCTTTTGTCCGCATGAATGACCGCACAGATGTTGATGGCAAAAAAGTTTTGTTTATTGAGGAGATCCAGAGCGATTGGCATCAGACAGGCAGGGAGCAGGGATATAAGGGGCCAGCTGATCCAGAGCTCACAGCTCTTGCTGATAAGTACGACACGGTTTGGGATTGGGAGGTAACGCTTGGGAGGACATTAAAGGATCTTGAGACAGACTCTCTGTCTTTCTCGGACTTTGAGTCTCCCACTGTGTCCCGCGATGCCTTTGATGGCCATGTTAGAAACGTCTACACTCTAAGTAAAGGCGACAATAAGTATGAAATCTATGAGGAGACAGACGGCGAGGGTAGGGTTGATGTAACACTTTACAGAAACGGAAGGGATCTGAAATCTTTTGACAGTATGGCTGACCTCAAGAAAGCTCTGTCTGGAGATAGCGGCGAATATGATGCAGCGGTTAAAAGAATATCTGATCTTACTACAAAGAGGAAAAATCTTGCGGATGAGTTTAACAATCTCAGGGATGAAAAGGGACTAGATAAAAAACTCTTGATTGGTGACTACAGTAGAAACGAAGGGTCCCCACAAGGCGCTGTCCCTGATGCTCCATTTAAAAAGAATTGGCACGAGTTTGCTTTAAAAAGAATTATGACCATGGCTGCTGAGGGTGGCTATGAGCGAGTGGCTTGGACCACTGGAGAGCAGCAGGCTGAGCGATATCAGCAGGGGCTGCTCAAGGTTGTTAACGAGGTCATGCACAAGAAAAATGAGGATGGTAGCTATGCCGTTGTTGGGTTAAAGGATGGCGTATCTGTCGAGCAAGGTACTTTTGAAAGCACCAGTCTTGATAATGTCGCTCGCATCTATGGCAAGGATATTGCTAAACAGATCGAGTCTGGCGAGGGGCAAGAGTCAGAGATCACTGGCTACAAGGGCATTGCTGGATTAGATCTCAAAATCGGCGGCGAGGGGATGAAGGGTTTTTATGACCGCATGGTCAAAAACTCTGCAAAAAAATTAGTTAAGAAGTTTGGGGCTGATGTTGGGACCACTGAGATTGTTGTTGGGAAAGAGGGCATTGGTTTTCAGGAGGCTGAGGCGTCCCAGATAAGGAGATTTATAGGCAACAGGCCCTGGTCTGATTTTGTTAAGGACAGGGTGGAACCTGGTCTTGGTCAATTTATTGTTAAAAAAGACGGCAAGCCAATACCTGGATCAGAGTGGAATGGTAAAAACGGAGCTGAGAGAGACCTCGAGTCTCAGCTGAAAAAAGATCCTGGCGGTAATTTTGAGATTGATAGGCTTAAAAATCCAGATGGTGACAGGACTTACTATAAGTTACCTGACAGCGATGTTGAGGTCATAGTCCATGCTCACAATGGCAGCGTTATAATTCATAAGCCGGAGTTTGTTGGCGGCCCCTTTAGGGCTAAGTCACTGGACAGGCTAAAAGAAATCCTCTCGTCAGAGGATGCTGTCCCTAAGGATAAAACAGAAACCGTCCACTCCATAGACATCACAGACAAACTAAAAGATGCTGCCATTAATCAGGGCTTTGAGCTGTACCAAGATGGCCGTGGTCGGATCCGATTTGGTAAGGACAGAAAATTTAATATTGATTTATTCAAAACGGCTGACTCGTCTACGTTTATGCACGAGGCTGGTCACTTTTTTCTTGAGGTGATGGGGGATCTTTCTGAGAGGGATGCCACTCCTCAGGAGATGAAAGACGATTACGCCAAGATCCTTGAGCATCTCGGGGTAGACTCTCGAGACAAGATTACTGTTGAACAGCATGAGCTTTGGGCTCGTAGCTGGGAGGCGTACCTACTTGAGGGTAAGGCGCCATCGGCCTCGCTGCGCAGGTCGTTCAATCGCTTTAGACAGTGGTTGCTTTCTATATATCGTGAGGTGAGAAATCTTAACGTAGAGCTGAGCCCTGAGATCTGCGAGGTCATGGGTCGGATGCTGGCCACTGAGGACGAGATCGCCCTAGTCCAAGATGAGAATGGGATGCACCCTTTCTTTGAGGATCCGACAGCATTTGGTCTGACTGGAAAGAAAGCAGAGCGGTATATGAAAGCCGTTGAGGAGGCCCAGTTTGCCGCTGAGGAGCAGCTACTGGCCAAGGTAATGGATGATTACAACCGCAAGAAAACTAAGCACTACAAGGACACCAGGCGGCAAGTGAAGCAAGAGGTGACTGATGAAATAAACAGCACAAAGCTATACAAGGCTATCAGCTTTTTACAGCAGGGGAAAAACCCAGATGGGTCTCTACTTGCTGATGGCGTGGTGCCGTTCAAGCTAAACAGAAAGATGCTTGTTGATCAGTACGGCGCTGAGTTTGTTAAAAACAAGCTGCCTCGTCCATTTATATATTCCCGTGAGGACGGCCTGCACCATGATCTCGCTGCTGAGCTGCTTGGATTTGAGAGTGGTGACGCCATGATCAAGCAGATCGCTGGGGCTCTGCCAAGAAAGCAGGCCATTGAGGCGATGACTGAGGCTCGTATGGGCCAAGAATTTCCAGACATCCTGGCTGATGACGATCGGCTTGAGGAGGAGGCTCTCGGAGCTATCCACGCGGACAAGCGTGCTGACCTATTGAGGCTTGAGCTCGAGCACATCATCGACAACGATCTGCCCACCTTTAAAGAGTTTACCCGTAGGACAATCAAGTTTCCACCACCTAATAAGATGGTTAAGGCTGAGGCATCGAGAGTCCTGGGCAAGACTGCTGTCGGCAAGGTTAGACCAAACCTTTTCTTGGCAGCTCAAAAGAGAGCCCGCGCTGATGCAGCGAAGGCGTGGGGGCAGGGCGACAGAGATGCTGTCTACGCCGCCAAAATGAAAGAGCTTTTAAATCACTATATGTATAGTGAGTCTGTTAAATTTAAAGATAAGGTTCAAAAGGATCTGACCAAGTTTAAAAAGGTTTGGAAAAAAGACTCCGATCTTGCCAAGTCCAGGGATATCAATTTTGTAAACGCAGCTCGTGCTGTGCTGACCGAGTTTGGTTTGGGCCGCGGCGAGCGCACGACAGAGGATTACTTGAGGGATATGCGAGAGTATGATCCAGAGGGGTACGAAACTATTAAGACCCTTGTGGATGATGTGCTCACAACAGCAGCCCCTTATAAAGATCTGACAAAAAATGAGTATGACAATTTTTCAGAGTCAGTGGTGGGTCTTTGGGATCTATCCAAATCATCTAAAGAGATTACGGTTGATGGCAAAAAGCAGGACATGGAGACTGCCATCGATGAGATCATCTCTCAGATTGAGCAGGCCACCACCAAAAAAGAGCGTATGCAGTACGACCAGGACGCGGACAAGTGGGACAAGACCAAGGCCGGACTCCTTGGCACCAAGGCCATGCTCAGGAGATTTGAGCACTGGGTCTCCGCCATGGACCGCGGTGATATCAAGGGTGCCATTAGAAAGTATATGTTCACGGCTGTATCTGAGGCCTCTGATAAATATACGATCCTTTCCAGTAAGCTTAAAAACGAGGTGGCCGCTGAGGCTAAGAAACTAAAGCCTCGAATGACTCAGACTCCGATAGACTCCAGGGAGCTTGGGTTTAGATTTGCGAACAAGGCTCAGCTCATGGGGGCTCTGTTACACATTGGGAACACTAGCAACAAATCCAAGCTTTTGGTTGGTCGTGGCTGGGGATCTCTCAATGAGGACGGCTCTCTCAATTCAAAGAGGTGGGAAACTTTCATGGAGCGGATGTACTCCGAAGGCGTGATCGGCAAACCTGAAATGGATTTTATCCAGTTTGTTTGGGACAAGTTTGAGAGCATTAAGCCAATGGCTCAGAAAGCCCACAAGCAATTAAATGGTTACTACTTTAACGAGATAACATCTGAGGAGTTTGATACTCCATTTGGAAAGTATCGGGGCGGGTATGCTCCGGCTCAGATAGATCCAACGCCTCCAAAGCAGGGGGCATCTCGCGCTCTAGGCATCGCTGACAAACAGAAAATTGATGAGCTCTCTCAGATGGCAACAAGCTCGTACATGTGGCCAGCTGCTGGGGGTAACGGGTTTACCAAGGGCAGGGTTACAAACTTCAATAAGCCATTGCTGTTGGACATTGGTATGGTTAACCGTCACATCGATATGGTGGTGCGGTTTTCTCTGATCAAGCCCGCGGTGGTTGACGCCGCCAAGGTTGTATTAAACCCTAGAGTTAGGCAGGCCATCACTGAGATTGATCCTGCGATTATAAACGAGATGATTATCCCCGCTCTTAACCGGGCCGATAAGCAGAGGATCCAAACCCTTGAGGGGACTGGTCCTGCATATGTTGCCAAGTGGGCGAACTATTTTAGGCTGACATCATCAATGCAGCTTATGTTTATGAACGTGCAAAACACTGTTGAGCAGTTAACTGGATTTGCACCCGCTCTCCTGAGGGTTAAGGCTAAGTACATGACAGATGCTGCTGGCCAATTTATCAAGGCGCCAAAACAGACAGCGGATCTGGTTGCTGAGAAGTCAGACAATATGACAACCCGCCTGCGTGGAAATCTATTTGAATACAACCAGCAAATGAAGAAAATTTTTGATGACCCTACTATGCTTGATGATGCCCAGGCCTTTGCCAAGGAGCATATGTACATCTCTCAGATGTATCTGCAAAACTTTATGGATATCGTTGTGTGGCAGGGATCATATAACCAAGCCATTGAGGGCGGGGCCACCGAGACCGAGGCCATTAGGACGGCGGACAGAGATGTGCGAGAGACTCAGAGCTCGATCAGGCCGCTTGATATCTCTAGGGCTGAGAGCAATCCCATACTAAGGGTGATGCAGATGTTTATGGGTTTCTTTAATAACCTGGCAAACCTTAACGTCACTGAGATGCGTAATGTTTACTACAGCGATCTCGGCCTGAAACAGAAATACGCGAGAGGGTTTTATGTTTATCTTATGGGATTTGCTATGCTGGCCATTGGATCTGAGCTTGTTAGAAAAGGCTTATCTGGTGGGGACCTTGATGATGACGATGATGGCTACTATATAGATGACGCGCTCGAGGTCCTGGTTGGATCCCAGATCAAGCTGCTGACTGCGATGGTTCCAATAGCTGGTCCAGCCGTGCAGGCTGGTCTCAATAAGGGTAACGATAAAATGTTCGATGACCGGGTGTCGGCGTCACCAGCGATCACGGCGATCTCTGGGCTTGTTGCGGCTCCCATTGGTATCACCAAAAAAGTTATCGACGATAAAGAGATCAAGTCTAGAGATGTAAAAGATGTGATGAACGCCATGGGAATTTTAATGGGATTGCCGATAGGTCCGGTGGGCAAGCCTGTGGGCTACATGATGGATGTTGACTCTGGAAAAGCCAGGGCAACAGGTCCGGTTGATGTGGTCAGAGGTCTAGTTACGGGGCGGGCTGGCGACGATTAGGGGCTTGAATAAATGTATTTAATTGTTAACAATTTGAGGGGGATTTAATTATGTCAGTACCATCGACAACAAACAGGGTGGCCTATACAGGTGATGGTGCCACCAAGGTATATGACTATACCTACGAGATAAAACTCGAGACTGATCTGCTTGTAACGGTCACAGATCTTAGCGATGTTGAGACCACCTTGGTATTAGCCACGGACTACACTGTGTCTGATGTCGGTATAGCTGGAGGCGGAGCGATAACTCTCGTCGATGCTGGTCAGGCTTGGCTAGACGGTGGCGGGGATCTGCTTACTAACTTTACCTTAACATTACGCAGGGTCTTGGTCCTAACGCAGGACACTGACATCAGAAACCAAGGGGACTTTTTACCCGAGGTACATGAGGATGAGTTTGATCGCAGCAGGATGATCGATCAGCAGCAGCAGGATGAGCTGGATAGATCTATTAAGCTGGCTGAGTCTGTGGATCCAGCAACCTTTGATACGATTATGCCAGCAGCGATTGTTGGCCAGGATGGTGTTTCGATTATAACAAACCCAGCTGGGGATGGTTTCATTGTAGGACCTACAGCCTCAGAAATTGCTGCAGCTCAAGCTGAGGCTGTTGCAGCGGCGGCAAGTGCAGCGGCGGCTCTGGTCTCTGAAAACGCAGCGGCGGCAAGTGCCTCCTCAATCTTGGCGGCCATACCTTATAGAGATGTTGTTTATGTAACGGTGGGCGATAGCCCGCTGACAATCACAGCGGCTGATGCTGGTAAGTTTTACGCAATCGATGCCTCAGGTGGCGCGATCACGATCAACCTGCCTTCGATAGCTCTGGTCACATCAACGCCTAAGGCCTTTGGATTTAAGAAGACCGACAGCTCTGTGAATAAAATCACACTGGTTCAAAACGGATCCGATGAGATTGATGAGGCGGCTGCCAACCTACTGCTCGAGTCACAAAACGCAGCGTACATGATGCTGGCAGATACGGACGCGACTCCTGATAGCTGGACATCTCTCGCCTATGGTGGCGGTAATGGGATAGGCGGCGGGACTCCAATCAAATGGAGCGAGCAAGCCCTGGCTCCGATCAAGACAGTACAAAACGGGATCGAGTCCTATGACTTTGAGGACACCATCACACAATACTTATATGCTTTTTTGAAAGTGCCTGAGAGTTATATCCAGGGCGGTCAGATAAAGATGAGGTCTCTGTTTTTCACACTGACCACAACGGGCAACGTCCTCCTCACTGGGCTGACAACCTTGATACGACCAGGGACAGATGCAATGTCCTCAACAACAAATCAGCACACATCTGTAAACACAGCGGTCACGGTTAATGGTGTGGCTGATGTACCTACTGAGGCGGTTATAGACTTGACCGATACTGCTGGAGCAATTAACTCCGTTAGTGTGTCGGCGGGCGATTTACTCTTGATAAGAATAACAAGAGACACAGCAACAGACACCTTGGCCGACCAAGCCAGGGTCCTATCAGAGTCGAGCGAGGTGACGTATGTTTAAAATCAAGTGGTTAGTATTAATTTTTTTATTGCCTATCTATGCGTTTGGATCCTTGAACGCGGTTGATAAAGCTTACTTCGTTCATAAGAATATTATGGACAACGGTGGGTTTGAGAATGGCCTGTCTCGTTGGTCGGCGAGTGCCGGGACCTTGGCGGTTGTTACCTCGGGGACCAACCTGCTAACTGGCGGAGTGTCCTCAACGTGGGACGCGGCTGCTCTTAATGATACTCTTTCTTACAACGCGATCACAATACCTAACGGACTCAAGGGCAAAAATGGTTTGGGGTATTGCTCAATCCAGACGCCAAGTGGTACGGCTACTCACAAGATCCAGATATATGATGGGTCTAATGTTTTGTCAGAGGACGATGTTGTATCAAGTACATCTCCTGTGAAATCCTCGGCTAGTTTTATTTTTCCTAGCAGCGGGACTGTCACGCTACGGCTTGAGGCTCAGGCTAACGAGCCATTGATTGCGATTGATGATTGCTATTTAGGTGCAGCGGATAACTTATTCTATGGAAAACCACAGGACAGTTTTAGCGCAACAGTTGACGGCACCGTTTCGCCTTCTACTGTCTCAAAGGAAAATTACAATTGGCTTGATGGTAACTGCACAAGGTCTGGAACAGGGCTATACAATTGCCCCTTTGTAGCAGGCATTTTTACGACGGCCCCAAATTGTTTTTCGGACGCATCAAGTACGGGGACAAGTCAGTATTGTCGGACGACCACGGTGTCATCCACATCGGTTGATATTCTTTGCGCGGCATCAACATCTGCGGCAGCGGTCAACTCTGTCTTTGAACTATCCTGTCAAAAAACAGGAGTGGACTCTGTTGAGTTAATTAAGCCGGACACCACGGCAATGTCTTGGAGCGGAAGGCATGGGAATGATTGTGTTTGGCAGAGATCAAGTGCGACATACGGACTGGCTTCGGGTGATGCCACTTGTACTTTTGCAGAGAGAACCAATACTAACTTTGGGACAGTAACCTCTGCTAGTGATGGCAACAATCAGCCAGGGATTACCTTTACACCTAAAAAGGCTGGAAAGTATTTTGCGTGTGTTAAGGGTCAGGTGGTTGCTAGTAATGCCTCGGCGTCTAGCGGTGTTTTGTTTACTGATGGTACGAATGTAATCGCTGAAGACTCCCAGGCTTATACTGATGCAGCTCAGAGGACCACTTTTACGCTTTGTGGGATTGTTTCTGTTTCTTCGGTTGCGCCAGTCACTTTGCAGGTTGAGTCAAAAGCTGCTGCTGGTAATATAGATTTGGGACCAGGTACTAAGGGTGAGTCAAACCTAGATTGGTCAATCTTTGCAATAGATCAGCAGCTTCCGGCACCAGTTCTAGTTAACTCAGTGGTCAGTTCTTATGCTGGGGTGCTGGCGACTGAACGCGTTTACATTACGCAACCCGCTGGAGTCCCTACTGTTTCCGAGGAGTTTGGGGACTGGATAAATGGTGCTCCGACAGACAATGCGCTTGGAGATTTTACACTTACATTCAACGCGGGAATATTCTCATCAAAACCCCATTGCCAGTGTACTGTCGAGGCGGGGGCAACAAATGATGGGACCACTTGCTTTATAGATACGACTACCACTGGGACATCAACGACCATGAGATTTCAGACGCATGATTCTGCCAGTGCTGGCGAGGATGAGAACGTTTATATTGAATGTACGGGACCACGCTAATGACAGAGATCCCGTCAAGCGTTTACGTTATCATCGGGACCCTGATCGTAGCCAACATCGGCTCGGTCATCACTGTTGTTTATGGCGTGGGCAAAATGGTTTGGTGGATGTCCAAGCTTGACTCGAGAGTGGCGGTTGTAGAAGTGCAGCACAAGAAAGATATCAATTCGGCTCATGTAAAAATTAGAGACTTAGAACAATTAAATATAAAACAAAGGGAGATATAATGAACACAGCAATGGTACTAGGGTTTTTAAAAAAGATTTTGCCCATGAATAAAATCGGAGCTTTCATCCTCGGCGTTATCGGCGCGGGCTTGGCTCTACTTCTTGGCGCAAACAGCGCCGATATGAAAACGGCTTACTGCAATGCGGACGCTGTTGAGGTCCCGGCTCTTGTCGCACCTGCGGCCAAGGAAGAAAAATAGATGAGTCATAAGTTCGGTGCGTCCTCGATGAAGAAACTCAGCGAGGCGCACCCCGATTTACAAAAGCTATTTTTTGAAGTTATAAAGCATGTGGATTGCGCCGTCATTTGCGGGCACAGATCCGAGCGGGATCAAAACATATTATTCTACGAAGGCAAAACGAAAGTTAAATTCCCGAACTCAAAACACAATGCCTCGCCAGCCTTGGCGGTGGACGTTGTCCCTTGGCCGGTCGATTGGTCCGACCGGAATAAGTTCTATTTCTTCTCGGGCATTGTCCACGGCATAGCCGCACAGCTAAAAATTAAGATCCGCTGGGGCGGCGATTGGGATTCAGATAAAGACCTGAATGACCAAACCTTTAACGACCTCCCCCACTTTGAACTCAAACTAACTTAATCCCAGTTGATTTCCCCGCCGATATGTTTCTCGAAGTCTTGGCGGCACGTCTCGAGATCCACAAAAGTATATGCGGGAGCGTAACCGCCTTCCACTTTCTTCTTTTGTTTGGTGTCCATAGACGGGCACATTGCCACAAGGTGTCGGCCCAGCCACCTTTGATCGGGTACCCACGACTTCACGTTTCTACCTTTGCTATATGCTGCAAACGCCCTTCTGAATTTTTCTTTTTCAAGGCGAGGCTCCCATTCGGTAATGAAATCTAGGCCCAGGATCTTTCCTTCGGTAAGACACTCCATCCAAAATTGTTCAATAGCCGGTAAAGAATTTAGCTTTTGATCGAGCAAAGCTTCCGTATTCGGCGGGCTATTCACGTCCACAGAGGATAGGTCAAAATTCTTTAAGTAGTGGAGAAGTATCTCCGCCCCACCTTTTTCGTCCATAAGCTCGCGCATTTTACCGAAGTATGCTCCGTCCTTGCGACGGGCATCCCCCACCTCGAACACTCCATACCGGCGCTCGTCATTGCTTGCGGGAACGAGCCAATCTTCGTTGCCGATGATTATAATCCGGGCCAGGTTGTCCACGGTGTAGGGCTCTTTCCCCTTGCGCTCGATCATGATCTCGGGTGCGGTTGTAAGTCCTTTTAAAACCCCGTCCGCAGCTTTATCACCGGACCAAAAAGCTTCATCAAGGACAAGACAGAGACAGCTATCGAGATGCCCGTTAAAATTAGAAGTAAGGTACCTACTGTTATGAGCAACGAGATAGTGGCCTGAGCCCAATAAATTGCCGACGCGATCAACCAAAGCATTTTTACCTACTCCCTTTTTACCCTTGAATACCAGGGTAGTTAGTGGACGTTCATATGGTTTCTGCACAAGGTGTGCAAAGTATCCCATGATCCAATTAAAATATTCATCAACACCGCCGCACACGTTTTGCTTCGCATGTTCTATAAACAAATCAAATCCAAGTTGGGCCGCCTTCGATGCGTCCCCGTATGCCGTGGATTTATAAACAAATCCACGCCACAGGTTATAGTAATTGTTACGAGCTTCGCACTCCGGTCTGAAACAAAGGCCCGCATACTCGCGGCGCCCGCTCCAATCTAACCACACTTCGGCGAAAGATTTCGCGGGGCCTCGGCTTTGTTGTACTGTCTGCGGCGAAAATAATCTTTTGAAGCTATGCTCTTTGTAGAATTTCCTAGCCGGCCGACCCCGTTCATCTAATGTCTCATGTAAAATAGTATGTTGCCCTTCTTCAAATATGAGGGCGTATTCTCGGTTCATTTCCGCAAGATAGCTATCCGTATTTACGGGAGCGCCTTCTACTTTTGGAAAGTCCATCTCGGGTGCGGACGATCCGAAAGCGGTAAGTCCGTACTTGTATGCGTTTTGTACTTTGGTTTCAAGCTCGTCAATTTTCCAAGGCGGTTCGCAACGATCATTCCAATGATCTGCAAGTAACTCGACGGCGTCCACGACGTCCACGCCAAGATCTTTTAGGTGGGCGCAAACTTTAAAAGTGGCGTGATCCCCGCCGTCGCCTTCTATTGCGAGTGGCGCTTCTTTTT
>Ga0307377_10002876_pt1 | contig 19964 bp, 20 predicted proteins | sample TR3MG_FD_202535 | JGI IMG/M metagenome (GOLD analysis project Ga0307377, IMG submission 202535) | Soil microbial communities from Risofladan, Vaasa, Finland - TR-3 | ecosystem: Environmental > Terrestrial > Soil > Coastal area > Acid sulfate soil | place: Finland: Risofladan, Vaasa | collected... | reverse complement strand
TGGTGAAATGGACGCCATCGTCGGCTCTGAGCCTGCGCACCTGGCCCGCCATGTCCGGACCAACGGCGCTGTAGCGGCCGGACTCGTCGGTGAAGCCGCTCCACGTATCGATGAACTTGGCCCCATTAATGAAGGCCTTCTCGCGGAAGATCTCGTTCAGATCCTCGGCGTCGTCGCTGTCCTCCGGGCCGCGCATGATCGGCAGCCCGGCCCAGTAGACGGCAATGCCCTTTGCCCGAAGCTTCTTGATGAACGCCTCGACTCTCTTGCCATAGACCTCGTCCCAGGCATCCGTGCCCGGCTTGATATTTTCCTTGCCGCTGCGGACGGTCTGAACTTCATTGTCGCCGAACATCACCACCGCGATCTGGAAGGTCTCGTCCTTGAGAATATCGTCAAGCGCCGCGTCCCAATCGTAACGGTCGGTCCGCGCGAATCCGCTCGACGGCTTGGAGCGATTGACGACCTCGATATTGGCGTCCTCCTCGAAGGAGCGATAAAGGCCCTGCCACACGCCGTCGCCGAGTGTATCGCCAAGCACCACGATGCGGTAACGGTCGCCCCGCGGGAATGGGTCGATGTAGCTCCGCTGGAACTCAAGCCCTTGGGCATGGGCACTAGGCGCTAGGAATGGCGCCGGCAGGGCGACGAGCATGAGGGCAAGCGCGCACAGCGACGCAAGAAAGATGCGGCGTCCGAACGACGTCAACCCAGGATGACGCGCGCTACGAGACATGAGGAGCTTGGCCTTGGTCGGTTTCGCTGGCACCCACTCTACCCTTCCTTACGCAACCGCTCCAGAATCGTCAGGCTGGGAAATCCGTCGACCCCCATCCCATTCTTCCGCTGATAGGTCTTGACCGCTTCAAGCGTGGCGGGACCGATCACGCCGTCGATATCTCCCTCCAACAGGCCCTGGGCCACGAGCAGTTGTTGAAGCTCCTTGCGCTGGTCGAGGGAGAGATGATTTTCGTCGGTCGGCCACGGATGGACGAAGGGTCCATAGCCTTTGATCCGGTCGGCAAGATGCCCAACCCCAAGGGCATAGGAGTTGGACTGATTGTAGCGCAGGATCGAGCGGAAATTATTGAGCACCAGAAAAGCCGGTCCGTCGGCGCCGGCCGGGGCATAGAGCGTGGCCTTGTCCCCCGGACGCGGAAATGCCTCGCCCCCGACCCTGGTGATGCCGAGCTTCTGCCAGGCGCCAAGGGTCTTCATTGTCTTCTCGCTGACCTTCTTGGGATTGAAGCCCTTGGGCAGTGCGACCTCATAGCCCCAGGTCTCGCCCGCATGCCATTTCGAATGTTTGAGATAGCTCGCGGTCGAAGCGAGCGCGTCCGGCACGTCGCCCCAGATATTGCGCTTGCCGTCGCCGTCATGATCGACGGCATAGCCCTGATAGGTCGTCGGGATGAATTGGGTATGGCCCATCGCACCCGCCCAGGACCCGTTCATCAGCTCGAAACTGATGTCGCCGCGCTGCAGGATCTTGAGCGCTGAGATCAGCTGCTGACGCGCGAACTTTGCCTTGGTCCCGGTATAGGCCAGTGTTGCCAGCGAGCGGATCACATTCATGTCGCCGGGCTGTGTGCCGTAATTCGACTCGACCCCCCAAATGGCGATGATGATGGTCCGATCCACCCCATATTTCTTTTCCAACACGTCGAGCAGAGCCTTGTTCTCCTCGAGCATCTGCTTGCCCATGGCGATGCGTTTGTCGGAGACGACGCGATCGACATATTCGCCGACGGGCTTGACGTATTCGGGCTGGAAGTTGGCGGCCTCGAGCACCTTGGGATCGGGCGTCATCCCCTTGAAGGCGCGGTCATAGGTTGCCCGGGTGATGCCGGCCGATTTGGCCGTGGGCCAGAATTTCTCCACCCAGGTCGAAAAACTTTGGGCGGCGGACGCCTGCCCCGGAACGCAGGCCATGAGCAGCGCCGCGAAAATGGCGAGCACGGGCAGTCTAACCCTGAGATTTGGGGCGATTCGCATCGGCGGAACATACCAGTTGCAACGGGGCAAAACCTAGGCGGCGAATGCCCCTTTATTATTGCTGCGCCGCATTTGCTTCCTTCATCACCGCCTGGACCAACCGCTGGCTCGGATAGCAGGTGAGCGGCAGCCCAAGCTTTTGCTCCTTGAGCCCGATCGCAGCGCGGGTCTTGAAGCCTGCGAGCCCATCGACCTTACCCACGTCATAGCCCTGCGCCACCAGCACCTCCTGGAAGCGCTGGATGCGATCCCGCGCCAGCCGCTCGACCGGCTGCCATTGGCCGACGAAATCGGCCGGCGCATTGGCTCCGATCATGTCGGCGACGTGGCCGACGAAAATCGCATAGACATCGGAGTTGTTGTAGAGCTTCAGCACCGAGAAATTGTTGGTGGCGAGGAAGGCTGGCCCCTTCAGGCCCGCCGGCAGCACGAGAAAGGCCGAATCGCCCAGCCTTCCCTCCGGGAAAGGCCGGCCGCGCACGCGGCTCACGCCGCGCTTGGCCCATTCGGCGATCGATTCCGCCTGGTCGGGTCCCTGGAGCGCGCAATCGAAGCCTTGCGGCAAATCGACCTCGTAAGCCCAGGTTTGCTTGCCGTCCCAGCCTTGCTTGTGCAGCGAATTACCGGCCGAGGCGAGCGCGTCTGCGACCGAGTTCCAGATGTCGCGCCTGCCGTCGCCGTCGAAATCGACGGCGTGGTCCTCGAAGTCGGAGGGAAGGAATTGAGTGTAGCCCATGGCTCCCGCCCAGGAGCTCTTCATTTCGGCCCGCGTGGCGTGGCCCTGTTGGAGCATTCTGAGCGCGACGATGAGCTGCTGGCGGAACTCATCCGGCCTCCGGCCCATAAAACCCTGGGTGGCGATGGCGCCAATGGCGTCATAAGGGAGCGCGGCGCTGCCGAAGCCTGTCTCCCGGCCCCAGATGGAGACGACGATGCTCGCGGGCACGCCAAATTGCTTCTGGATCGACGCGAGCGTCGGGCCGAGCTGCTTCATCTTGGTGCGGCCGGTGGCGGCCAGGGTGTTGAGCGTCCGCTTGTTGAAATAGTTCTGCGGGATATCGAACTCGGGCTGGTGCCGCGGCTTTGGCGCGAGCGCCGCGGGCAGCGCCGGCCCGCCGGGCGCGGCCGGGTTCGGCAGCACGAGATGCGGCAAGGACCAGTCGAGCTTCAAGCCTTTGACATTGGCGTCGAAGGTCGCGCGCGAGACGCCGGCGGCTTCCGCATCGGGCCAAATCTCCTGCAGCCACTGGCCGAAGCGCTGCTCGACCGCGCGCTTATAGGCTACGACATCGGCATCGGCTGCGGCAGCACCATGGGCGAGCAAGACCGGTACGGTCGAGAGCATGGCCGCGACGATGGCCAAGACCGATCCGAACCGCATAACTGCAACTGTCATGGACTGTTTCCTCAGCTCACGAACGATTCGTGCATCTTGGCGGTGACTTTGGCGAGAGCATTTGGCGCTGAGAAGGCAAAATCGCCTTTCTTCGTCCTTTGGGTAGCGAAGACTAGCCGGCGCGAGAGCTGATGAGCCGCTCTTCCCAGGCGAGAGCGTCACCCACGATCAGGTCGAGGTCGTCACGGGCCGGTCGCCAGCCGAGCACCTCGCCAATGCGGTCGGCTTCGGCCACGAGTGCCACCGGATCGCCCGGCCGGCGGGCTTCGAAGCGCAACGCAAAGTCTCGGCCTGAGGCGCGCTTCACCGCGGCGATGACCTCTAGCACCGAGAAGCCCCTACCATAGCCGCAGTTCAAAACGCCGCTCTCCCCACCCTTGCGCAAAAAATCCAACGCCGCGATATGGGCCCGAATGAGATCGCTCACGTGAATATAGTCGCGCACGCAGGTGCCATCGGGAGTCTGATAGTCGGTGCCGAACACCTCCAGATAGGGTCGCTGTCCGAGCGCCGTCTGCACCGCGACCTTGATCAGATGGGTGGCGTTCGGCGTCGACTGGCCGCTCCGGCCTTCGGGATCGGCGCCGGCGACGTTGAAGTAGCGCAAAGCCACATAGCGGAGCGGATGCGCCCGGGCCACGTCGCGGAGCATGATCTCCGTCATCAGTTTTGAGCTCCCGTAAGGGGAGATGGGCTCGAGCCGGGCGTTCTCCGCAACCGGGTTCTACTCCGGCATGCCGTAAACAGCGGCCGTCGATGAAAAGATGAAATGCGGAACATTCACGTCGACCGCGCAGGCGAGCAGACTTCGCGTCTTGACGGTGTTGTTGAGATAGTAGCTAAGCGGATCGGCGACCGAGTCCGGCACCACGATCGACCCGGCGAAATGAGCGATGGCGTCGATCCTGTTGCGCCGCAGGAGGCGGTGCACTAGGTCGTGGTCGCCAACGTCGCCCTCGACGAACTTCACCTCGCTCGGCACCGCCCAGCGAAAGCCGGTCGATAGATTGTCGACGACGATGACATCCTCGCCGGCGTCGAGGAGTTGCAGCACCATATGGCTGCCGATATAGCCTGCCCCGCCGGTTACGAGAACGCCCATGCGCCAGCCTCTGAGGCGGCCATTGCAATTCACCGCCCGCTATTGGAAAGGTTAGGTGGACCTCTAGCGGGATCCAGGGGGATTGGAAAGTGGTTGGCTGGCCTCCTACCTAGCCCCCCGGGGCAAAGCCTTCGATTTGAGCGTATACGATTAACGAGGACTTGATGTCTCTTCCAGTGCGCAAGGCGGTGTTTCCGGTCGCAGGACTCGGCACCCGGTTTCTGCCCGCGACCAAGGCGGTGCCGAAGGAAATGCTGACCGTGGTCGACCGGCCGCTGATCCAATATGTGGTCGACGAGGCGCGAGCAGCAGGGATCGAGCATCTCATCTTCGTCACCGGGCGCAACAAGGGCCCGATCGAGGACCATTTCGACCGGCAGCCAGAGCTCGAACAAGCGCTTGCCGCCCGCGACAAGCAAGCCGAGCTCGAGGCCATCCTCCGCGACCTGCCGGCGCCGGGAGCGACGAGCTTCGTGCGCCAGCAGGAACCGCTCGGCCTCGGTCATGCCGTGTGGTGCGCGCGCGAGCTTGTTGGACGCGAGCCGTTCGTGCTGCTTCTGCCCGACGTGCTGGTGCAGAACCGGGGCAAGGGCTGCACCGCGCAGATGCTCGAAATCTACAAGGAGTATGGCGGCAACATCATCGCCGTGGAACCGGTGCCCGAAAACGAGCTCAAAAATTACGGCGTGGTGAGCGTTGGCAAAGGCGTCGGCGGGGGTGACCGCGTGTTCCCCACCGACGGCATGGTGGAGAAGCCGAAGCCAGGGACCGCACCCTCCAACTTCACCATTCTCGGCCGCTATATCTTGCAGCCGGAAATCTTCGACATTCTCTCGGCCAAGGAAACCGGCGCCGGCGGGGAGATCCAGATCACCGACGCCATGATCAAGCTGATGCAGACGCAACCCTTTCACGCCTACAGATATGAGGGGCGGAGCTTCGATTGCGGCTCCAGGCTCGGCTTCCTTCTTGCCAATGTGGCCTATGCGCTTGACCGTCCCGACCTCGCCGACACCTTCGCCGCCGAGCTCAAGAAGCTGCTGCGAGCCTAGGGCGACCTTGGCGAAACAACGTAAACGGTGGGTTTGGCCGCGTCGCAAGCGGTCTAGTCTTGGCCACCCGCGGGGACCCGATCTATGCTAAAGAAGGGGACGGGAACACGGGGAGCGAGGGTCATGGCTGTGGGTCTGAAGCGCGACCTTTTTCCAGGCCAAGACATGCGCGAGGCGATTGCCTCCGCCACGCGAACGGTCCAGCTCGAAGCCCAAGGATTGAGCGCGCTCGAAGTGGCGCTCACCACCTACCTCGTCGACAATTTCGGCGAAGCCGTCGCCACCATCCGGCGCTGCCGCGGACGCGTCATCGTCACCGGCATGGGCAAGAGCGGGCATATCGGTCTGAAGGTGGCCGGCACTCTCTCCTCCACCGGCACTCCCGCTTACTTCGTCCATCCGAGCGAGGCGAGTCACGGCGACCTCGGCATGATCACGCGCGACGATGTGATCCTGGCCTTTTCCTGGTCGGGCGAGACCGTCGAGCTCGGCAACCTCGTCTCTTATTCCCGCCGCTTCGCCGTGCCCCTCATCGCCGTGACCTCAAACTCGGAGAGCACCCTGGCCAAGGCGGCGGAGGTAGTGCTGGCGCTGCCCCACAGCAAGGAGGCCTGCCCGCACGGGCTCGCGCCCACGACCTCCACCGTGATGCAGCTCGCGCTCGGAGATTGCCTCGCCATCGCGCTGCTCGAAAGCCAGGGCTTCACCGCGCGGGACTTCAAGGTCTTCCACCCCGGCGGCCAGCTCGGCGCGCGGCTGAAATTCGTCGGCGACCTGATGCATAAGGGCGATCGTCTGCCAATCGTCGGCATCGACGTTTCTATGTCGGAAGCTCTCGTGGTCATGACCGAGAAGGCCCTCGGCTGCCTCGGCGTGGTCGAAAGTGACGGCCGGCTCGCCGGGGTCATTACCGATGGCGACCTTCGGCGGCATATGGGTGATGGGCTGTTGGCGCGGCGCGCCGGAGAGATCATGACGGCCGCGCCCAAGACGGTCTCGCCCGAGCTTCTGGCGAGCGCCGCGCTTGAGATGATCAATGCCTCCAAGATCACGGCCCTGTTCGTCTTGGAAGAAGGACGCCCAGTCGGCGTCATCCACATCCACGATCTGCTGCGCGTGGGCGTCGCTTAGCTTCGCCGGCCGTGGCCACGCAATCGGTCGACCTCCTCGTCATTGGCGGCGGCATTCACGGCGCGGCCGTCGCCCGCGATGCCGCTGGCCGCGGCCTCAAAATCATGCTGGCCGAGAAGGGCGACTACGCTTCGGCCACCTCCTCGTCCTCGTCCAAACTGATCCATGGCGGATTGCGCTATTTGGAGCAGCTCGAGCTCAAGCTGGTGCGGGAGTCGCTGGTCGAGCGGGCTCAGCTGCTCAAGACCGCGCCGCATCTGGTCGAGCCGATCCGCTTCCTGCTGCCAATCTATCGCTGGCAGAAGCGCCCCGCCCTCCTGGTGCATGCCGGACTCGCCCTCTACGACCTGCTCTCGATCGGCGACGGTCTGCCGCCAAGCGGGAGGCTCGGCCAGCCCGAGATCGCGCAACTTCCCCGGCTTCGCCGCGAAGGTCTTGCCTCCGTTTTCCACTATCACGACTGCCAGACTGACGATGCGCGCCTCGTGCTCAGCGTGCTGCTCGATGCCCGCGCCCGCGGCGCCAACATCATGAACCGGCGCGCCGTGACCGCGATCGAGCCCCTGACCGACGGCTATGCAGTCGAACTCGACGAGCGCGGGGTGAAGGCCCGGATCGATGCCCGCTTCATCGTCAATGCGACCGGTCCCTTCATTGCCGAAGTGGACGCCATGAGCCGCATCGCCCCGCCCCCCCGGCCGCTAAGGCTCGTGCGCGGCAGCCATATCGTGCTGAAGATGCCGCAGCCCCGCGAAGCCGACGCCTACACTTTGCAGGACCCGGAGGACCGCGTGGTCTTCGTCATGCCCTGGCTGAATGGGCGCTTTCTCATCGTCGGCACCACCGAGGTGCCGGAACGAGGCAATCCGGCCGCTGCTGTCTGCTCGCCCGAGGAGCAGGCTTATCTGCTCGAGGCCTATAACCGCTATTTCGCGTCACCCGCGGGTCCAGCCACGAGCGCCGATGTGATCTGGTCCTGGGCCGGAATCCGCGCCCTTCAGGATCGCGGCGACAAGAAGCCGAGCCGCCTGTCGCGGCGCTCGGCCCTGGCAAAAGTCGCCAACGGCACCGGCGGCTTCGTCAGCCTCTATGGCGGCAAGCTCACCACCCACCGCGCCTTTGCCGAGGACGTGCTCGACGCGCTGCGGGAACTCGGGGCAAGCATCGGCGGACCCTGGACCAAATACGTCCCGCTGCATGGCGGCAGCCTGTCCCGCCAGGCGCTGCTCGATCTCGCCGAGCACGGCCCCGCCAGTGTCCCCTCCGCCTCGCGCCATCGCTGGGCCTTGACCTATGGCGACCAGATCCAGACCCTCTATGACCGCATCGCGCGCGACCCCGGGCTTGCACGGGAGATCGCTCCGGGCGTCCTGCTGGCGGAGCTCGCTTACGCAGCGGAGGTCGAGGACGCCATGAGCGGCGAGGACTTCCTGCTCCGCCGCACCAAGCTTCATCTGGCGCTCGACGCGCACGGACGAAGGACGGTCGGTGCCTGGTTCAGGGGCGAGGGGTAGGAGCGATTGCCTTCGTGTGCGGTTCTAGGATATACAACTATAGGTAGCATATCATGGGAGACGCCGGAGATGCCCCTCTTCACCGTGCGCCAAGGTAAGCGTTACAGAGCCTCGATCAAGCTCAGCTGGTTTCAGCAGCAATTCGCCACCAATGAGAAGATCGCCAAGATGTTTCGCGACCTCGGTTTCACCGAAGTTCGCGTTCTGGGCAAAGGCGCCATACGCGAGGTCACGGGCCTCTGGCCCCTGGCGGACGCGAGCGCGGATGTGCCGCCCGAGGTCCATCCGATCGAAGAGATCGAGGTTTGATGCCGCCGAAACTTAGGCGGCGTCGGTGGGCCCCGCCGGCACGACCTTCAGCACCGTGCCGTCGGCCCCGGTCACCCTGACCCGCGCGCCGTTCGGCAGTTCCGGACCTTCGACCCGCCAGATGCTATCGCCGATCTTGACGCTGCCGCGGCCGTTCACGATCGGCTCGATGAGATCGAAGTTCTGGCCGATATGCTGGACCGCGCGTTCATTCAGCAGCGGCCTCTCACTCTCGAGCGGATGCTTGCGCAAATATTTCAGCGCAATCAGAACTGCCGCGAGCGACAACAGGCAGAACCAGACGATCTGCCATTGCCAGGAGATGTCGAGACCGAACGCTAGCAGGCCGGTGATGGCGGCCGCGAGGCCGAACCACATGAGAAAAATACCGGGCGCCATCACCTCGAGCACGAACAGGACTGCGGCAAGGATCAGCCAGTTCCAAGGGCCGAGATCGGCGAAGACTTCCATGCCGAGCCCCGATCAGACGGTGGGAACCGCGCCGCCGGCGCGGACACGCGGCGTCGTGGCGGGCTTCTTGTCCGGATCGGGCGGCGAGGCGGAGTTTCCACCCTGGCCGCCAAAGGCCTCCCGCGCGATTTCCGCTACCCCGGCGATGGCGCCGATGACCGAGGTCGCCTCGATCGGCAGGATCAACACCTTCTGGTTCTTCGCCTCGGCCAGAGCCTTGAGCGCGCCGATATAATTGTTGGCGACGAAGTAGTTGATCGCCTGCACGCTGCCCTTGCTGATCGCCTCGCTTACGACTTGCGTCGCCATGGCTTCCGCTTCGGCCGAGCGCTCCCGCGCCTCGGCATCGCGATAGGCGGCCTCGCGGCGGCCCTCCGCCGCCAAGATCTGGCCCTGCTTGGCCCCTTCGGCCTTCAGGATTTGCGACTGCCGCTCACCCTCGGCGACGAGGATCGTGGCGCGCTTGTCGCGCTCGGCCTTCATCTGCCGCGCCATCGAATCGACCAGATCCCGCGGCGGCTCGATGTCCTTGATCTCGATGCGGGTGACCTTGACGCCCCAATTCGAGGTGGCGTCGTCCACCACCTTGAGCAGGCGGTGATTGATCTCGTCGCGCTCGGAGAGGAGCTTGTCCAAATCCATCGAGCCCATCACGGTGCGGATATTGGTCATGGTGAGATTGAGGATCGCGATTTGCAGATTGGTCACCTCGTAGCTCGCTTGCGCCGCGTCGATCACCTGGAAGAAGGCAATGCCGTCCACCTTCACCATGGCGTTGTCCTTGGTGATGACCTCCTGGCTCGGCACCTCGACCACCTGCTCCATCACGTTGAGCTTGCGCCCGACACGGTCGATGAAGGGAACGATGAAGGTGAGCCCGGGCCGCAGCGTGCGCGTATAGCGGCCGAAGCGCTCGACCGTATAGTTCCACCCTTGCGGCACGACTTTGACGCCCGCGGCGACGACAGCGACGAACAGAACGAGCAGAACGAGAACGAAAACATTGAAGCCGAGCATGGCACCCTCCACAGGTGTCGAACGAGCGAAGCGTCGTTAGCTACAGGACACGCGCCTTCCTTACGGCCGTCCATAGATGGTGCCGCGCCGCGCCGATTATAAGGCAGTCCTTTCGTTAGCGCGGCAGGAGCTTCACGATTTCTGCCGCCGCGGCACGCGCGGCCGCATCGGCCGAAGCCCCCCATTTGCGCTCAAGCGAGCCCTTACGCACGGATCTTGTTTGCGAAACTCCGCCCAGCGTGCTGCCGTCCGGGGCGAACACCGTCCAGTCGATGCGCACGCTTTGGCGTCCGCCCTTGGCCGCCGTGACCCGGACCGTCCCTTCCACCGAATAGACATTGTCTCCGAACGCGCTCGCGGATTTGATCCCGGCCGCCGAAAGGCGCTTTGCAAGAGCGGCGGTCAAGGCCTGCTCTCCATCTCCAGGAGCGCCGGCGACGGCGATGAGGGCGAGCGGCGCTGCGTCGTCCGGTTTAGCCGCATCCGTCTCGGCGCCAACGGCGATCGGAACGAGCCCCAATAACGCCAAGCCGAAACCAAGAATGATAGCGACGCGCATCATCGATCGATCCGCTTGTTCCCTCAAGGACCGGGCTCCAGCCACTAAGTTAGCCTCAAGCCGAAAAGCATGCGAAGGGGGCCCGCGCCTAACGCGCCGCTATACCCAGCCTCCCAACTCGCGCTCGATCAAGTGCAGAAGGACGCGGATGCCGCCCTCGCTGTCATTGAGGCAGGGAATGAAGCTGAATTGCTCGCCGCCATGCTCGAGAAAAATTTCTTTATTCTCGCCTGCAATCTCTTCCAGCGTCTCCAAACAGTCGGCGGCAAAGCCCGGCGTGACGATGGCGAGCCGCTTCACGCCGCTCCGCGCCAGCGCCTCGACCGTCTTGTCGGTATAAGGTTGCAGCCATTCCTCGCGGCCGAAGCGGGATTGGAAGGTAAGCTTGAGCTTGGCGCCGAGCGGGCCGAGCGCCTCGCGCAGCCGCTCTGTGGTCAGCGTGCATTGGTCGAAATAGGGGTCGCCCTTGTCGACATAGCTCCGGGGCAGGCCGTGGAACGAGGCGAGGATCGCTTCCGGCTCCCAATCGAGCGACCCCAGATGCACGCGGATCGACTCCGCCAGCGCTGCGACATAGACGGGATCGTCCGGATAGGCAGGCACGGTCCGAAGCGCGGGCTGAAAGCGCATCAGCTTCAGTGCATCGAAAGCCTTGTCGTTCACCGTGGCGGTGGTTGAGGCCGCATATTGCGGATAGAGCGGGAAGATGAGCAGCCGGTCGCAACCCTTGGCCGCAAGTGCCTCGATGCGCGAGGCGATCGTCGGAACGCCGTAGCGCATCGCCCAATCGACCACCAAATTCGAACGCCCCGCCAACGCCGCCGCGATTTTCTCGCCCTGAGCCCGGGTAATCGTGCGCAAGGGCGACTCGTCGGGCTCCTCGTTCCAGACCAATCGGTATTTCTCACCGCTCTTGGACGGCCTGATGGTGAGGACGACAAGATTGAGGATCGGCCACCACAGCAGCCGATTCGTCTCGATCACGCGGCGATCGGACAGGAACTCCTTGAGATAGCGGCGGACCGACCAATAATCCGTACCCTCCGGCGTGCCGAGATTAACGAGAAGGATGCCGATTTTGCCGGGCGCCCCACCCGCGCCGATCGGCGCGCCTTCAGGCCCAAGGCCCTTGGCGGGCGTTGTCTCGTTCATCCAGGCCAACTCCATCGAGGCTGATACCGCCTAGATAGTGCATCGGAGGAGGAGCGCCTAGAGCCGGCCCCGAATGCGATGCGGAGCTGGAAAAATTCTCAATGGGAGATTTCGGACCGCCCCTCGCTTTCTTCGCGCAGCTGCATCAGCGCCATAAGCAGGAGATGGGCGAGAAAGCTGCGTCCCTCCCCGCGAGCGATCGCAATCAGCATCCGCAGCGACTGCTCGAAATCGGCAGGACCGGGATCATGGGCAAATTGCCCGGCGCGGATGGTAATGTACTCATCGGTCATGAAGCGACTCATCTCGCCGGTTTCTTGGGCTCGCGTCGATCTTGTCACGAAAGAGTGGCGGGAGTAATTGACAGTGGGCTCAGAGTACTTAACCTCGCCCCAGAAGCGCGGTTGGCGCGCATACAATCCTTGGCTGCATAGGGGGGCGCATGGCTGCCGATAGTCCGCCGAACCCGAATGGGAACTCCTTGGACAGCATCACCTGCAAGCATCGGGTTCGGGCGCTCACGCTGTCGGGATTGCGCGAGCTGCTGCGGAGCTACGGGGTCGAGCTGGCCCCGATCCTGCGTGAGGCCGAGCTTTCGGCCGAATATGTCGGCAACGATTACGCCTGGATACCACTTGAAAAACTGGCGAAGGTCCTGACTTTGGCGGCGCGGGACACGCGCGATGCCTGTTTTGGCCTAAAATACGGTTCGGTCATGCGGTCTACCAGCAACCCGCTCGGCTACATGATGGCCAATGCGCCCGATCTTAGAATCGCGCTCAGGTCCTTCGCCTGCTTCCACCCAGTGCTGAGCAGCAACAATTTGGAATTCGTCGAGAGCGCCGGCGGCGGTCGTATCGAGTGGTCCTTCCCCGTGACCGTGCCGGACATTACCCAGCTCACCGATTTCGTGCTGATGCGCTTCATCTCGCGCATCCAGAGCGCGGCGGGCAGAGCCTGGCGTCCGGTCTCGGTCGGCGTGATGCATCGGCAGCCGCGCGACCTCGCCGAGTATCGGCGTTGCCTTGGACCTCGCATGACTTTCAATCAGGCCGTGAGCAGCATCGCGATTGCGGGGTCGACGCTGGCGCTGCCAATGCCGCAGGCCGACCCCCAGCTGTTCCAGCTCCTTTCGCGCTTCTGCCAGGAGGAGCTCGAGCGGCAAAAGGACGGCGACCACCCGCTCAATCAGATTCGCGAAGCCATGATCATCTGCCTGCAGCAGGGGAGCTTCGGGCCAAAATGCGTCGCCAAGGAACTCGGGCTCGCGCCGGCTAGCCTCCATCGGCGGCTCAAGGCGGAAAACACATCCTTCCAGCGCCTGCTCGACGACACCAGGCGCTCACTGGCAGAACGCTATCTGTTGGAGAGCTCGCTGAATCTCACCGATATTGCCTCAAGGGTCGGCTATTCCGAGCTCAGCGCCTTCAGCCGCGCCGCCCGACGCTGGTTTGGCACCACTCCCCGCAGCTTCCGACGCCGCGCGCCTAATCTCGACGCCGCGGCCTGAGCAGTCTTTCCGCGTCCGCGAGAATTTCGGCGTGATCGAAGGCGAGGCCGAGAGCGCGCCAATCAGCGACCCATTCGGCGCTCGCCGCGTCCGACCCATGCTGCGGACTCAAGGCCTGGGGCATGAGCGTGGCATAGGCAACGCTCACGGTATGGCCGCGCGGATCGCGGCCGGGAGCCGAATAGACCCCGACGAGGTGGAGCTCGCCAATCTCAAGACCCGTCTCTTCGCGCACTTCCCGGCGGCAAGCCACCTCGACCTGCTCGCCAATCTCGACGAAACCGCCTGGGAGAGCGTAGCAGCCGCGAAACGGATCGTGCCCACGCCGGATGAGTAGCACTCTAGCGTCCGGATCGTAGATCACGCAGTCGGTCGTCAGCGCTGGCGTGTGCGGCAATCCCATCACCGGTCTCGTGCCATCGCAGCGCCACAAGCAGCCGCGCGCCCCCCCAATGGCAGCTCAGCCAGCGGAAGGAGACCCTTCACTCTTGTCCTCATCCTTCGTCAAACGCCGCGCCTCCTTGAGCACCATGCCGAGCAGATAAGCGAGGAATTCGAACTTGGCGGCGCGCGCGTCACGCAGGAGTGAAGCGACCTGCTCGGCGATGCGGGACGCCGTTTCGCGTTCAATATTTTCAACCCGCAGAGCGTTTGAGTTACCCGGATCGCACATGACACCCTGCCGGCAATTCTGATCGTCCCAATCACCAGCCCGGCGCGCCTGCGCGCGACTGTTCAAGACGGTCCGTATACAGTATATCTCGGTTGGCTCAACCTGCCTTACCAACCGAAGTTCCGGCAAGGTAAACGGGGGCCGCTACTCAACCCCCGCGCAAATGGGTATCCGCCCAGTCTCGGTTCACGAGTTCTTAGGCTGCGGCACGATGCGGATATAGGGCCTCGGGGCCTTCCATCCTTGCGGGTAGATCTGTTTGGCCTCATCGTCGGACACCGAGCCGGCGATGATCACGTCGTCGCCCAGCTTCCAATTCACCGGGGTCGCCACGCGATGCTTGGCCGTCAGCTGCATCGAATCGACGACACGAAGCACCTCATCGAAATTGCGGCCCGTGGTCATGGGATAGACCAGAATGAGTTTGATCTTCTTGTCCGGGCCGATGACGAAAACATTGCGGACCGTCTGATTGTCGGCGGGCGTGCGCCCCTCCGAAGTCCCGGCGGTACTCGCGGGCAGCATGCCATAGGCCTTGGAGATGGAAAGGTCTGGATCGCCGATCATGGGAAAATTCGGCGCGAAGCCCTGCGTCTCCTTGATGTCTTCCGACCATTTCGCATGACGGTCGACCGGATCGACGCTCAGGCCAACAATCTTTGCACCGCGCTTGTCGAACTCCGGCTTGATCCTGGCCATGTAGCCGAGCTCGGTGGTGCATACTGGCGTGAAATCCTTCGGATGGGAAAAGAGAACGCCCCACGAATTTCCAAGCCATTCGTGAAACCGGAGGCGACCTTCGGTGGTGTCGGCCTCAAAATCCGGGGCTATGTCGCCAAGCTGAAGTGTCATAATTACCTCTATTGCTCCGCTTGAGGCCGAGGACCTGACGCCCTCGTTTGACCTCGGGGTTCTGTCGCCAATTAGGACGCTCTTGCCGTTCGGCGCAATCGAGCCCGACGAAAAAGAAATAACTTTCTCGCGTTTTCCGCAAGAGGAGCATTGCGCACTTACAGCGGGTGCGTCTCGGAGGATTGCTTCGCCCTTGCGCTCAAGCGCGGCTGAGCGCAAGCCGGGGTAGCGCCGATTAGCGTTGCAGAGCGGCGATGACAGCCTTCAATTTGTCGCGAACGCCATCGGCAATCGCTCTCAGTTTCGGATTGTCGATCGACGCCATCGAGGCGGCCGGATCGACCGCGGCGATCTCAACTTCTCCCTCGCCGATTTCCTGCACCACGACATTGCACGGAAGCATGGTGCCGACCTTGTCCTCGATCTGGAGCGCCTGATGGGCGAGCGCGGGGTTGCAGGCCCCGAGGATGGTGTAGGAGCGGAAATCCACGCCGAGCTTCTGCTTCAGCGTCTGCTTCACATCGATCTCGGTGATGATGCCGAAGCCCTCATCCTTGAGCGCTGCGGTCGTACGCGCAACCGCATCGTCGAAGCCGAGAGGCAATGTCGTGCTGAAATAATATGTCACGGTCTATCTCTCCTGACCGAATCGGTATTCGTGCCCGCGGCGGTCGTTTGCGTGGGGCGCTGGATACTCGATCCGCGATTTGAACGATCTGATGTTGAGTCTACGAGACGTTGACCGGCGGTCGTTGAGCCAGATCAAGCGCTAAAGACGCCGCGACGACGCCCGCCATGTCAGAACGGCCGCGCCGGTCCCAATGAGGCGGTAAACAGCGTCGCCCCAAACAGCAATATCAGCGTCGAACCGCCGATGGCGCAGATCGTCCACACCGCATCGGCCCAGGCGCTGCTTCCGCCGCCGAGTTTCAGTGCCAGCTCGCGCGAGCCGAGCGCGAGCGTCGCCAATGCCGCGACCGTGATGGCGGTGCCGAACGCCATGGCGAAGGTGGCCGCGACGCCGGCCCAGAACAGCCCTTGCGTCACGGCGAAGACGAGCACGAGGATCGCGCCGGTGCAGGGCCTGATGCCGACCGAGAATACCACGGCCATGATTTTGCGCCATGAGAACGGACCGGCCAGGACCTTGGCATCGACGATATGCGTGCAGGCCTCGCCCTCGGCGTGGTGATGAGCATGGCCATGCGTATCGCCGCCGTGATGATGGTCATGCGAGCCGGCGCCATGCATCGCGCTTTGGCGCGTTTCGCGCCAGCGCCGGAACAGACGGATCAGTTGTGTCGTCAGCAGAAAAAGCCCGACCAGCGCGATCAGCCCGTAGCTCACCCGCTCGAGCTGGTTCGACCAGGCATTGATTTGAAGCCCCGTCGACTTCAACGCAAACACGAGCACACTGACGAGAGCGATCGCGGTCAGCGCCTGCAGACCGGCGGCTATGAAGGAGATGATCACTCCCCGCCGCACCGTTTCCTCGTTGGCGACGACGTAAGAGGAGATGATCGTCTTGCCGTGGCCGGGACCAATCGCGTGCACCACGCCGTAAACGAAAGAGAGCGCAGCGAGGATCACCGCGCCTCTCAGGACGTGTTCGCCTTTGAGACTTTTAACGCTGGTGGCGAGGTCGCGCTGTAGGCCCTGCTGGGTGCGCAGCACCCACCCGGACAAGCCGCTGAAGGCTGAGGGGGCCTGCTGCTGAGCTGCTGCCGGCGGCGCAAAGGCCGAGGGAGGCGCCGAGGGGGCTCCTCCCACCGCGAACGGATTTGCGGGTTTGGTCTGGGCGTCGGCCGCTGACAGTACGGCCATCAGCGCCAGCGCGCCAAACAGATGGACGGCGGCCAGGGCGATGGCGGCGCTTAGGAAGGTGCGCCGCCGCATCTCACCGTGACTGTCTGGGCGAACTGGGAGCCGAAATTGCTGCCGGGCCCGAGTTGACTGAAGAACGCCTCGCTGAAGGCCTTGGCGTCCGCCTCCGATTCGGGATCGGGCTTCTCAACCTCCGCCACGCAGCCCTTGATCGCGGCACCCGACAGCGTGACCGGCGTCTCGGTGGCGAAACCGAAGGCGACGAAGAAAGACGGATCGTAGACGTCGACCTTGACCGCTTGACCGCGCGCATCGAGCGGCGTCTCGAGCGGCAAGGTGAAGTGGAGGGTGATCAGACCTTTATCGTAGTCGAGCGAATAATCTTGGGGCGACTTGAGCGGCAGACTGTCGCCATCACCGACATGGACAAAGGTGAAATAGTCGAATTCCTTGAGGGAGTTGACGTTGACCTCGGCCAGCGGATCGAGCTCTTCCTTAGAGAAAATCCCATCGCTATTGGTGTCGAGCCCCTGCACTGCCATGGCGGTGTAAAATTCGTCGAACGTCCAAGCGTGGCGGACGCCGGTGATCCGGCCCTCTGTGTCGACGAGGATCTCCGAACGCACCGTGGCCCACACATGAGGGTGGGCGTGGCTCGGCCGGGCAAGGCCGAGGCCGACGGCGGCGACAGCGGCTGCGATCAGCACGCGCCGGACTTTGGCGAGATCCCGCGGCGGCAATGTGCAAGCTCCCTGCAAGAAAATCGTTTATAGGGGCTAATTATGGAGGATTGGAGGCTGCCTGCCCGATGCGGCCGGGCACCAGATGGTCCGGCCGGAAGCTTCGAGCTAGCCGAAAGTCTGCCAGGTCACGACCACACGCGTGCCGATGCCAACGCGGTCATAGAGATCGATGACGTCGTTGTTGAACATGCGGATACAGCCGCTCGAAGCATTTTCGCCTATGGTCCAAGGCGCGTCGGTGCCGTGGATGCGGTATGTGCTGGAGCCGAGATACAGAGCGCGGACACCCAGCGGATTGAGAGGATGGCCTCCGGGGACATAGGCCGGCAGCGTCGGGTTCTCCCGGCGCATATCGGCGGTGGGAGTCCAGCTTGGATTGACACGCTTGCTGGTCACGGCGGTGACACCGGACCAGCCGGCACCCTCTTTCGGCCCTGCGATCGGATAGGCGATGGCCCGGTTTCCGGGGAGGACGAAGTAGAGCTTGCGGTCGGAGAAGCTCACCACGATGGTGCCGGGATTGGCCTGGGGGGTGAAAGCCACGAGCTGCTTGCCGCTCGAATTGGCGTTGGGCTTTGCTTTCAGGAAATCGAAGAGACCGGCCGAGGCTTGACCCGGCAAGACGGCGCTGAGCATGGCCGCGGTCATGAGATAGGCCGTGGTGAACCTGACGAAACGCATCGCAAACCCCTGTCGATTGAACTGAAGTTGTCGCCGATTCCTGGTTACCGGAATGCAAATGCGAGTGCGTTTGCGAGGCTTGAAGCCATGCTTCGATCATTGACTCTGGGTCCGATTCTGATTAGAACAAAATAGGAACGAAATTTGGAGTTTGTAACCGTGCGTAACGACGTTCCAGAGGGCGAAGCCGTCGGTAAGTGTCCGTCTTCTGGGGTCGAAAGAGCAGGCGGGGCAAGGGGTCAAGGTCTCATCGAGCATCTGCGCCAGAGTATTCGCGTGCTCGAGCAGGTTCCCGTGTCTCTGGCCGTCCCCCCCGCACCGGACGCGGGGTCTTCGCCCCGCCCTGCCTGCTCCTTTTTTTCTTCTCCTCTTCCTTCCTCCCCTTTCAGGGGGAGGGAGATGCCCGGGGAGAGGCTCGCAGCTGCAGGATTGCATGAGATCAAAGCTTCAGCCTATCGCGATCAGCCGGCGGCGCTGGCCTTCGCCCTGGCCTGTCTCGGCGATCGGTTGGCGAAGCGAGACGGTGGCGCCTCCCCGCTTCTGTGGTGCTCGACCGAGAAAGCCGCACGCGAATGGGGCTCGCCTTACGGTCCGGGCTTGCTCGGTTTCGGCCTCGACCCGGCTCTCTTTGTCATCGTCCAGGCACGCAATGGACTGGACGCGGCCTGGGCCTTGGAAGAAGGACTGAAAAGCCGGGCTTTCATCGCCGCCCTAGGACAGATCGAAGTCAAGGCGCCGCTGATCGCGCGGCGTCTCGGTCTCGTCGCGCAAACCAGCCGCACCCCCTGTCTGCTCCTCTCTGGGCATCGGGCTGGCGCCCTCCCTGGCACCCTGACCCGCTGGCGGGTGGCGGGTGCGGCTAGCCGAGGGACGCCGTTCGATCCCTCGGCTCCGGGGGATTCCGCTTGGCATCTTACCCTTGAACGCTGCCGGGGCATCGCCGCGGAGCGGAGCTGGATCGTGGAGTTTGGTCATGGCGCCTATGGTTTCCGTCTGGCTTCCCGCTTGGCCGATCGAGCGGCTGAAGCGGGAGAGCAAGGGCAAGCCCTGTTCGGATGAGCGGCCCTTCGCCCTGGTCGGAACCGAAGAGCGCGGGCTCGTGCTCACCGCCCTCAATGCGGCTGCCTCTGGCGCTGGTCTCTACCCGAGCCTGGGCCTCGCCGATGCGCGTGCCATCTGCCCGCATCTTCTCACCGCGCCCGCCGACCCACATGGAGACTCCGAGAGCCTGCTCGCGCTCGCCCGCTGGTCGAGCCGCTACAGCCCGTCCCTCAATGTCGACGGCAAGGACGGTCTATGGCTCGACATGGCCGGCATTCCCCATCTCTTCGGCGGCGAGCGCGCGCTTCTCGCCGATATCGCGAGGCGCCTCGCGCGCCTCGGCTTCAGCGCCAGGATTGCCCTCGCCGAAACTCTGGGTGGAACTCACGCGCTGGCGCGCTTCGCGCCGGGCACCCCAATCATCGTTCCTGCCGGGAAGCTCGGTGAGGCGCTTGCTCCCCTTCCCGTCGGGGGCTTGCGCCTGGCCGAGGAGACCACGAGGCTCCTGAAGCGGCTTGGCTTGAAACGCATCGGCCAGCTCTACGATCTGCCGCGCTCAAGCCTTGAACGGCGCTTTCACTCACGCGAAGCGGCCGAAGCGGTCCTTGATCGTCTTGACCAGGCGCTTGGGCGGCGCGAGGAACCCCGCATTCCGCTCTTTCCCCCACCTGAATACGCGGCCACCCTGCCCTTCCCCGAACCCCTGATCACCCATGAGGACATCGTCTCGGCCCTCGACCATCTTGCGCGCAGGCTCTGCGCGGCACTGGCGCAGGCGCGCCGCGGCGCGCGCCGGATCATGATTGCGATCTACCGCACCGACGGCTCCTCCGCACTCATCGAAGCGGGCTTGAGTGCGCCGGCCCACGATGCCGGCCATCTGTCGCGGATCTTGCAGGACCGGGTCGGCGCCATCGATGTCGGCTTCGGGGTCGATTCGAT
>Ga0307377_10002875_pt1 | contig 19968 bp, 14 predicted proteins | sample TR3MG_FD_202535 | JGI IMG/M metagenome (GOLD analysis project Ga0307377, IMG submission 202535) | Soil microbial communities from Risofladan, Vaasa, Finland - TR-3 | ecosystem: Environmental > Terrestrial > Soil > Coastal area > Acid sulfate soil | place: Finland: Risofladan, Vaasa | collected... | reverse complement strand
TAAATTCCTTAAATTTGATCCTGCATGAGGATTCATCCGGAAATAACTCAATAAATTTGATTAGATTCATGGCAAAATTTTTCCTATAATGTAATCATTTTATTATTCATTTCCGATACTCATATAAATTTATATCGAACTCATGTTAATTAATTCTAATCTAACATGATTTTCCCAGGTTTTTTATTTATAAAACAGGCACTCTGCCCGGAGTCCACGGTGCTTTAACAGCATCAAGCTGCTTATCAACTTTCTGCAAATCCTCACCAGCCTTTTTAACTCTTTCCAGAATAGGTGGAAACTCAACTTTGAGAATATCCAACTGTTCTTTTGCAATAATTGTTATATCGCCACTTGTTCCATAGCTGGCAGATGCCATTTCGCTAAGTCGCTGTGAGAGCGGCATGTTAATTGGAGGAAGCTCTTCCCAGCTTGCTTTAGCCTGGGGCCCATTAAATATGAATGTAATATTTTCAAGCTCATTATTTATCCTTTTTGCTTCTTTCATAAGGTCTGCTGGAGCGCCCGGTGTTTGATGGATAGCCTGCATTACAGCATTGACCTTATTTTTAAGTTCGCTGGAGTAACTCATTGTACCATACATGGTCCTGGAAAAATCAGATGCTTCCTTAATCCATGCATATTTTGCATTCTGGTCACTTGCCGGGAATGTGGCAAGGCCAAGTGGTTTACACTCAAAAGGTACAGGGCCCGCTAAATCTCTGGTTTTATCTTTTGCAAATAATGAGAGTGAAACTTTATATGTTCCCGGCATAGCCTGTATGCCTCTTCTGCGGCCACTGCTTCCTGGGATAGGATTATATTTATTTGTAGTGATTGGGGAGAAACCCTCGTATGTGTAGTTCCAGGCTATCCTGTTTACCCCTTTAGAGGGTGACTTATACAACTTTTTTACTATGTTGTTACTTTCGTCTGTAATGGTGAAAATCAGGTATGGCTTAATCTCCTTTTCCTCAGCATCCAGATCGGTAATTGTAGGTTGAGGTATAGGCTCTCCCTTTTCAAATAACTCTTTCTCTTTTTTCTGCCTGATTGCTTTGGCTGTTTTTGGGACCTCATTAACAAAATATGTTATAGTGGCACCAAAATCTGGATTCGGTGACTTGAAATATGTTGAGCCCTGGTTGCTAAAACCGCTTGGCTGAACGTACATCTTTGAATCTTTAACTGGGAAAATATAACCTTCTTTATCAAGAATCTCTTTTTTAAAGTTACGTAAGGGGGAATAATCGTCGAGGATATAAAAGCCTCTGCCAAAAGTTGCAATTACAACATCACTCTCGCGTTCCTGAATTGTTATATCTTTGACGGCTATTGTCGGAAGCCCCGATTTGAATTCGATCCATTCATTACCTCCGTCAATTGAAAAGTAGAATCCGAACTCGGAGCCGGCAAAAAGCAGATCCGGATTGATATTATCCTGTTCTATTGTGTGAATTGTACCATTTTCAGGAAGTTTGTTGGTTATTGATTTCCATGATTTACCCTTGTCGGTACTTTTAAGAATATAAGGTTTGAAATCGTCATTCAGCATATTATTAAATGTGGCATATACCACATTTTCATTGAATTTATCAGGTAGAATGTCGCTCACATATGTATATTCCGGTACTCCGGGGAAGGTTGTGATCCTGGTCCAATCCTTTCCTCCGTCTTCCGTAACAGCAATAACTCCGTCATCGGTTCCTGCATACAACAGATTTTTCTTCACCTTCGATTCTGCAAGAGATACAATTAATCCCCACTGTGATGTTGATACATCCTTAGCAACAGCATCAATACTCCAGAACTTGCCCATAACTTTGAATTGGTTTCGATCCTCGTTTCTAGTAATATCTTCAGAGATTACCTCCCAGCTTTTTCCACGGTTATCACTTCGGAATACTTTGTTAGCTGCCATATATATCCTTTCTCTCTGATGAGGACTTATTATAATCGGTGTATCCCAATACCATCGGTAGGTTTTTTCACCTTTACGTGGAACAGGTCTGATATCTACAGATTCTTTGCTTTTTTTATCCCAAAGAGATGCATTCCCATACTGAGATTCTGTGAATACAATATTATCGTCCTCAGGATCAACAGCAAGCCAGAAACCGTCACCACCTACTGTCACTTTCCAGTCATCATTTACAACTCCATCCCTGTTAATATTTTGTGAAGGGCCTACCATTGAATTATTATCCTGGGTTCCTCCATAAACATTGTAAAAGGGTAAAGCATTATCGACAAATACCCTGTAAAATTGTGTTACCGGCAGATTCGGTTTAAAATTGTAATTATTCCCTCCGTCGAATGTCTCGTAAACACCACCATCGCCTCCAATATAAAAATGATTTGTATTATCCGGGTCAATCCAGAGAGCATGATCGTCAACATGTCTCTGGTTATTTCCTATTGCTCTCCACGTTTTGCCGCCATCAAGTGTGACTTGTGATACTGTTTCCAGGCTATATATTTTGTCAATATCTTTCGGGTCGCAGTAAATTTCATTAAAATACTGGCCGCTTGAAGCGTATGAACTCATTTTTTCCCATGATGCACCTCTGTTTACTGATCTGTAAAAACCTCCCGATTCACCCGCAGCTTCCATAATTAGATAAAGTACATCCGGATTTGCAGGAGATATATCCAACCCCATCCCTCCTATATGTGCTGATGGAAGGCCTTCCATTATTTTGTTCCAGGTTTTACCTGCATCCTTCGATTTGTAAACTGCAGACTCAGGTCCACCGCCTATTTTTGTATATACATGTCTTCTTCTTTGTTCGGAGGTGGCGTATAAAACATCAGGATTACGCGGATCGAGCAGGATATTATTAATACCGGTGTTTTCACTGATATCCAGAACTTTATTCCAGGTATTTCCCCCGTCGGTTGTTTTAAAAAGACCCCTGTCGCCTCCAGGTCCCCATATTGATCCCTCTGCAGCCACATATACCACATCGGTATTGCGGGGATCAATCGCGATCATGCCAATTTGCCTTGATTCCTTAAGGCCCATATTCTTCCAGGTTGAACCACCGTCTTCCGATTTATAAATACCATCGCCATAACCAAGCTGGCGCTGGTGATTATTTTCACCAGTACCTGCCCATATAACATATGGGTTATCTGGATCCATCTTTAGACATCCTATAGCATAAGCTCCATATTTCTCAAATACAGGAGCCCATGTTGTTCCATTATTTTTTGTTTTCCAGATATTGCCTGCTGAAACAGCTACATAAATCTCTGAATGATTTTGAGGATTAACGGCAAAATCAGAAATCCTTCCGGAACACCATGCCGGACCTATACTTCTAAATTTTAATCCGCCGAATGTTGAAGAAGTTAGTCCTTCTTCTTTCTTCTCTGGCTCCTTAGAAGCCTCTTTTTTCTTTTGAGCTATTCCAGGATTGGTGCAGATAACAAATCCAAGAAGAAATGAGATGAAAAGACCTTTTTTCATAATAAGATGGTTAAACAGATTAGGTTTTTAGATTCATGCTAAGATAATAAAATCCTTCTCAAACAAACTTCAAGTTATACCTTAATTTGTTTACTTTGCAGGATATTCTACAACATAAAAAAATGGCAGATTTTTCAGATATTTTATCGAATCGAAGAACAATAAGAAAATATTCCTCAGAACCTGTTGATGATATGCTTCTAAAAGATCTGATAACAGTGGGTTGTCGGACTTCAACAACCGGAAACATGCAGGTTTATAGCATTATTATTTCAAAAGATGAAGAGAAAAAGAGAGAACTTGCTCCGTTTCATTTTAATCAGGAGATGATTACAGAAGCTCCTGTTGTTCTGACATTCTGTGCTGATTTCAACAGGTTCAATAAGTGGTGTCTGTTGAGAAATGCCGAGCCGGGTTATGACAATTTTCTTTCATTTATGACTGCTGCTATTGACGCATTGCTGCTTGCACAAACTGTGTGCATTGCTGCTGAATCAAAGGGGCTTGGTATTTGTTATCTGGGTACTACCACATATATGGCACACAAAATTATAGAAGTTCTGAAGCTTCCTAAAGGTGTGGTTCCAGTAACGACAGTAACCCTTGGCTGGCCGGCTGAGGAACCTGAACAGGTTGACAGACTTCCCCTTGAAGCAATTATTCATAAAGAGACATATAGTGATTATACCGATTTTAATATTGAAATGTATTACACAGAGAAGGAGCGGAGAAAAGATTCTATGCAGTTTGTAGAGGAAAACAATAAAGAAACTCTGGCACAGGTGTTTACAGATGTCAGGTATAAAAAAGCTGATAACATTGAATTTTCAAAAATACTCCTGCAGGTATTGAAAGATCAGGGGTTTATGGAACAATAGATGTAGGGCGTCGGGCATCACCGCCTACACAAAAGTTTCGGCGGTCGAAGGGCGTCAGGCGAGAGGAAGAAGTGCAATTAATTTAATGACTGCAAGACCGCAAGACATTCTCTTGCAAGAAAAAAATGGAGTTCATATCATAAAAAATCAATACCCAGTTCACCTGCAATTTCAACAAGGTCATTTTTAATTGCTGGTACAAGACTGATTCCTTCCTTCCTTATTCTTTCCTCAGCCTCTCTTTCAGGGTCACCAGGGATAAGAATACTCTTTTGATCTTTAGCCGGCTTTGCTAACCGGAAAGTCTCGATCCATTCATCCATTTTTGCTTTGAAGTCACCAGCGGGTTGAAAAGCATCGATTCTCATTGCTCCGAAGAAATGTCCGGTTCCCTCACCAACTTTTTTATCGAGGACCGGAAGATATGCAACACTTGGCGGCACGAATGGTCCGAAATTAGCGCCGCTGAAAACAGCAGAGAATATGTCAACAATAGAAGATAGACAAAATCCTTTATGACTGCCATGTACCCTGTCTCCGCCAAGGGTAACCATTGAGCCTCCCTGTTTAAGTATTGCAGGATCATCAGAGGGTAGGCCATCTTTGTCCTGTACATATCCAAATGGAACTTTTTCACCTTTTTTTTCCGCCACGGCAAGTTTGCCCCTGGCTACAGGAGTAGTTGCAAAATCAGCAACAAATGGAGGATATTTCAGAGCAGGTATGGCAACTGCAATAGGGTTGGTTCCCATCATCCTGCTAATTGAGAAAGTTGGAGCAACAAGAGGGTTTGCATTTGTCAGACAGATACCTATCATATCGTGTTTAAGGGCCATCATCGAATAATATCCTGCAATACCAAAATGGTTTGAATTTCTTGTAGCAACCCACCCTGTACCGGCATTCTTTGCCTTTTCAATAGCTATTTCCATTGATCGGCGGGCAGCTACCATTCCAACAGCATTATCTCCATCAACAACCGCCGTGCTTGGTGACTCATGCACTATTTTAACATTCGGATCAGTATTTATCCGTTTAGCCTTCCACAATTGGAAATAGTCTTTTATCCTTATCATCCCGTGAGATGCATGACCCCTTAATTCAGCCGCAAGAAATACCTCTGCAATAATCGCAGAGTTATGCTCACTACATCCCATCTTCAGGAAGACATTCTTAGTAAAATCGAACAGATAGTCGTATTTGTACATAAAATAAATTATTAATTGTTATTTGTTGGTGTTGAAGGCGGCAGGCTACAGGCTATAGGCAACAGGGTTTATAATGTTAACCTTTTTAAACCTATATCAACCTTCTTCAACTTTTATCTTTTTCTTTAAACCTTCCTGTAATTGTGGTTTACCCCTGCCTGCTGAGTAGGTGTAATAACCAGATCATTAATACAGACATGTGCCGGCAATGTGGCACAATAATAGATTGCATCTGCGATATCATCGCTGGTGAGAGCATCAAATCCTTTATACACAGAATCTGCCTTTTCAGAATCTCCTTTAAAACGCACAAGCGAAAACTCTGTTTCAGCCATCCCCGGTGCAATATGTGTTACTTTTATATTATTCTTTAACAGGTCAATGCGCATAGATTTTGAAAGAGCATCAACCGCAAATTTACTTGCACAATATACATTGCCATTTTCATATGGCTCTTTTCCTGCAATCGAACCTATATTAATTATGTGTCCCTTTCCGCGATCGACCATCAAGGGAGCTACAGCTTTTGTCACATATAATAGCCCTTTTACATTGGTATCGATCATTCTATCCCAGTCATCAATATCTCCTTTGTCTATATGGCCAAGACCAACAGCAAGACCGGCATTATTAACAAGTATGTCGATCTTTTTCCATTCTGCCGGAAGATTTCCGATCACTGAAGCAACTTCATCCTTTTGTCTGACATCGAAATTTAGCGCGATAACTTTGATCTTCCCATGCGAAAGAAGTTCATTCTCAAGTATATTCAGTCTCTCTTTTCTTCTTCCGGTTATTATAATATTATATCCGTTTTTAGCAAATCGCACAGCAGTTGCTTTCCCGAAACCTGATGTAGCTCCGGTTATCATAATCGTTTTATTCATTTTAGGCTTTCTGATTTTCGTTTGCGTAAAAGTAGGAAATTATTTAACATGAACTTATCTGCAAAAGACAATGTTTTTGCCCCCTCGCCCTTCGGGGGGTATAACTCGCAAAGGTAAAAATCAATAAGCAAGTTTGACACTTTGAAGTTGGCAATGGTTAATTAATCCTATCTTTGTTTTTTTAATTTTTTATGGGAAATATTCCACAACCACATATAGAAAACAAAAGAGCCAAAGTTGAATCTATGTTCGATTCTATTGCCTGGAGGTATGATTTCCTTAACCATTTTTTGTCATTTGGTATTGATCATCTATGGAGAAGAAGGGCGATCAGAATAATCTCAGAATCGTATAAGAATCCTCATATTCTGGATGTTGCCACGGGAACTGGTGACCTGGCAATAGCCGCAATGAGGCTTAATCCCTCTAAGATAGATGGTATTGATATTTCTCAGAAGATGATGAAGATTGGTAAAGATAAGATTGACAGAAAAGGTTTTAATTGTAAGATTGTACTAACACCAGGCGATTCGGAAAACATCCCCTTTGGTGATACTGTTTTTGATGTGGCAATGGTGGCATTTGGTGTAAGAAATTTTTCAGATCCACTGAAGGGCCTTTCAGAAATGAATAGGGTGATCCGTGATAAAGGGATGATACTGGTACTTGAATTCTCTAAACCCTCAGGATTCCTTTTCAGATCGGTTTATAATTTTTATTTCAGAAAAATCCTTCCGTTTTTCGGTAAATTATTTTCAAAAGACAAGGCTGCTTACAGTTATCTACCTGATTCAGTTAAAAAATTTCCTGATAATGAGGAGTTCCTTAAATTACTTACCCTTGCAGGATTCTCTGATTTACGGCAGAAAAAGATGACAGGTGGAGTGGCAAGTATTTATACCGGAGTTAAATTATCAACGCAATAATAGTAATTCAAACCAGTTTATTATCTTGTATCCCTCAAATATTAGTTACTGAAAAGATTGAAAAGAAGAACCTTAAATACTGCACTGTTGCTCATTTTTCTGGTGATCAATTTAAATTTGTCAGGACAGAAGCAGAAACCGAAAAACGAATCGTGGTATGATGAAAAGCCTCTTCACTTTGGATTCAGTTTGGGATTCAATATAATGGACTTTGATATTACCCCTTCACAATCATATCTAGAGGTTGATTCGCTTTATCCCGAAGTGTCTCTACTTAATCCGGGTATCAATATTCAGATTGTGACAAATTTTCATATAGCCAGATATTTTGATATAAGATTTCTTCCCGGGGTCTCTTTTGGTCAGCGCGTTGTGCGATATTATAAAGTCGACGAGAATAATATGGATGCAGTTCTGTATAACGATCAGCAAAGACTTGAATCATCATTTCTGGAATTTCCACTTCTCTTAAAATTTAAGGGTGACAGACTGAATAATGTAAGACCATACGTAATTGGAGGATTAAACTATAGGTATGATCTGGCAGGGAAAAAGGAGTTCGATGACGAAAAACCGGTATATATAAGGCTTAAACGACCTGATCTTTATTATGAATTAGGAGCTGGCATGGATTTTTATCTTACATACTTTAAACTTTCTGTCGAACTGAAGATGTCGAATGGTATACGAAATATACTTGTTAATGATCCTTATCAGGGACATCCTGAATATCTCAATGCAATCGATAAGATGAAGTCGCAGATTTGGGTTCTGGCATTTCATTTCGAATAAAAATGGTTAAACAGGTACAGATAAATCTTAATCCATCGGCAGCAGCTGATGAAGCAGTTATCAGAAAGATTGCAGCATCACTTTCAGGAGTAGATCAATCAGCAATTTCTGCATTAAGAATCATTAAAAAATCGATTGATTCAAGAAAGAAAAATATCCGTGTGAATCTGACAGTTGAAGTCTTGTCTGGTGAAGATTCTTCTCTACCTGTAATAACTCCATTCCAGCCAGTTGATGTATCAGGAAAAAACGAAGTAATAATTGTTGGTGCCGGTCCTGCCGGCCTGTTTGCGGCTCTGAGATTGATTGAACTCGGCATACGTCCTGTTATTATTGAAAGGGGAAGGGATGTTTCATTGCGTAAAAAGGATATTGCAAAAATCAGTCGTGAACAGAGGATAGATCCTGACAGTAACTACTGTTTTGGCGAAGGAGGGGCAGGAACATTTTCTGATGGAAAACTATATACACGATCAAAGAAAAGAGGTGAGAATACCAGAGTACTTGAATTATTATGCTACCATGGTGCAAACAGAAATATTTTGTATGAGGCACATCCTCACCTCGGTACTGACAAACTCCCTGGTATAATTTCTAAAATACGGGAATCAATACTTGATGCAGGAGGTGTTTTCATACTTGAAAAAAAGGTGACTGATCTGCTAATTGAAGATAACAAAATTAAAGGGGTAGTAACCTCTGATAATGATAAGTTCAAGTCTTCATATGTTATTCTGGCAACTGGACATTCTGCCAGGGATATATATGATATATGCCGTAACAGAGGTGTTAATCTTGAAATGAAACCATTTGCCATGGGGATCAGGGTTGAACATCCACAGGAGTTGATCGATAGAATCCAGTATCATGGTACTGCAAGGGGGGATTATCTGCCTGCAGCTTCTTATAGTCTGGCAAAACAGGTCGATGGGAGAGGTGTTTACTCATTTTGCATGTGTCCGGGAGGATTCATAGTACCATCTGCAACATCACAGGAAGAGGTGGTTGTTAATGGGATGTCACCTTCGGGCAGGAACTCTCCTTATGCTAATTCAGGGATAGTTGTTGAGATAAAACCAGAGGATTACATTAAATATAGTAGTTCAGATGTATTGGCCGGGATTGAATTCCAAAAAGAGCTTGAACGTGAAGCCTGGAAGAATGGAGGACATTCACAGAGAGCTCCTGCGCAGAGGCTTGCTGACTTTGTTGACGGTGTTGCATCAGGTTCGCTTCCAAAGGTTTCGTATTTCCCGGGAGTAACATCTTCGCCTCTTCACAGCTGGCTGCCTAAAGCAATTGGAAGACGTTTAAGGGATGGGTTCAGGTTATTTGGCCATATAATGAATGGTTATCTCACTAATGAAGCAGTTGTTCTTGGAGTTGAGTCAAGAACTTCTTCTCCAGTCAGAATCCCTCGTAACCCGGAAACACTCGAACATATAAAAATATCAGGATTATTTCCATGTGGTGAAGGATCGGGATACGCCGGAGGAATTGTTTCATCAGCTGTCGATGGGATGAGAGTGGCGGAATCAATTGGAAAACAATAAGATAATCAGATCCCTAACGGATCCAGCAACATTTCAGCAACTTTTTTTACAATCCATCCGCTCATAATTACATAATTGAACCACTATTTTTCAAGGATCTGCAGTAAGACACATCCTACCTCTAAATTCCAATTTAATAGATCAAATTTGATTTTTTAAAACTATATTTGATCTATATTTTTACAATATTTTGGTCCTCTATTACCAGATAGACTTATAAATGAGAGCTAAATCAAATTTATCCTTCTCTGATTGCATTTTTCGGTTTGCACTACTTTTTGCTTTATTCATGATAAATGATATTGCATTCGCACAAATTTACGGACTAAAATTTCAAAGCCATGGTGTTGTTCTGGATAAAAGAACAGAATTAAATTTATCTCCTGATGGGTTTTTAAATTTTCATGACGAATTTGAAATTTCTTTTGACTATACTATTTATCTTTCAAAACCGAATGATTATTCAGAAGTATTTGGATATATTCTTAGAGTCATTTCCCGTGAAAATAAAAATATTGATCTCATAATTTCGCCTACTCCTGAAATAAATTTAAATCTGATTAATGGGAAAAACGATTCTATTATTCATATTGGTTCCTTAAATAATGCACTTGATGATTGGATTAATTTGCGTGTTAAGTTTCTATTGAATGAAGACAGATTGATTTTCTACACTCCCGATTCTTTTTACGTTCAGGAAAACGTCGGGTTCAAAAGAAATGATTCTTTCAAAATAATTTTTGGAGCAAATGATTATGAAAATTTTAAGACATCTGATGTCCCTTCAATGATCATAAGGGATATAAGGATTTCTGAAGAAGGAAATTTAAAATATCACTGGCCCCTGGACGAGGAAGTGGGCAATAAAGCGGAAAGCAGACTAAACAAAGCAGAAGCACATGTAAAAAATCCCGTATGGTTGAAGTACAATCATCGTAAATGGGTAAACATATTTCAAGATGAAATTGAAGGAAATGTATTGTTGGCTTCCGACAGCGAAAAGGGAAAAATATTTATTTTGGGTGAAAAGGAGTTGTTAATTTATTCTGCTCAGGAAAACACTATTCAATCTGTTAAATACATTGATAAGTCAATTTCAATAAACGGTGATTTCTATTCAGTATATAACGGTCTGGATAATAAAATTTACTGTTACATTGTAAATAGTAGGGTATTCTATAGCCTTGATATTTCAACAGGCAAATGGACTGAGATAAATGCCTCTTCCAATTCAATTAGTTTCTACAGGCATTTTAACAGTTATTTTAACCAGGATGAGAATTCAATTTATATTTTCGGTGGCTATGGCCAGCATACCTACCATAATGAAATCCTAAGGCTTGATTTGACAAAAAATGAATGGCAGGACTTAACTATTGACAATAACATATTCTTTCCAAGGTATCTGGCGGGCCTTGGTTCGCTGAATGATACAATCTATATTTTGGGTGGTTATGGAAGTTCAACAGGAAGTCAGATGGTTAATCCCCATAGTTATTTTGATTTACTGGGCTATTCAATTAAAAACAGGACATTTTTCAAAAAACATGAAATTGCCCGGATCTATGATGATATGTGCGTAGGCAACGCCATATGCATCAACAAGAAGAATCGTGATTTTTACGCTCTGGTATTTGAAAAAATCAAGTTTGAAAGTTCCTTGCAGCTGATAAAGGGTAATATTGACAAACCAAAAGTAGAATTTGTGGGCGATAAGATCCCTTATAGGTTTTTTGATATAAGATCGAATGCAAGTCTTTGCTATTTCCCAAGACAAAACAAGCTGTTTGCCTACACTTCGTTCGTAACGGATTCTACGACAACGCTCCTTAATATATATTCAATAGATTATCCGCCTGAAGAATTCATAGTCGGATCCTTGAATGTTACAACCAAAAAGAACCTGTTCTTATTCCTATTTGCAATTGTATTAGTGATTTCATTTGCAATATTCTCATTTTATATTATTCGAAAAAGAAGGTCTGAAAGAATTTCACCAGATACGATCGCAACAGATGAACATGCCATTGAGAAAGTATCTGTAGAATCTGAAGAATCTGTTTCTGAATTACCTAATGAGAAACCAAATTATCGATTAGTACTTTTTGGTGGATTTCAGGTGTTTAACCTGAATAATGAGGATATAACAATTAAATTTTCGCCTCTTTTAAAAGAACTATTCCTGCTTATTTTATTATATACGTATAAAAATAATAAAGGAATTACCTCTGATCAAATATCAGAATATCTTTGGTTTGGTAAATCCACATCAAGTGCAAGAAATAACAGGGCTGTAAATACTGCCAAGCTGAAAACAATATTATCCGAAATTGGGGCAATTGAATTGACAAAGGAAACAGGGTACTGGAAAATTATGTGCAACAATAATACTGTTAAATGCGATTACTTAGATTTTTTACAAATCTCCGGCTCAATGTCAAATCTAACAAAAATGAATGTATGCAGATTATTGGAAATCACTAAGCAGGGAGGTTTCTTAATCAACTGCAACTATGAGTGGCTTGATGATTTTAAATCAGATATTTCTGATAAGATCATTGATAGCCTTGTAGCTTTTGCAGAAAAATGTAAGTTAGAAAAAGATGCTGAGTTCATTATTAATCTGGCTGATTGTATTTTCAATTTCGATAAAATTAATGAAGAGGCAATGGTTCTTAAATGCAAGGCGGAGTATTTCCTTGGCAATCATAGCCTGGCGAAAATGGCTTATGAAAAATTTATCAGGGAGTATCAAAAGCTGTACGATGAGGAATATAAAAAATCATTTAACGAATTAATAAAATCTTAGGGTTGCATTTTACCCTGTTTATACCAGAATATTTACCCAGCCTGCCCCAACTGTTCCGATACCTGAAGATGGATCCATGCTCAAACCAAAATTGTTTTTATAGTTAATCAGATTGCTTAACTTTTTTCCTGATTTAAACATCAAATCAACCGAAACATATTTCCCAAGTTCATTGATAGTTTTCTTCCAGAATGAAAGTTGCAGTTCTGCTACCACAGGTATTTTAACCTCGGCAAATTTATAGGTGTAAAATGCAGTATTAGATGATGTTGGATAGCCTGTAGCCCTTAAAACATACGATCCTCTGTTTGCATTTGCTTCATCTTTGGTAATTTCACAAGTCGGCAGGGAAACATTGCTGCTTCCCAGAATTGCCGGATTATAAAAGCATGGATCCAGATTGAATATCCCATTCTTAACTTCGCCTCCTTCTTTTTCAATATATTCGGTATATCTCTTTTCGAAACTGTTTCTATAATAATCCGGACCATTGGAATGTGGAACAGATAATACCTGAGATGGGTCATCAGAACTTTTAGCCATTGCCGTTGCGGCACCTGCAACCCTTAAGTAAAAATCTGATGAGACCCATATGCCATCGGTGCTTAGAGTAACGAAATACTGGTTGGTTGGAATCATACTCCAGTCGCATGCTGCCTTCATAATTGCTGTCCCTTCATCATATTCATCAAACATTGCGAAGTACATCTGGTTAATTCCGGTCGATCTTATGTTATATGCTTGCCGCCAAAGGAATTCTCCGGCAAGCCGGGGAATTGAATTCGGGGCTCCAATATTCCATGTCGACCATGAAAAACCCGGGGAAAGTACCGGTAAGTAGTCGATGTTATTGGCATCGCAAAACGCTTTGTCCGGAACGAGGTAATTGGTTTTGTGACTGTCGCAGGCAGTAATACTTTTATATCGTCCCGGAGTCCATGGGGAAACCATATCGTAAGTTTTGTAGGCTTCAATGAATCCGGGTTTTGAGTCGCCGGATTCTGTCCGCCAATTTGTCGGAACCCCTCCAATAACATAGCATCCCCGGCTTTGCAGGAATTTGATAAGTTCAATTGTTTTTGCAGCATTTCCCACCCGTGAAGTAAATCCAGGGCCCCAAATCTGCACCACAGGCTTGTTATTTACTGTGGCATAGGCCGGAGATGATGTTAAAGCATAGGATTGTTCAATGTTGAAAACCCAGTCGTATTTGATACTTTCTACCCAGGCATTCTCATCTTTACCCGATGACATATCATAACAAACATAGAAGATCCTTTCATAATTTTCAGCCGCTTTTTTGACTTTCACCGGTTTCGAAAATGGGGAGTCGGTGATCGGATATGGGTTGTCTCCGATAAATCGCTGAAGAGCCACACCATCAATGCCGAAATCTTTCATCCATTTAAAGTGCTCGTCAATTACATCTGCTGAACTAAATAACAGGGAAGGTTCACCATTCCCCAGATCGTCAAAACCGGTTTGTTTCAAAATTTCTGTCCCATAATCCCTGGTGTCGGGATAAATATCAAAAGAAAAATTCCCTGCTTCAGGCAAACTATTGGATGACCAATGCACCCATCCGGAATTTGATTCGCTTGCCGTAAACCAGGCCTGGTAGCCGGCAACAGATTTGCCAGTAAATTCTGAGTAGCTGCTGCCGGAAGTAACAGGAACAGCTTCTTTTTGCGGATCCAATTCTCCTTTTGATATGGATATCTGACGTATGTAGGCTTCACCCGAAATCCTGAAATCTGACTGATTATTTTGCAAATTATTAAATGACGCGTCAACTAATCCTACTGTAGTGCTAATCCAGGAGTTAGAGTTCGTTTTTGAAATCGTAAAAGATTTGTAATTCCCTGATAGCGAATTATATTGAAGAGCAAAATTTCCATTCCCGGAATCAAAGTAGGTAATGTAAAAAATTAGTTTAGCATCAGTAAATAAAATCACAGCATCATCGACCCTGAAATAACCATATTTACCGGCTGGAATATAGCGACAATCCAACTGCCCCTTGTTTGCCAGTTCAGTATAGGCTTCAGCTGCAGTATTCGTATTAATCACAAATGAAATTCCTGTCTCTTCCCTCGGATTTGAAAAAGTAATTTTTGCAATTGGATTATTCGCGGATAAAGCCGATAATAGGAATAAATAACTTACTGCAAAAGTAAAAGAACGGAGTATAGATGATTTGTACATTTAGGATTTACTATGATATAAATTTAAGGATGTGGGATTAATTCTATATTAATAATGGATTAAAGGAATTAATTTTTCAATATAAAATATTGATTTTTAGAATATTTTTAACGGATTGGATTTCATGTATTAATGTTCATTCTTTGAGCCAGGTTTACGAATCATTAATGTTATTAATTCTTTATTAATTTAAATTTAATGTTCATTCCCTTTCTTCATAAATAAATAAAATTTGATTTGGGTTAATTTACTTAATAAAACTAATATGAATCACATCAGCCACTTTTGTAATAAATCAGTTGCTGTAATAGGCAGTTTTGTTTTTTTACCCTCTGTCATGTCTTTTGGACAAGTAAAAGAAAAACCAAATATTCTGATTATTATTACTGACCAGCAGGCGTTCAGCGCATTGGGTTATTCAGGTAATCAGGTTATTAAAACTCCTAACCTGGACAGGCTTGCGAGTCATGGGGTTTATTTCAGTCAGGCAGTGACACCCTGTCCGGTCTCTGTTCCGGCCAGAACCTCTATTTTGACAGGCAGGTTAACGGAGACAACCACAGTCAGGGAAAACAAGGATGTTGATAATAATGATGCTTTTTATTACCCGACATTTGATGAAATATTATCAAGAGCAGGTTACCACAGTGAGTATTACGGGAAATTTCATTCTCCCGAATATATGGCAAGGATTTATAAAAATCCACCGGTTGATGGATTGACAGGTACGGAGCCAATTGTTAAATGGGAACCCCTGTATGTAAAGTATGTAAAGGCAAACATAAAGAAAGCTCAATTAATGCCGGGTGAACTTTACGAAAGCACATTTTATGGAGGAACTGTTCCATACAAACTTGATCCCATTGACCGAAGATAATAAGTATCTGCCATCCGGAAATATTCCGGAAACTGAATTAGAGAGAAAAAAAATAGGTCAGGACGATGTGCATGGGGTACTTGATTTGCCTGCTGAATTTACAATTACCGCGGTACAGGCCCGTGAAGCACTTGAGGCGCTTGATAGGATTAAAGATCAGAAATTTATTCTCACATGTTCGTTTCATTGCCCCCATGTGCCTATAACACCAAGTGAACCTTTTGTATCTATGTATAAACACGACGACATGATTACTCCGGTTTCCATTCACGACAACAGGAGTAACTCTCCCTACAAACCAACTCCTTTGGAATTACCTTATACAATTCCGGAAAATATTAAGTACATGACTCTTAACTATTATGCATTTGTTACTGAAATTGACGAATGGGTTGGGAAAATACTGGACAAACTTGACCAGTTGAAGCTGACTGACAATACGCTGGTTGTTTTTGTTTCGGATCATGGCGAGATGCTCGGCGCTCACGGTATGCGCGGAAAATTTTGTTTTTACGAGGAATCTGTCCGGGTGCCATTTATCATAAGTTATCCTGGCATAATAAAAGCGGGACTGCGAATTAATACCCCGGTTTCAACCTTAAACATTTTTCCCACTATTCTCGATTACGCCGGTGTAAAAAACCTTCCTTCAGATGGATATTCACTCAGGCCGGTAATTGAAGGCGAGGCACCAAAGTATGATTTTGCAGTTTCAGAATGGACATGGAAAAATTCCAATGTGCCATCGTTGATGATCCGGACGCAGGGCTGGAAATTAATGACCACACACCGGAGCGGTGGTAAAGATGTTGAAGCTCTCTTTGATTTAAAAAATGACCCTTATGAGATGAACAACCTTCTGGGCACAAATCCTGAACGGTTTAAATACAAAGAGATAGCTGAAAATTTGCGTTCCAAATTAGTAGGGTATTTAAAAGATGTTAACTATCCTCTCGTTGAAGGAGTTGAGCAAAGAATCTTGATTCGGTAATGATTTATAAAATATAAAATCTTAATTATGAGTACAAATGGTTTAAAGGTGCTGTTAATTGCCATCCTTTTTTCGCAATGTGCAACTGAAAGTTCACAACAGGCAAAAAATGACAATCCAATAAAAAGACAAATCATCTTGTTCGACGGTAAGTCAGCCGATGCATGGAAAGACATAAAGTCAGATAACTTTCCCGAACATGGTTGGATCGTAAAAGATGGAGTTTTAACTGTTGAGGCAACAACTCCAGAGCACGAAGGCGGGCACGATATTGTAACAAAGGAACAATTCTCTAGTTTCGAGCTGGAACTTGAGGTTCGCTTAAGTGAAGGAGCAAACAGCGGGATTAAATACATGGTAATTGATTCATATCCTGGCTCAGAGGGTCAATATCTGGGGCTTGAATATCAGTTGATTGACAATGAAAAACATCCGGATGCTCTCCTCGGAAGAAATGGAAACCGCAAAATGGCTGCTTTGTACGATGTTCTTCCGGCCAGGGAAAACATATTAATAAATCCTCCGGGAGAGTGGAACAAAGTAAAAATTGTTGTCGATGGGAACCGGGTGGAACATTGGTTGAACGCCAAGTTAGTTTTAGCTTACATCAGAGGTTCTGATAGTTACAAGGAGCTGGTTTTGTTAAGTAAATACTATAAGCTGAAAAATTTTGGAGAACAAGAAAAAGGACATATCCTTCTACAGGGTCATGGAAATGAAGTTTCGTTCCGAAATATCAGGATTACAACCGGGTAGCTTTATTGTTTAAATATCGATAATAAAAAGTAACCTATGAAACGACGTGATTTTACACGAATAACAGGGATGGGTATACTGGCAATGCAATCTTTTCCGGCTTTTGCTTTGAAGAATATGATTGAAAACAATTCGTCCGGATTCGCTAAAATTCCTTTGGGATTATGTAATCATTCGCTCAGGGGAATGCTTTTAAATACTCAGCAACTTATGGAATATGCCATAAAACAAAAACTCGATTCTGTTTTGCTGAATACTTTTCAGCCGTTTGAAAGTCTTGAACCTGGATATCTTTCCGGTTTGAGTAAAATGGCAAAAAATAATCAAGTCAGTATTTATATTGGAATTGGAAGTATAAGCGAGAAATCCGCCGCGTTTTCGGATAAATATGGGAATGCGGAAGAATTATTAATGAAAGGAATCAGGGTGGCTTCTGCAGTTGGATCGCCAGTAGTTGGTTGTAGAATAGGCACAATTGAAGACCGGTATATGGATGGGGGAATTGAAGCTCATATTGAAGCCGTAATAAAAGTAATGAAATCGCTTCGCTCAGCAGCACTGGATGCCGGGATTAAATTTGCTTTTGAGAACCATGCCGGAGACCTTTGTTCGACAGAACTTTTAGAACTTATTACTGAAACAGGAACAGATATTTGTGGAGCCCTGTTCGACCCTGCAAATGCCGTTTGGGCAATGGAAGACCCCATGGAAGCATTAAAAATATTGGGTTCAACTATAATTTGCACAAGTGTGCGTGATATTACAGTTTGGGAGACAGACGAAGGCGCAACATTCCAGGGAATGGCCATTGGCGAAGGAATGTTAGACTACCGGATTTATGCAGAAACAATGGCCGAATTATGCCCACAGGTGCCGCTTCATGTAGAAACAATTTCAAACTCTGCACGACCAATTCCTTTTTTAAAGCCTGAATTTTGGAAAGGTTTCCCAAATCTTCCAGCTGCTGAAATAATTAGTTTCCTTACGATGGCAAGAAAAGGTAAACCAGTGGAAATTGTCACAGCACCACAGGGTAAATCTAAGAAAGATTTTGACATTGAACTTCAGCAATCGGAATTATTAAAAAGCTTTGATTATTTGAGGAAGAATTGTAATGCCGGATTAAAATCGTAATCTTTTTTAATCTGTTAATTCGGTTAATCATTTATTGATGTAAAATTATACACGCTTCTTTACTTTTATTCCCAAAAAAAAATAATAATAATGAAGAACAAAATAGGATTGGCAGTAGTGTTCATGATATTAATCTGTATCCAGATTTCCGCCCAAATTAAACATGCTGAAAAAAGCAAGTACATGAGTTATAAAGGACTTGTTATGGCTGGTTATCAGGGCTGGTTCAATTGCGAAGGGGATGGGGCCCAGAGGGGATGGACTCATTACAATAAAGATGGCAGGTTTGAGGATGGAAGTTGTACCATCGATCTATGGCCAGAAATGGATGAGTATAAAGTAAAATATATAACACCTTTTAAATTTGAAGATGGTTCGCCTGCATACGTGTTCAGTTCATTCGATGAAAGCACAGTGGATTTACATTTCAGATGGATGAAGGAGTATGGGATTGATGGTGTTTTTATGCAACGGTTCTTTTCAGTCCTTACCAGTCAAAACAGATTAAACCATAACGACAAAGTACTGGCATCGGCCATTAAAGCAGCCAATAAGTATGGAGTTGCCATCTGCTTAATGTATGATATTGGCAGTATGGACGACAGTCAATATAAACTTGTAATAGAGGATTGGAAACATTTGGTTGACGACCTTAAGATTACAAATCAGGGAAAAAATACAAGCTATCTTTTTCATAACGGAAAACCCCTGGTTGCATTTTGGGGTATAAGCGCCGGAACCAGAGAATCAGGCCACATACCTGAAATATTTGACATCATGGACTTTTTTAAAAATGATCCTGTTTATGGTGGCTGCTCCATTCATTTGGGCATTCCATCCCGCTGGAGGACGCTTGGTTCTGACACAAAAGGGGACCCGCGTTTACATGAAGTAATTAAACAGGCCGATGTGGTGCATCCCTGGCTGGTAGGTCGTTTTAATGAGAAAAGTTATGAAGCATATCGGCAGGAAAATATTATTGATGATGTAAAATGGTGCAAGGAAAATGGCAAATCTTATGCACCTACTATATTCCCTGGTTTTTCGTGGCACAACATGAAAGATGACAAATCGGACAAAATCCCAAGAAATAAAGGTGAATTTTATTGGGAACAGATTGCAGGCGCCATTGAGAGCGGAGCTGAAATGTTGTATGTAGCCATGTTCGATGAAATTGATGAAGGTACTGCCATTATGAAATGTGCACATGAAGTTCCGGTCGGAAAAAGTGTTTTTGTTCCTATTGAAAAAGAGGTTCCATCTGATCATTATTTGTGGTTAACAGGCATGGCTGGAAAAATGCTTCGGGGAGAAATACCTTTTTCACGGAAAATGCCGGAAAGAAAACTAATTAGTGTTTGTCTTTAAACTCAAATTGTTAATAAATACAGTGGTTTGCAAGCATATATCAAAAAAGTTCCAGGTATCTTGGAATCAAAGATAATGAATCCATGAAAATCTTCAACGAGTTACTTTTGAA
>Ga0307377_10002872_pt1 | contig 19984 bp, 18 predicted proteins | sample TR3MG_FD_202535 | JGI IMG/M metagenome (GOLD analysis project Ga0307377, IMG submission 202535) | Soil microbial communities from Risofladan, Vaasa, Finland - TR-3 | ecosystem: Environmental > Terrestrial > Soil > Coastal area > Acid sulfate soil | place: Finland: Risofladan, Vaasa | collected... | reverse complement strand
GCCGAGGTCCTCCCACTCCATGGTGACATCCTCGCCGTCGAGCAGTCTCTCGCGGACGTCACTCTCGAGGCCGAGGGCGAAGCCGACGGCGGCCCGCCGACCCGGGTCCAGCATGGTCACCAGCAGGCGATCGTCGACCCCTCGGTAGCGGGCGATCAGCTCTTCTCTGGAAAGACGGAGCGCCTCCCCATATTCGGCAAGCCTGGCCGCAACCGCCTGTCGTTCCGGCAGGCGCGACTCCCATTGCTGCCGGAAGGCCGCCATTGTCGCCGCGCGATCCTCTTCGAGCCGGCTCTCGGCCCCGCCCGCGATACTCGTGCTCAGGAGGTGGTAGGTCGGAGGTTCCGCGCCTTCGGGGGCAGATCGGTAGGCGAAGGCGCAGTCGACGACCCAGGAGAGCTGGGCCATCAGCTCGCGCAGCGAGGGAGGCTGGTTCGGGTTGAGGTAGAGGTTGACGCGCACCCGTTCGTTCTCATCGCCCGGAGGCCAGAACCCAATGTCCACTCCTGTCTGATCGGCGACGCCCGCGAAGACTTCTGCCAGCGAGAGACCGGCACGCCAGAAGCGCACGGGCTTGTCGAGGCGAGAGTCATATTGATCGCCCCCGGGGTGAGATTCCTGCGGCAGCCACACCACCAGCGGCGCCTCGTCGCCTCCGCCGGCGGGCCGCAGCGTCGCGGGATCGCTCGCCGGCGCCGGGCCGAGGGCACAGGCCAGCGCCAAGGGCAACGCGAGAGCGAGGCCCAGGTAATGGCAGATTCTGGGAAACATGCCGGTGTCGTTCATCGTCCTCTCCTCTTCTCTCGTCTCGGCTTCTTCCAGGAGAGAGCGACACTCCCTGTCGGGAACGAGCCTCTGCGTGAATACTCCCCGGTCGCCCTCCGCGCTTGTATCGACGAAGGAACCTCGCGTTCGATTCCCGAACTTCCCGTTCGGGCTGTGATTCCGCGAGGACAGGGAGACATACCGATGGCACATCTGAAGTGGGGGATTCTGGGGGCCGGCCGGATTGCGGCGAAGTTCGCCCGCGGGCTGGCGAGCATACCGGAAGAGGCGACGGCTCTCGCCATCGGCTCCCGCAGCCGCGAGAAGGCCGAGGAGTTCGCCCGGGAGCACGGCGTTAGGCGCGCCTGCGGGTCCTACGAGGAGGTGTTGCGGGAGGCGGAGGTGGACGCCGTTTACATCGCGCTGCCCAATCACCTGCATGCCGAGTGGTCCATCAACTGCGCGGAGGCGGGCAAGCACGTTCTGTGCGAGAAGCCGGTCACCATGAATACCTCCGAACTGGAGAACGTGCTTGCCGTGGTGAAGCAGCGAGACGTGTTCTTCATGGAGGCCTTCATGTACCGCTGCCACCCGCAGTGGCGGAAAGTGCGGGAGATCATCGCCGCCGGCGCGATCGGGGAGGTGCGGGCGATTCAGAGCAGCTTCGCGTTCAACATGGGCGCGCGGTACGAGGACTGCCGCATGAGCAACGCCATGGGCGGCGGCGGGCTGATGGACGTGGGGTGCTACTGCGTGTCTTTCAGCCGCCTGATCGCGGGCGAAGAGCCGAGCGAGATTCACGCGGCGGCCCGGTTGGGGGAGCGGACCGGCGTGGATGAATACATGGCGGGTGTCCTCAAGTTCCCCTCGGGGCCGGTGGCGTATTTCTCCAGCGCAATCCAATGCAATATCCCGGTCGCGGCGAAGATCCACGGCAGTGAAGGAAGCATCACCATCACGGCCCCGTGGCAGCCCACGGACGAGAACGCTTTCGTGCTGGTGTCCGCCGGCGCCGGGGACGGCGAACTGTATGCAAGGCACCGGATCAAGACGGGCCGAGATCTCTACGCGCTGGAGGCGCTGACGGTCGCCGAGCATCTCGACGAACGCCAGGCGCCGGCGATGAGCTGGGAGGACAGCCTGGGGCAGATGCGGACGCTCGACGGGCTGCGGGCGAGCATGGGACTATCCTGGGAAGGCGAGAGGGAGTGACCTGGGAAGGCGAGAGGGAGTGACTTGAGATGAGAGCCATTCACATACCCCAGCTGAGGCGCGGCGTCTCCTGCCTCGGCCTCGGATCGGCCACCTTCAACCTGGCGAACCGGGAGAAGGTGTTCGCGGTCCTCGACGCGTTTCATGGGCTCGGCGGCAATTTCGTGGACACGGCCAAGGTGTATACCGGGACCGAATCCGAGCAGGTGATCGGGCTGTGGATGAAGGAGCGGGGCAACCGCGAGCAGATCGTGCTGATGGACAAGGGCTGCCACCCGCCGGAGAGCATGACGGCCGAGGGCATCACCGAGGCCGTCGGCGGCGCACTCGCGCGTGTCGGCACCGATTACATCGATCTCTTCGTATTGCACCGCGACCACCCTAACGTGCCGGTGGAGGTGGCCGTCGATGCTTTCAACAACGAGATCGCGAGCGGACGCATCCGCGCCTGGGGAATTTCGAACTGGCTGCTGTCGCGCGCGGCCGCGGCGATCACCTGCGCGCGGGAAAACGGGCTGGCGGAGCCGGCCATCAGCAGCCCTCAGATCTGCCTTGCGGAGGCGGCGGAGCCATTTTGGGCCGACTGCCTGTATGCCACGGAGGAGTACCTCACGTGGCATGCGGCGCACGGCATCACGCTGGCGGCGTGGTCGTCAGTCGGGCAGGGGTTCTTCCGCGAGGAGTCGGGGCCGGAGAACACATCGGACCCGGACATGGTGCGGGTCTACCACAGCCCCAGGAACTTTGAGAAGCTATCTCGCGCCCGCGCGCTTGCGTCAGAGAAGGGCGTTACGGCGGTGCAGATTGCGCTTGCGTATGTGCTGAACCTGCCCGCCCGCATCATCGCCCTCAACGGCTGCCAGACGCCCGCGGAGGTCGCCTCCTCGGTGGCGGCAGCGGAGATTGAGCTGACCCCGGCCGAGCTTGACTGGCTGGCGCTGAAGACAGACCGGCGCTGAGCGGCGGAGGTCGGTAGGCGGCGCGCGCGTCAGCCCTCGAAATCGATCCCGAGCTCGCGCCCGAGGTTGAAGACATATTGGCGCGCGCGGTCGTAGTCCTGGGCGGTCGGGAGATGTTCGAGCAGCACCGGCGGCTGAGGATCGAGCCGGGCGACTTCGCGCAGGTACGTCTCGATATCGAGGCCTCCCTCCCCGACGATGGTCTCGTTCAGGTGCACGGTCAGCCCGTCCTCCAACCGGACGTCCTTCAGGTGGCAGGCGACGATGTGAGGGCCGAGCTTTTCGAAGCATTCTCTGATGAGGGCGGCGCTGTCGAAGTAGCGCCGGGGGCTGTTGACGATGTTGACCACGTCGAGGTGCACGGCGAACGCGGCGCGGTCGATCTCCCGGATCAGTGCGAGGTATGAATCCGGGCCGTCGGGCAGGCAGAACGGCATCATCTCGTAGGCCAGCTTGGCGCGCTTCGGGTTGACCGCGTCGATGATCTCCCTGGCGTTGGCCACCGCCAGCTCGAATGCTCGCGGGGAGAGGTTCGCGGGGTGCGGCCCATCCCAGCGGTCCGGGTTGAGGCTCCCCGCGATGTTGACGACACATTGCGCCCCCACCTCGTCGGCGAGCGCAAGGCCCGCCTTCATCGCCTCCACGTTCTCGCGGCGCTTCACCGGGTCGGCGTCCATCAGGTTGTTCCAGACGCCCACCTCTGCGATCACTACATCGTGGCGCGCGAAGGCGCGGCGCACCTCCCGCGCTCGGTCCTTGTCGCCCGCGCCGATGCTCGGGCAGAAGGCCGCCCGCAGGCCGAGCGCGCGATGCCCCTTTGCCAACTCCTCCGGATCGTCGGTACTGACCTGGATCGGATGCCCCAATCTCATTGCGCAATACCTCCTGGCCACCTCGCTCTTCGTCCGGGCGAGGCCAACTCCCTGCCGCGCGAAGGCCGCCATCTGCCGGCCGGCGGCAGGGGTCAACCGGGGTTGACCCGAAGTGTGGCGCGGGAGGATGCTAAGGTGCAGGCTTGGCTTTCCAGTTCGCTGGTTCGTCACTACCCGGGCTCCCCGGCAAGGCAGCGGAGGAGTCTGCGGCTCGACGCCGCGCGCGGCGAGACCATCGCGTTTCAGGCGGCCCTGCGGAGCGCCGACGAGGACCTCCGCGTGGCGGCGCAGGCGGCCGCACCCGATGGAGTCGAAGTCCAGGTGCGCCGGGTGCGATACGTTCCCGTACCCCACCTGAATACGCAGACGCCGCCCGGCGAACTCGAGGGCGCGAAATACCTCCCCGGCCTCGCGCCGGACCCGCTCTACCCCGACGCCGACATGCATCTGGGGCCGCATGAGACCGGGGCCTTCTGGATCAGCGTGAGAGTCCCCCTCGATGCACGGCCGGGCCGTTACGCGGTCAGGGTCGCCCTCACCCCCGAGGGGGGCGAGGCGAGAGAGCTGGCCGCCACCCTAGTGGTGCACGAGGCGGTGTTGCCGTCACGCCGCGATTTTCCCGTCACCCACTGGTTCTACGCCGATGCGCTGTGCGACTGGTACAAGGTCGAGCTTGCCGATGAGGCCTTCTGGCCAATCCTCGACGCCTACCTCGCCGACCTCAGCGGGCACGGGCAGGACACGGTTTACGTGCCGGTGTTGACACCACCGCTCGACGGTGTGAAGCGCCCCACGCAATTGCTCAACGTTCGCCGGAGAGGTGACCGGTACTCTTTCGACTGGAGTCTGGTCCGGCGCTGGGTGAAGGCGGCACGGGCGAAAGGTCTGACGCGCTTCGAATGGACGCATCTCTTCACCCAGTGGGGCGCGGAGTATGCCATACGAGTGTACCGCGGGCGAGGCGACAGCGGCCTCTTGATGTGGCCGCCGGAGACCCCGGCCGCCTCCCCCACTTACCGCGCCTTTCTCGCCCAGTTCCTGCCCGAACTCGAAGGGTTCCTGCGGTCGGAGGCGCTGGCGGAGGCAAGCTTCTTCCACGTCTCCGACGAGCCCCACGGAGAGCAGCACCGCGCGAACTACCGGGCCGCCCGCGGGATGCTGCGGGAGCTGGCCCCCTGGATGACGGTGATGGACGCGCTGTCTGAGATAGAGTTCGCGCGCGAAGGCCTGATCGACGCGCCCATTCCCAGCATCACAGTCGCCCCCGACTTCGTGCGGGAGGGATTCCCGGCCTGGGCGTATTTCTGCTCCGGGCCCCGGGGCGAGTATCTCAACCGTCTGATCGACACGCCGCTGACCAAGATCCGCATGTCCGGATGGCTCTTCTACAAGACCCAGGTCCGCGGGTTTCTTCACTGGGGCTACAACTACTGGTACCAGTGCGGGACAACGCATCTGATAGACCCATACCTGGTGAGCGACGCCCTGAACTGGCCCGGATGGGCCTATGGCGATCCGTTTGTCGTGTACCCGGGTCCGGTGGGGCCTGTGGATTCGCTGCGCTGGGAGGTCTTCGCGGAGAGCCTGCAGGACTACGCGCTGCTGCAGGCGGCAGGGGTCGATCCGGCCGGATCCATGCTCGCAGAGATACGCGACTTCGCGGTCTTCCCACGCGACGAGGCGTGGATCGCGGCGAAGAGGCGAGACCTCCTCTTGCGCCTGGACGAGGGCTGAGGCGCCGGCCCTGGTGATCTCGGTGCCGATCTTTCCCGCCGCCTCCGTGGGGAAGGATAATATGTGCCGTCGGGGAAGGATGGCGACAGAACGCGTGCAGGGGGGTCTGGCAATGGAGGCTTCCGAGGATTTTCAGGGGTTCGTACCGATTTCCATCTTCATCGCAGACCGACGCATCGACGGCAAGGTGTGGAAGTACGCATCTCGCCGCCTGCTCCAGCAGATCGAGGAGGATGACCGGCGGTTTCTTCCCGTAGTGGAGGCCAAGGTCTACCAACTGGATGGCTCCTCGGAGCAGTTGGTGGGGGAGTTCGACGTCCTGGGTGTCAACAAGTCCAGCGCGATTGCGCTTCAGCCGAAGGATACCGTTGCTCAGAAGTAGGCCTAGAGCGCATTTCATAACCCCGGATCGGCTGGCTGGTCGGCCCACACGCTGGCATGGAATGCGCCTACCAGCGCCTGTCGCCCTCGCGGTGCTGTTTCATGACCCGCCCAGACGGGTTATGAAACAGCTTCTAGTGTGCCCGCGACGTCCCGTGGCATTCCATCTGTAGCCCGAGCTTGACACAGGGCCGGGTTTTGCGTATAATCCGTCAACCAACGGCTCGTGCGTTGGGGCTCTTCTGTTAGGACGGGATATCAAACCGGGAGGCGCTGCTTGATTCCCGGAACATGAGGGGGCGCGGATGGCCGACAAATCCTCTGACAAGCAGGCAGCTCTACATCCCACAGAGCCGTGGGAACTCCTCAAGCGGCTGCGGCTGACAACGGGCAAGGCGGCCGAGTTCTCCGGAGTGTCTCGCCGGCAGCTTTGCTACTGGACGGACACGGGCATCGTTCCCTCCGTAGAGGGCGAGGAGGACGATGCGGGCGACAGCAGCCGCCGCACCTATGACTTCGACGCGCTCCACCGAGTTCTCCTCATCAACCAGTCACTCGAGCATGCGCCCGGGCTTCGTAGAGCGGCCCGTGAAGTGGACCAGTATCTCTCCGAGCGCCGGCGCCGGGCGGAGGAACTGGCGCAATCCATCGAACAGAAGCGAGAGGATTTTCTTACCGAGCAAGCGGACCGGTTGGTGTCACTTGCCGATCACATCCGAGAGGTGGTCCCCTCCCTGAAAGACCGAAAGGACATGCAGGAACTCTACGAGGGGTCGGTCTGGCTGGACGACCTCGCCGACAGGGTCATGTCGGGAGAGGTGCTCCTGGAAGAGGATCCCGCGGCCTGCCTGCGACTTGCCCAACTGGTCGAGCAGTGCGAAGCGAAGGCCGGGGGACTGTCGCTTCCGAAACGCTGACGGCGGCTGCGAGACCTCCCGTGCCTCGCCTTGGTACCGCCGTTTCTGGGTGGAGCCGGCCCGCAGTGGCAAGCGAAGCTGCGCCGGCCCAGTCCGTCCAGGCGGGCGTTCCCTGCCGCCGCCCGCCCGGCGGGACCGGTTCCCCCGTGGTTTCGTTTCCCGTCACCCGGCCCGACGGGGTTCCGCGGGTGTCTGACTTCCCTTTGCGCGCGCCGGGAATGGTGAGGAAGAGATGGTCAGCATAGGCATTGTCGGCCTGCCGAATGTGGGGAAGTCCACGGTCTTCAACGCCCTCTGTCGAGGCGGGGCCAAGGTCTCCAACTATGCCTTCTGTACCATCGAGCCCAATCGCGCGGTGGTCTCGGTGCCGGACGCACGCCTCGAGAGAGTGGCCGAGATCTTCGAGCAGCGACGAGCCATCCCCGCGTCAATGGAGTTCGTGGACATTGCCGGGCTGGTGCGGGGGGCGAGCAAGGGAGAGGGGCTGGGCAACCAGTTCCTGGCTGCGATTCGTGAGGTCGACGCGGTGCTCCACGTTGTGCGGTGCTTCCACGACGCCGATATACCCCACGTCGAGGGGGATGTCGATCCGGTGCGCGACCTCGACGTGGTGGCGCTGGAGTTGGTTCTGGCCGATCTGGCGAGTGTGCAGCGCCGGCAGCAGAAGATCGCCCCGGCCCTCAGGGCCAGGGAGAAAGACGCGATCGCGGAGATGGAGTCCCTGGAAGGCCTCGCCGAGCACCTGAATGCGGGGCAACCGGTGCGGACGGCCTCCGACCCGGCATTGCAGGAAGAGGCGCGGCGCCTCTTCCTGCTGACAGCCAAGCCGGAGGTGTGCCTCGCCAACACGGGCGAAGACCGAGCCGGGACGATGGAGGATTTGGCGCGACTCGAGAAGCGCGCGAGCGGCCCCATCGCGCCTGTCGCGGCCAAGCTCGAAGCCGAGCTGGCCGAACTCGACGACGAGGCCGAGCGCGCCGCCTTCATGGCCGAGTTGGGCCTCGCCGAGAGCGGCCTGGAGAGAGTGGTGCGCACCTGTTACGCGACGCTGGACCTGGTGACGTTTTTCACCGGAGTCGGCGCGGAGGCGCGCGCCTGGGCGGTGCCGCGGGGAACAGAGGTGGCGGCCGCCGCGGGTCGCATTCACACAGACATGGAGCGCGGCTTCGTCCGGGCCGAGGTGACGGAATTCGACGCCCTGGCCGACCTCGGTTCGTGGCAGGAGGCCCACCGAGCCGGCTGCATTCGCACCGAGGGGCGCGACTATGTTGTCCGCGAGGGCGACGTGGTGCTGGTGCGCTTCCAGACCTGAGCGCAGCCAGAAGCGACGACGCGCGTGGCGCGCCGCCGCTCGCAGAGGCGCTGGCTCGGGGCGGGACGTCCCCCCCTCCCCCCGCCGGTCCGCCTCGCCAAGACCGGGGTGACCGGGAAACTCCACATGGCTGGAGAGGAAGAGGCTATCGCCAAGAGGCTATCGCCGGTGGCTTGACACTCGGAAAAGGGGTAAGATAAGATAGGTTAACGTCGATCCGCGCAGGTGTGGCGGCGAAGGCCGTGTTGGATGCTCGGTACTGCCGACACCTGCCGGTCGGGAAGGACTATCGAAGCCGCCTGCTGTCAAGAGCAGCCGAGGCGGCGAAGTGCGGAGCGGAGGCAGTCTTCTCGCTGGAGGTGCGCTTCGCTCCGCGCAAGGACAGGTAAATGCCCGAACTGCGACGCGATCCGATCACTCGAGATTGGGTGATTATTGCCAGCGAGCGAGCTCGGCGCCCCAGCGACTTCGCCTCTCACGGGCTGGGCCGGGAGCATCAGGAGGCCGACGACTGTCCGTTCTGCCCCGGCCACGAGTCGATGACCCCGCCGGAGATCCTCGCGTTCCGCGATCCGGGGAGCCAGAGAAACAGCCCGGGGTGGTGGGTGCGAGTAGTGCCCAACAAGTTTCCGGCGCTGGCGGTGGAGGGCGATCTCAATAAGACCGGAATCGGTCTGTACGATCGGATGAACGGGGTGGGGGCGCACGAGGTTATCGTCGAGACGCCCGAGCACGGCAAGCAGTTGGCGTTTCTCGACGACCGGCAGATCGAAGACGTGCTGTGGGCCTACCGCGCGCGCTATCTGGACCTCAAGAAGGATCCCCGCCTCAAGTACATCCTCATCTTCCGCAATCACGGCCGCGTTGCCGGAGCCTCCCTCAGTCACCCGCACTCCCAGTTGGTGGCCACGCCGATGTTGCCCGGCAACATCGCGGTGGAGATGGAAGGATACCAGCGGTACGAGCAGTATCGAGACCGCTGTGTTTACTGCGACATGGTGCGCCAGGAAGTAGAAGAAGGAAAGCGCGTGGTGATAGACAACGACTTCTTCATCGCCTTTGCGCCATACGCTTCCAAGTATCCCTTTGAGATGTGGATCATGCCGAAGCGGCACGTCGCCTCCTTCGCGGCCCTTCTCGCCGAGGAGCAGACGGCGCTAGCCGCGACACTCGGCGAGACGCTGCGCCGCGTTCACGCCTGTCTGAACGATCCCCCGTACAATTTCAACATCCACACGGCGCCGTGTGATGCCGACGATCGAGAGGATTTCCATTGGCATCTCGAACTTTTTCCCCGTCTGACGATAGCGGCGGGGTTCGAAATGGGTACTGGTATCTATATTAACGTCACTCCGCCGGAGATGGCTGCGGAATACCTGCGAGAGGCGGATCTCACCGCTCCCTCCGCGGTGCCACAGGAAACAGGCGTGCCTGCTAAGAAGAGTGGCGACTAGTGTCCTGTCAACGAAGTCTTGACCCCTGCTGGGAGGTGGCGTGCCTCGCCAGCGGGCGTACGGGGTCAGGACTTCCGGGGCACGCCACTAGCTGGGAGGTGGCGTGCCTCCCCAGCGGGCGTACGGGGTCAGGACTTCCGGGGCACGCCACTAGCTGGGAGGTGGCGTGCCTCCCCAGGTCGTTTCCGAGTCGCTGTGAGCGCCGCGTCGCCAGCGGGCGTACGGGGTCAGGACTTCCGGGGCACGCCACTAGCAGTGGCCCGCGGAATGCGAGGTAGGTAGGTTGACGGAGAGGACCGAGGCGGGACGACAGGACGACAAGATTCGCGCGGAGCTCGACCAGCTGCGCGCGCAGATTGCGGAATTGCAGCAGGCGAAGAGGCAGCTGGAGGCCGAGCTGCAAGACACGTCGAGCAGCGCGCCTGCTCTCATCACCACCGCGGCCGAACTGGAATCGACTCTGCGCTGGTTCCTCGGCCGGGTGGGAACGATCGTCCAGGCCGAGAAGTCGGTCCTGATGCTTTACGAGCAGGAAACCGGGGACCTGGTGGCGCAATGGCCGGCCCTCGGTCTGACCAGAGACGAGACGGAGATCTTCCGCGTGCGCGCCACGCAGGGCGTTTCCGGCCAGGTCTTCCGGGAGGGGCGGCCGATCATCACCGACGACGCGCTGAGCGACCCGCGGACGGTGAAGGAGAACGTGGCGCTGCTCAACATGCATAACGCGCTCACCGTTCCTCTCCTGACCGAGCGCAAGGACGCCGAGGGCAAAGTGGTGGAGAAGAACCACATCGGCATCTTCCACGTTTTCAACAAGCGGGGGAATAGGCGGTTCACAGAGGAGGATGTGACGCTGCTCACCGCGCTCGCCAGAAGCGCGGCGGCGGTGATCTCCAGCGCCCGGCTCTACATCGAGGTCGCCGACGAGAAGCGCGAACTCGAGGCCACTCTCCAGGGGATGCTTTCCGGCGTCCTGGTGGTGGGAGGCGACTCGCGCATCCGCCTCATGAACTCTGCGGCCAAGCACATCTTCGGCATCCCCGGCGAGGACGGCACCGGCAAGCCGCTCGCCCAGGTGGTCCGCAACGAGGATGTGCAGGAGCTGGTGAGAACCTGTTTCCAGGGCAGATCGGAGGCGATGGCCGAACTCTCCATCTTCAATCCCGAGGAGAGGATCTACCAGGTCCAGACCTCGCTCTTGCACGGTGACAATGGAGACGTCTCGGGCGTGGTGGCCACCTTCAACGACATCACCGAGATACGCGGCGTGGAGCGCATGAAGAGCGAGTTCGTCTCCACCGTATCCCACGAGCTGCGCACCCCGCTGACCTCGATCAAAGGCTTCATTCGCACTCTTCTGGACGATGCGGATGGCTACTACGACCGCGAGATGCAGATGGAGTTCTATCGCATCATCGACAGTGAGTGCGACCGGCTGGTGCGACTCATCAGCGACCTGCTGAACCTCTCGCGTATCGAGACGGGACGCGCGCTCGACCTCGTGTGGACCGATGTGGACCTCGCCACGACCATCGACCGCGTCGTCGGAAGCCAGCGCTCCTACACTGACAAGCACGAGTTCAAGGTGGTCGTCCCCGACGACGTGCCCAGCATTGTCGCCGATCAGGATAAGATCGAGCAGATGCTGACCAATCTGCTGTCCAACGCCGTCAAGTACAGTCCGGAAGGCGGCACCATCACGGTCCACGCGCGCGCGATGAACGATCATGTTGCTGTAGGCGTCACCGACGAGGGCATTGGCATCCCCGCGGAGCAGATCGGAAAGCTCTTCACGCGGTTCCATCGCGTCGACTCCCGCGACACCCGCAGGCAATACGGCACGGGGATCGGGCTCTATCTGGTGAAGCACCTGGTCGAGGCGCACGGGGGCGAGGTGAAGGTCGAAAGCGAGCCTGGGGTGGGCTCGACCTTTACCTTCATACTGCCCAAGCGTCCGTCGGCCGACGAAGACTCGGAGGAGCCGTCCGCTGACAAGCAGGCGTGAGCTGGGCAGGGCGGCCCAGCCAGGCGGCACTGCTGCGACCACGAGGCCCCGTATGGGGCCTGTCCTTTCGCTCTAGCGACGCACGAGGAGGCAGGAAACGTCATGCGGATTGCCGTGGGCGCCGATCACGCAGCCTGTGAGTTGAAGGCCCATCTTCTGACCTGGCTCAGGGCCCGGGACCTCGAGCCCGTCGACATCGGACCGCCGGAGCCCAGCGCCGAGGATGACTACCCGGATATCTCCCAGGCCGTCTGCCGGTCGGTGCTGGAGGGAGACTGCCAACTCGGCATCATGATGTGCGGCACAGGCGTTGGCAGCTGCATCGCGGCCAACAAGATCCCGGGCATTCGGGCCGCCCTTTGCCACGATACCTACTCCGCGCGCCTCAGCCGGCGCCACAACGACGCCAACGTCCTTTGCCTGGGCGCGCGCGTCGTGGGCGAAGGCCTGGCGCGGGAGATCGTCGCCACCTGGCTCGAGGAGGATTTCAGCGAGGAAGCGCGACACCGCCGCCGCCTCGAGAAAGTGACCGCCTTGGAACACCGCGAGAGGGAGCCGTAGTCGGTGGCCGAACGACCCTCCTGGGATGAGTATTTCCTCGAAATGGCGCGCGTGGTGGCGCGCCGGTCGACTTGCCTCCGTCGCCATGTGGGGGCGCTCCTGGTTCGGGAGAAGCGGATTCTGGCTACCGGCTACAACGGCGCGCCGGCCGGACTCAAACACTGCGTCGAGTTAGGCTGCCTGCGCACCGAACGCGGGGTGCCCTCCGGCGAGCGCCAGGAGTTGTGTCGGGGCCTCCACGCGGAGCAGAACGCCATCATACAAGGCGCCCTCCACGGGGTAAGTGTCCAGGGGGCCGATCTGTACTGTACGACCCAGCCCTGTGTGGTCTGCGCGAAGATGCTGATCAATGCCGGCGTCAGGCGCATCGTGTACGAGGGCGACTATGCCGACGATCTCTCGCTCGAGCTGCTCGAGCAGGCGGGCGTGGCGTTGGTGCGCATCTCCGTTTCCGATGGCCAGGAGTCCGGCAAGAAGCAGCCATGACGCCCGGCAGCAGCGCCACCACTTTCATTGCTTTCGGTGTGGCCGCCGCGGTGACGTGCGCGGCGACACCTCTTGTGCGCTGGCTGGCAACGCGCAGCGGCGCCATTGACCAGCCCAACGAACGCAAGGTCCATGCCCGGCCGTTGCCGACCTGGGGCGGGCTCGCCATCATACTGGGGTTTCTGGTAGCCGCCTGGGCAAGCAATGCACCTCACCGCATGGGGGCGCGGCCCTTTGTCGCCATCATGGTCGGGGCCCTGCTGGTATCCCTCGTCGGATTCGTGGATGACCGGAAAGACCTGCCAGCGAGAGTCAAACTGGCGCTCCAGGTGGTCGCAACGGTTCCCCTGCTGGTCGGCGGCGTGACCATCAGCGTGCTCTCCAATCCGTTCGGCCACGGAATGATCGCTCTCCCCGACTGGCTGGCGCTGGCCGCGACCGTGCTCTGGGTGGTCGGGGTCACCAATGCCATCAACCTGATCGACGGGCTGGACGGCCTTGCCGCGGGCGTATCAGTGATTGCTTGCGCCACTCTCGCCTATATCGCCCTGGCCTGGGGGCAGCCGGCCGTGGCGCTTATGTGTGCGGCGCTGGGCGGGGCCGCGCTGGGCTTCCTGCCGTGGAACTGGCGCCCCGCCGGGATCCTCATGGGGGACACGGGGGCCTATTTCCTGGGATACACGATCGGCGCCATCACCGTCATGGGGGCCTTCAAGATGGCGGCGACCATCGCCATTTTCGTGCCGATTCTGGTGCTGGCCGTGCCGCTCCTCGACACCGCGCTCTCGCCGGTGCGGCGCCTTCTGCACGGGCGGCCGGCCTTCGCCGCCGACCGCGATCATCTTCACCATCGTCTCCTCGCCATGGGCCTGTCGGAGCCGCGGGTCGTGTTGCTGACCTACGTCGTCACCGCCGCCTGCAGCGCGATCGCGCTCTGGATATCTCGCACGGAGTAACAGCGTGGCTAGACCTCTTCACAGCATGATCGTCCTGGGGACGCGACCGGAGGTGATGAAGCTGGGACCGGTTGCGCTCGAGCTGCGGCGCCACCCCAAGCATTTCCGTGTGTCCCTGGTCGGGACCGGCCAGCACCGCGAGCTTGTCCCCCAGCAGCTCAAGATGTTCGGGCTTCGCCTCAATCACGACCTGAAGGTGATGAAACACCGTCAGACGCTCGCCGATATTACCTCGCGAACCGCCGAGCGGATGCATTCCCTGCTCGCCCGCGTCCGTCCGGATGTCGTGATCGTGGAGGGCGATACCACGGCGGTGCTGATGGCGGGTCTGGCCGCCTTCTACCACCAGATACCGGTGGCCCACGTAGAGGCCGGACTCCGGTCGGGAGACCCGTACAACCCCTTCCCAGAGGAGATGAACCGACGGCTGGTGGGAGATCTGGCGCAGATACATTTCGCGCCGACGGCGCAGGCGCGCGCGAACCTGCTGCGGGAGAACGTCCCGGCCGAGAACATATATGTAACCGGGAACACCGCGGTAGATGCGCTCCTCCATGCCCTGCGCAAGCGGCCCCGTCGCCCGGCGCTGCCCGCCGCGGCGCTGCGGAACCGTCGCTTGATACTGGTGACAGCTCACCGCCGGGAGAGCTGGGGCGAGGGGATTCGCCAGATCTGCCTGGCGCTGCGCGACCTGGCGGCCGCATTCGAGGACGTGGTCATCGCCTACGCGGTGCACCCTAACCCTCTGGTCAGGGGGACCGCCGAGCAGGTGCTGGCCGGACAGGACCGCGTGCATCTGATCGATCCGCCGGACTACGTCGCCTTCGTGGACCTGATGCGGCGCGCATACCTCATCATCACGGACTCAGGGGGGATTCAGGAAGAAGCCCCGTCGCTCGCCAAGCCCGTACTTGTCACGCGACACACAACGGAGCGAGTCGAAGGCGTCGCCGCCGGCGGCGCAGAACTTGTAGGCCCCGATCGTGGGCGGATCGTGGCGCGCGCATCCCGGTTGCTTGACGACGCCGCGGCATACGCGCGCATGGCACGGGTCCGGAACCCGTACGGGGATGGGAAAGCGGCGGGGCGGATCCGGCGAGCGCTGAGCTATCATTTGCGCCTCTCTCGCCGCCGCCCGGCCGACTTTGAGGTGACGGAATGTGGACAGGACTAGAGAGAGCTGGCTTCGCATAGTCGGGGCCGTACTTGCCGTCCTCACCGCGGCGATTGTCGTCTGGTATGTCCGCGGTGTCGTCACAACGATCCTTTTCTCGGTGGTCTGCGCCTACGCATTGCGGCCGCTCGTGAACGCGATTGCCGGTCTGCGCTTCCGGGTCGGCAGCCGCACGGCCGGAGCCAATCGCGCGACTGCGACCGGTCTCGTTTTCATCCTGCTGGGCCTGACCGCATACGCTCTGGTACGGCTCAGCGCCCCCTCTCTAGAACGCCAAATGGCCCAGCTCCAGGTGCGCTGGCCGCGCTTCAGGGAAGCCGTGGCCGAGTCCGCCGATAGGGCCAATCAGTTTCGGGAACACATGCCTCCGTACCTGAAGCGGACCGTCGACTCGTGGTTCGAGGGAACGGGGGACCTGCTGACGAGCACGGCCAAGCGCGGGCTGGGGCTGACGGTCCACGGCGTCGGCGTATTCGTCGAGCTTCTCCTGGTGCCGATCCTGGTCTTTTACCTGCTGGCGGACGGTCCCGCGATTCGGAGGCAGGCCCTCTTCTTTCTGCCCCGACGATACCTGCCAAGGACCGAAGCCGCACTGCACCATGCCGACGATATCTTTGCCCGCTATATCAAGGGCCAGGTGATCCTCTGCGCGATCGCCTTCGCGGTGGTGGCCCTGGGCCTATGGGCTATTGACGTTGATTTCTATCTCCTGCTGGGCCTGGTCGCGGGGATCACTCGGGCGGTGCCGATCATCGGCCCGATCATCGGCGCGATCCCGATCATGGTGGTGATCCTGGTGACGAAATCCACCGCGCTCGCGCTCTGGGCGCTGGCTCTCTTCACACTCATGCACTTCCTGGAGAGCAAGCTGCTGATGCCCGCGGTGCTTGGTCGGCAGCTCGACCTGCATCCTGTGTTGATCATCATCGCCCTGCTGCTGGGCGTCCAAATGGGAGGCCTCCTGGGCCTGTTCCTTGCGGTGCCGGTGCTGGCCGCGCTGAAGACCGTCCTCGCGGAGCAGCGTGAGCTGCGTGACAAACTGCCGCGCGGAGGAGGTGTTGCGCTTCCGCGCAGCGATTGATATACTGTCCCGGTCAGCGCCGGGGGCCGGACGATGCCGCCCCCGGCTATTGTCGACATCCGCTCCTGTGAGCGGAGAGGGGAGTTTCTGGCGTGCGGGTAGTGATCCTTGGCTGTGGGCGGGTCGGTTCCACCCTGGCGGCGATCCTCACGCGCGAGGGCCACGAGGTTTCGGTCATCGACCGGGACCAGGGAGCCTTCGACAAGGCCGTCCAAAGGCTCGGCGCAGACTTCGCGAGCGAGACCGTCCGCGGGGTAGGCATCGACGAGGACGTGTTGCGTCAAGCGGGAATCGAGCAGGCCGATGCCTTTGTGAGCATCACCAGCGGCGATAACACAAACATCGTCGCCGCGCAGATCGCCCGCCATCGCTTCCACGTCCCGAAGGTGTTCGCGCGCGTTTACGACCCGATCCGGGCGGAGGCCTACCGGGAAGCGGGCATCGAGACCATTTGCACGACCACCGTGGGGGCGGGCATCTTCCACGATCTCGTGCTGGGACGGCCGCTGGCCGACGTGGACCAGTATCTTGGGAGGACCCCCAACCGTAAGCGCCCGCCGCAGCCCGAGGGATAGTCCTCGAGGCGGAGGAGAACCTGGATGTATGTGATAGTTGTGGGTGGGGGCAAGGTCGGGTACCATTTGACCCACACACTGGTCGCCGAGGGGCACGAGGTAGCTCTGCTCGAGAGCAACCCCGCGCGCGCGTCGCAGCTGACCGGAGAACTGGGCGACATGGTCGTCATCGGCGACGGGTGCGAGGTGCGGGTGATGCAGGATGTCGGCGCGGGCCGAGCTGACTGCGTAGTGGCGGTCACCGGCCACGACGAGGATAATCTCGTCATCTGCCAGCTGGCCAAGCGGCACTTCCAGGTCCCTCGCCAGATCGCCCGCGTCAACAACCCCAAGAATGAGCCGATCTTCCACTTGCTGGGGGTGGAGGAGACGGTGGCGAGCACGCGAATCATCTACAGCCTGATCGATCAGGAGGTGGAGAGCGGCACCTCGTTGCTCCTCACCGCGCTCAGGCGAGGCAAGATCGTGATCGTGAGCGCCGACCTCACCCCCAGTTCGCCGGCGGCGAACCGGATGGTCAAGGACATTCATCTCCCGGGTGAGTGCGTGCTGGCGGCGATCATTCGCGACGACCATATCTTGCTGCCGAGCGGCACCACCGAGTTGGAGCCCGGCGACACCATCGTGGGCGTCGCCAGACCGGAAGACCAGCATGCGCTGCAGGAAGCGCTGATGGGACACGGCGCGCCTCCGGAGCGCAATAGCTCGTAACCGATGATCAGGCAGAGAAGGAGGAACCCGAGGTGAGAATTGGAGTGCTGACCGGCGGCGGAGACTGTCCGGGCCTGAACCCTGCGATCCGAGGGATCGTGATGCGAGCCCTCACATTCGGGGACGATCTCGTCGGAATCCTTCAGGGTTGGAAGGGCCTCCGGGAACTCCTCACCACTCCTCTGACAATCGATCTGGTCGATCCCATCATCTCCCAGGGCGGAACCATCCTGGAATCTTCTCGCACAAACCCGATCAAGGATGAGGAGTCCATCCAGCTGTGCCTGGACAACGCAAGGCAGTTGGGGCTGGAGGCACTCATCGCGCTCGGAGGTGAGGACACGCTGGGCGGCGCCCACGGCCTCTGCGCGCGCGGGCTCAACTGTGTGGGCGTTCCCAAGACGATGGATAACGACCTCAGCGCCACCGACTACACCTTCGGCTTCGACAGCGCGGTGTCAGTGGCCCTGGACGCGGCCGATCGCCTGAAGGACACTGCCCGGTCGCACCGGCGCCTCATGGTTCTCGAGGTGATGGGACGCCACGCGGGTTGGGTCGCCCTCCACACCGGCGTGTGCGCGGGAGCCGACTGGGTGCTGATCCCGGAGATTCCGCTGGACCTCGACGAGATGCTCGACCACCTGAAGGTGATGAGGGCGCGCGGGAAGGAACACGGCCTGGTGGTGGTCTCCGAGGGTGTGAAGCCACCCGAGGCGGAGAGCGCGAAGGCGGGATCGGCGGTCCACGAGAAGGACGAGTTCCAGCACGAGAAGCTCGGGGGGATCGCGCAGTACATCGCGCACGAGGTCAAGCGGCGGTCGGACTTCGACACGCGTCATGTCACCCTCGGCCACGTCGTTCGCGGGGGCGCGCCGACACCGTTCGACAGATGGCTGGCCAGCCGAGTGGGAATCAAGGCGGTGGAGCTGGTGCATGAGGGGAAGTTCGACCACATGGCCGCGCTGAAGGGCACGCAGATCGTGGGGGTGCCTCTGGAGGAGGCCGTGGGGCAGCTCAAGACCGTTCCCCCTGAACTCTACGAGGAACTGAAGACGCTGTTCAGCCAATAGCTTCTGGGGGAGGGGAGATCGCGCCGACCCGGACCGATGAGAACCGGCGCCGGCGCGAGAGTTGGATGGGGATACTGAAGGAAGGAGTCAACGAATGCCCCTAGTTACGTCAAGAGAGTTGCTGCAGGATGCGCGGGCGAATGGGTACGCCGTCGGCGCGTTCAATGCCAATAACCTCGAGTCGGTACGCGCGGTGATCGAGGCCGCGGAGGAGGAGCGCGCCCCCGTCATCCTGCAGGTCAGCCAGGGCGCCATTCGCTATGCCGGATTGAAGATGGCGACGGCGATGGTCGTGACCGCGGCAGAGGAGGCGAGCGTCCCCGTCGTGCTGCACCTCGACCACGGCACCAGCTACGATCAGAACATCCAGTGCCTGCACGCAGGTTTTACCTCCCTCATGTACGATGGGTCCGCCGAGCCGCTGGAGAAGAACATCGAGGTCTCGGCGATGATCACCGCGGCCGCCCGCGCGGTCGGCCTGCCGGTCGAGGCGGAACTGGGCAAGATTCCGCTGATCGAGGATTTTGTCAGCGCCGACGAGGCCAACGAACTCCGCCGTGAGACCCCGGCCGAGCAGGTCGCCAAGCTGCGGGAGAAGGCGGGCCTAAAGGTGGAGTCCCTGATGGCCGACCCCAGCCAGGCGAAGATGTTCGTGGAGCGGACGGGGATCGATTCGCTGGCGGCCGCAATCGGGTCCATCCACGGCATGTGGGGTGACATCTGGCCGCTTCGCCGCGACCGGATCGAGGAACTCAGCAAGGCCACCGACGTCCCCCTGGTCTGTCATGGGAGCAGCGGCGTCATCCGCACTCGGGCGGATGCAGAGGCGAAAGGGATCAAGCTCAGCCCGAACGAGTGCACGTTGGGGGAGGCGGTCAAGATCGGCGTCTCCAAGGTCAACGTTGCCACCGCGGTGAGCATGGCGTTCCTCAGGGGCGCCCGCGAGGCGTGGGACAAGCGGCCGATGGAGAAGGATCTCCGCAAGATCCTCCTCCCCGGCCAACAGGCCGCGAAGGAACTGGTCCGCGGATACATGCGGTTGTTCGGATCCTCGGGCAAGATCGCGGGTGCTTCGTCGGTGGCGGCGAGCGAAGTCAAGCACGCCGAATAGCCACATTCGAGCTACCAATTGGAGGTTGTGACAGTGAAGCGTAGGCTCATCTGTGGCTGGACCGCCCTCTTCGGCGCGGCTTCCGGCCTGGCATTCGCCGCGGAGGCGGATGTCGTACTCCCGAAGTTCGAGCGCAGCGACTGGACCCTGGTCTACATCGTCCTCGCCTCGGCCTTCGTAGCGCTGTTCTACGGCTGGCACCTGGCGCGTAAGACCACCAGACACGACCCGGGCTCCCAGGAGATGCAGGAGGTAAGCGCGGCGATCCAGCAAGGCGCCATGGCCTACCTGGGCCAGCAAGTCAGGACGATGATATGGTTCGTGATCATCATCGCCATCGGCTTGTTCTTCTTCTACCGCGGCGCCCCCGGCATGACTCCCGCCCTCGCCGCCGGCATCTCGGTGGCGTTCCTCATGGGCGTCGCCGCTTCTTACGGCGCCGGCTATGTCGGCATGGGCCTGGCCGTCCGCGCCAACACCCGCGTCGCCGCCGCCGCCCTCAAGAGCTTCAAAAGCGCCCTCGAAATCGCCTTCCAGGCCGGAACCGTGTCCGGCATGTTCACCACCGGCCTCGGCCTCCTCGGCGCCACCATCATCCTCATCGTCTTCAAAGAGAACACGATGAAGGTCCTCATCGGCTTCGGCTTC
>Ga0307377_10002871_pt1 | contig 19989 bp, 3 predicted proteins | sample TR3MG_FD_202535 | JGI IMG/M metagenome (GOLD analysis project Ga0307377, IMG submission 202535) | Soil microbial communities from Risofladan, Vaasa, Finland - TR-3 | ecosystem: Environmental > Terrestrial > Soil > Coastal area > Acid sulfate soil | place: Finland: Risofladan, Vaasa | collected... | reverse complement strand
TATGACAGCAACAGGAACCTATGGATTAGGTTCTCCAAAAGAAAATCAGCAAGGAAGACTTGCTACTGAAGAATCTGCTGAAATAAATTTAGCTAATACTGTAGTAGATCTTTTAAGTCTTCCTCAACAAGCCGCCATGTATCTTGGTACAGGAGCTAATTCTTTATGGCATAATACAATTGGAAGCGGTAGTCCTACTGATGAACGCGGAGTTCCTTATGGTGCTAAATGGGAAATGCCAAGTGAAGCAATTAATATGAATTATCCTGGTCATGAAAATTTAGCTTTTGCTGCAGATTTTATAACACCTAGTATGGTTACAGCACCTATAAAAGCTGCTTCAAGATTTGCACAAAGAGCTGTAGCTCCTGCCATCAATAAAGCTGTGGTTACAAGAGTTGCTAAAGCTGCTACAGAACATCCAGATTTTATTAAGAAAGTTATTAATCTTAAACCAAGTGCAGAAGAAATAGATGCTATTCTTCTTGGTGCAGGAAAAGAAGCTAGTGAAAAAAATATAGCTATCATTAAGAAAGCTTATGAAACTGCTAGTGAAAATGCTATTAATAAAGTTTCTAGAAAACCAAGTCTTCTTAAGAGTGAAGATAAACTTGTGGAGAAATTAAGAAACTCGACACTTAAAGAAGCAAGTAAAGAAAACATAAGACAAATTGGTAAAAACTTAGGAACTGAAACAGGAGAAATTGCAGAGAAAGTATGGGGTGCGACAAAAAGCAGAGCTAAAAAAATAATTGCTCCAATAAAAGAAGCTTATCCAAAATTTGTACAAAGATTAGAAGATACTTATGGAGCAGTATCTGAAGCCGGTCCTTATATTGGACCAGCGGTTATGCCTGCTGGTAGAAGTCTTGCTGTAGGTATCAAAGGAAAAAATTCTGAAAAGAAAGAACCTAATCAAAAGTTAGCTCCTTATACAGATAAAGATGGATTACCCTTATATACAATTAAGGATGTCCCTGGTCAGTATTTCAGAGTTAAAAAGAATCTTGCTGGTCCTGATAGCTTGCTTCCTTATGATTCAAGAAAAGGATTACTTGGTCCAGGAATAACACCTGAGGATAGTTGGAAAACTACAAAAACTGATACTACTAATTTATTGAAAGCTAAACCGGCAAAAGTGGATACTACAAAAACAACACCTGTAATTGAACAAGGAGATTGGTAATAATCTTTAAGAATAATAAATATGGCAACACCTAAATATGTAAAAACTACCATATCAAAAGATGGTAAAAAACTTAGAGATGAGTATGATGATGGATCTTTTAAAAACGTAAGACCTAATCCTGAGTATAAAGAAGTAAAAGCTGAAACTAAAGGTAAGAAAATCATTGATGCTACTCAGGGTAAATCTAAGTCTTCTATAACTTTAACTCCGGAAGAGATTGCTGAGAGAGATAGAATTGCAGGAACTAAACCACCTAAGTATGTTAGTGATGCTGAATATGATGAATTAGCAAAATTATATGAGCTAGCTGAAAAATCTAGTCAAGGTAATGTCAATAAAAAGACAGCTGAAACTCTAGCCTTTCAAAAACGATATCATGAATTACTTCCAGATGAAGCAAGAAGGATTATCAATGCTGAAAAAGATATTACAACACATGGTAAAGCAACAGGAACTAAATATGATTTAAAAGCTAATGAAGATATGATGTTTGGTAAAAGAACCAAACAGTATTGGCAAGCTGTTAAAAAAGCTCCTAAAACTCCTGTTGACAAAGTTATTATTAATCCAGCCTCTGGAGAACCTGTTGTTACTAAAGATCCTTGGGTAAGAGAGAATTTACCTATTCCTTCAAGAACACCTGCACGGGCTCCATGGTGGTTACAAGATATTGTAAAGACTGCTGGTGCAGCTGGTGATTTTATGCGCATTAACCGGCATCTTCCATATCAGCAACGCCCAGAAATGTATCTTCCTGAAGGTACTTACTATGATCCTACACGCGAGCTAGCAGCTAATGCTGAGCAAGCTAATATACAAACACAAGGTATGGGAGCATTTGCTGGACCACAAGCTTTATCTGCAAGATCTTCTTCTATTCAAGGTCAGGCTTTAAAGAATGCTGCAGATATTGAAGCAAGATATAATAACCTAAATGTTGGAATATCTAATCAGTTAAGCCAAGAGCGTACTAATATTAGAAATCAACAAGCACAGAATGTGGCTGGATTAAACACTCAGCTTTGGGATAAGTATACTATTGCTAATCAACAGTTTGATAATTCTAGAAATATGGCTAGACAAAACCTAAGACAATCTTATATTGATGCTATAACTAATAGAGCAAAAGCTCAAGCTTTAAATAGCATGTTCCCTAATTATAATACTAATCCTGGACAAGGTGGTATGATTGATTTCATAGGTTCTAATGATATGATTCATGCTAACAAACCAAATAATACAAATGAATACTGGGATGCTGTAGCGCTTACAGGAAGTAGAAAGGATGCTTTAGATTATCTAAAGATGATGAAGGGAATGAAGAGTTCTAGTAATCCTTATGATCAAGATATTAATTATGCTCAACAACAACAGTACCCTAGTCAAGGATAATTAGCTAATAAACTTTATAAGTGTATTAGTTATAGGGATAAATTTTATAAATTTACAAGCACAATTATAACTCATGGCAACATACATTCAAGGCGTAACTGATTACATTCCACAGATACAACCCTTTCAACCAGATCTTAACTTTTTTGGCAATGTCCTACAGACTAAACAAACCAAATATGATGCTGCTAAAAAGAAAGTTGGTGACCTTTATGGTAGCTTATTGTATGCCCCATTAACAGGAGATGATAATATCCAAAGAAGAGATGATTTCTTTAAGATGATTAATGGTGATCTTAGAAAGATATCTGGAATGGACCTCTCTCTACAGCAAAATCAAGATGCAGCAATGAAGATATTTGATCCTTTCTTTCAAGATCAAGATATCATGTATGATATGGGTTGGACTAAAAAGTTAATGAATGCTGAACAAAAGCATGAAGCAATGATGAATTGTTTTGATCCGGTTAAATGTGGTGGCCAAGGTTGGTTACAAGGTGGACAAGAATTACAATTTAAAAGAGAAGATTTTAGAAAGGCTACTAATAAAGAGCGTAAAAACATTGCAGCTCCTACTTATACTCCATATTATAATTGGCAGAAGGATGCTATGAAAGCAGCTAAAGATGCAGGATATAAAGTTAGTAGAGATGAATTAACAGGAGATTATATAGTAAAGAAGACTAATGGTGATCTTATTGTTGGTGGTCTATATAATGTATTCAAGGAGGCCTATGGAAATGATCCTAGAGTAGAGGCAAATTATCTTACTCAAGCTTATGTAACAAGGAAGCTTACAGCTAAGAATGACGCATCTCTTTATGGATCAGAGGATGCTGCAGAAAGAGAATATATGGGAGTAGTTATCAATAAAGGATTAGCTGGTCTATATAAAAATCTTGATGTGACTAATAGTACATATAACTCTATAGATATTAGAATACAAGAGTTAGAGAAAAAAAGTAATACAAAAAGTCTTACTAAGGAAGAACAAGCTTTACTTGATGAAGCTTACACTGATAGAGAAAGTGCACAAGGTACTAAAGAGTATCTAGAGAAAAACATTAATGCTATTAAGGCTAATGCTGAGAATGGTGATCTTAATGTTCTTAGAAGTAGATCAGATAATGCCCAATCCCAAATTCATTTACAGGATGATTTAAAGCGTCTTGCTAAGACCTTATCTATTGAATTAAATAGTGATCTTGAAATTAAGACAAATCCTTTTGCTGAAATCAATAAAAGACTTCAAGCTGATATGACTCTTGAGGGTTATAAATCCGGTCTTAGAAAAGATGAGAAATTATTTGAGCATGATCTTAATAAGGAAATAGAATATATTAAACTTGGTAAGAAAGTTGGAGCAAAAGGTGAAAGTAATCCTGAAGATTTTATGATTATTGATGGTGTTGCTGGAACTAATGTAGATATGGGATTAGCTGATGATATTTCTGCAGGTTATGAGTTAAATCATGAGGAGTGGAAAAGTATCAATGCAAAAGCTCAAGCAGGTGCTGGTGATTTTAATCAACAAGCTTTTGTTGCAGCTAAGAGTGCTGGAGCAACAGATTATCTAGATAAAGTATATGGTAAAGGTAAATGGGAGAATGTTAATGAGAATGATCCAGAAGCTTATCAAAAATTAGTAGCAGGTAAAACTAATACAAATATATTTAATGCTACTATGGAGCATTTAAAAGCTAAGACTCTTAATATAGGATGGCTTGAACAATTAACACTAGCTAATAAAAAGACTATTACTGATACAAAATTAGCTGAACAAGCTGCTAATGGAACTCTTAGATTTAATATAGGAGTTAATAAAAAGATAGCTGATGAGATGAAAGGTCAAATTGCTATTAATCGTTTATACAGATATGTAGATGAATTATTTTATAAGACTCCATCCGCTAATAAAGTTGGTAGTTATCTTAATAAAGATTATGGAAAAGGAATAGCTCCAGCAGGTTTTATTAAAAAATATACTGAGGAGCATCTTAATAGTTCTTCTGCAGAAGCTCAAAAAGCTTATGAGTTCTTGTATCAAGATTTTCATAAAAGATATAACAATGAGAGAAATAAAAATGCAAGTATTAATACTGGTTATATTTTAGGTGGAACTGGTAATATATCTAGCAATACACTTGTTGCAACAGGAGTTGATCCTTCAGAGAGGGCTCCCACATCTACAAACATGTATACTAAAGATCTTTTAACTCAGGTGGTTAATGATCAAGGAAATGCTTATGTAGGTATAGGTCCTAATACAGGAAGTGTTTATAAAGATGCAATAAACAATGCTGATAAGAATATAATATTAAAGAATATACTTGCTGATGTTGTAGCTGATATAAATAAATCCGGTGATATAACTAATAAAGATGATAAGAAAAACTTTTATGATATCAAGGTTGCAGCTCTTGCTGGAGGACAATCGGGTATGGGTTCTGCACAAATAGTTTTAAGTGAAGATTATCTTGATAAGAGATCTGGTAAAGGCAAAATGATTCCTGAAGCTTTACGTGCAGAACTATCTAACTATCCTATAAATATTTTCTTTGATAAAAGTAAAATAAAGACTCCTATGATTGAACTATCAAAAGATAGTGATTTTCAAAGAGCTCTTAAGACAAACGGTTCTGTTAGTATAAATACATATGAAGAAAATGCTACTGTAGGTCCTATTAAAGCAACTGCTACTACTATTAATGGTAGAACTACTGTAAAATATGATGTTACAGTTAAGCAGAGAAATCTTGATGGTAGTTGGACACCTCATCATTCGGATATAGCACCAACAGGATTAGCAGAATCAACAGCTACTTATAATATGATTATGGCAGGTCTTCATGATTTAGAGATGAAGAATCTTAAAATAATGAAAGAAGAGGAAAAATTAAATAAACAAAAGCAACAACAATAATCATGGCAGAAGAATTTCCAATCTCAGAAGATGCTGGGGAATCCAGTCTTATGTCTGGTCAGCTTAGTCTTCCGAATGCTGAATCTTTTCCTGATCTATTGGCAGCTAAGCCTGTAGCAATGAATCCCTACTATAATATAGTAGGTAATCCTCAAAAAGGAAGTAATCCAGGAGCTACAGATAATCCTCTTTCTTTTGCAGAGTCTTTAGCAAGGAAATTTGAGAGTACAACACCTAAAGCAAATCCTTATTATTCATTACAACCATTTACCTACAGTGGTGACTCGGATGCTAATCTCTTTGAGAGGTACCACTCTACAGGAGATGTATATGATAAATTAGGATTCAGTCCCTATAGAAATAATGAAGAGCTCTATAACAAGAACATGACCTTAGGTAATGAGTTTGTTAGAGCAGCTAAGCAATGGGATGATCTAGTTGGTGTAGGTTTTATGTCCGGGGTTAGAAGTTGGAACACACTTTTTACAGATCCATTATCTCCAGACTTAAAAGGAGCAGAAGACATGAAACATATCATGGCTGTTGGTTCTTCTGGTAAAGGAGGTATAGGTGGTTTCTTTATTAATACATTTTTAAATTCAGGATATACCGTAGGTATTGGTGCAGATTTCTTAGCTGAAGAATTAGCACTTGCTGGAGTTACTGCCCTAACTGGTGGTAGTGGTGGTGGAGCTATGATTGGTAAAGGTTTATCTGCTGTAAATAAATTATTTGATTTTAGTAAATTAAAAACTGGTGCTAAAGGTGCCGATGTTGCATCAGATGTTCTTCGTGCTGAAAGAGAAGTTAATAACCTAGCAGGAATGCATGAAATGGGTGATGACTTTAATAAAGTTAGAGGTTTCTGGAACAAGATAGGACAAGGTGCTATGGGTGCTGTAAAAGGTACAGCTAACATTCTTAATCCATTAGATAATACTTTAGCCGCATTAAAGGCTACAGATTATGCTACAAATTATGCTAAGACTGTTAAGACTTTTGGAGCCTTTGCTGATGATTTACTCATGGTCAAAGGTGCTGTCTCTGAAGCTAAGCTTGAGGGTGGTATGGTAAAGATTGATGTCAATGAAAAACTTATTGATGAATACAGAGCTGCTAATGATGGAAAAAATCCTGAAGGAGAAGATCTTAAGACTATAGAAAAACTAGCACATGATGCTGCTTATAAAACAGCCTTCTGGAACATGCCTGCTATCATGACTAGTAATAAACTAATGTATGCTACTATGCTTGCTCCTCTAAGGAGAATGATGGGTAGGGAGGTACAAGAGTTAATCCCTGCTATTGTTTTTGAGAATAAAGCTTTTAGAGAAGTTGGTGAAGGTATGGCAGACCGTGCTAAGATTGCTATTAAGTCTTTGAAAAAACCTAAACTTTATGGTCAGTTTGGTATGAACTATCTGAAGGCAAACTTTGCTGAAGGTATTCAAGAGAACTTACAAGAAGCTATTTCACAAGGAGCTATTGCAGAAGCAGAAGCTACATATAGAGATCCTATTAAAGGAGCTTATGAAGGTTACATGCCTCATTTTATGAAGGGATTAAAATCTCAACTTTCTGCTCAAGGTGCTGAAACATTTGCAGGTGGTTTTGTTATGGGTATGTTTGCTCAACCGGTAATGGCGGCACCATCTCTTGCTATAAGTAAAATTGCTAATGCTACTGTTAACAGAGAGAAGATAGAAGCTTTTAAAGAGGCAAGAAAGAAAGAGTTACATGGTTATGATAAGGAAGATGGTACTCATGTTATGGGTACTCTTGAATATTTGAATGAATTAGTTAAGGATGAAAATGGCAATGTTAATCTGGATATTATAGCTCCTGATATAATTAATGCTGTAAGAACCGGTAGACTTGCTAATGATATGTTTACCGCGGCTAGATTGGGTGATAAGAAAGGAACTCTTGATTCTAGAGATGCTTTACAAAATCATCATCTGATGACAGCTATAAGAACAGGTAAGCTTGATGTTGTGCTAGATAGACTTAAAGATTATAAGAATCTTTCTAAGGATGAAGCTAAACAAGCATTTGCTAAATATGGTATCACAGAAGAAGAAGATATCAATAAAGCATTGGCTCAAATTGATGGTGTAATAGCTAGAGCAAAAGATGTACAAGAGACTTATTTAGAGGCTGCAAATAGATATCCTAATCCTATAAACATGCGTGATTATAGGAAACAAGATCCTATTGCAAAGATGGCGGCTATGGCTACTAAAAAAGCTTGGGATGATGCTGTTTATCAATTGGTATTTGCTAAGGCAACTTTCAAAGATTATAGTAAAAGGATTGCAGATATATCTAATACCTTCTCCGCTATTTCTAATGCATTAGCTCAAGGAGATGCTCAGAGTCTTATGAACTTATTAACTACTCAGGGAGTAACAGATGAGATCAATATTCTTAGAAGAGAGATTGATGTATTAGATGAGAAAGATCCCGAGCAGAAGAAGCGTAAGCAAGATAAGACAGCTAGGTTAGAGAAGATACAGAAGTTTTATGATGAGATGAAAGCAACTAAGTTTGCTAAATCAGAAGATGAAGGTACTATAGCACATGGTAGAGCTAAAGAAGCTTTTGGTGAGTATATTCAACACTTAGCTGGAAAGACAGGTACTCTTGTATTTACGGATCAATTGGATGAAGCATATACATTAGTTAAAGATCACCTTTTACTTAAAGATGAAATGCGCGGGTTAGCTAATAGTATTAATGTATTAATGGCACCTAAGAGTTTCTTAGCTATCCATGAAAAATTAACTAGAGCTGTATTAAGGGGTTTTCAAATGATGCCTGATACCTTAGCTGGAAATGCTGAACAATTTACTTTTGACAAAGATCTTAATCAGATACTCTCCTCTATAGAACAAGATCCTGGTGTAAGAGTTCCTCAAGAACTTTATGAAGCAGCAGTAGAAGCTTGGAAAACCAAACAACCATGGCCTAAAGTTACTCACTTCTTAGACTTAGCTGATGATACAATTAAGATTACAGAAGGAGAGAAGTTTGATGCAGCTCTGGATAAGTGGAATGTTTTTATGGTGCTTCACCAATCAGAAGTTGGAGAAGATGAAGAACAAGCTTTTGATAGAGATGACATCTCTACATATTCTGATGATCTATTAGAACAATTAAGAATATCCTATAATAGTGATCTTTATGATGATGATTACAGAACAAGAGTTTCCTTTCAAGAATTTGCTATAGCTCCTGAACAAGTTGCAATAAGAACTGCTTATTTTGAAGACTATTCTGCAAACAGACTTAAGATTCCTGTAGAATGGAAGAACTTATCTGTTGATGCCTTAGAAGAACTTCAAAAGAAATATTCTCTTGAAGCAGAAACAGATCCTAAGTTAGATGAAACAGTTAGCAAACTACAAGATTATATTGCTGTTAAATTAATGAGAGATTCAGGAATGACTCCTGAGAAGAAACAAGCTCTTGCTAATTTAAAAGTATTAACTAATAATGCTGAAGGGATAAAGAAGAATGAACAGGGTTACTGGATTAATGGTAAGTATACAGATCTAAGGATCTCAAATCTTATTTATGATACTATTCTTCCTAAGCATTATGAAAAGGAGAGTATACCCTTTGCCGATAAGGCTGGAAATAAAAACATGATCTCTAAAGCTGAAGCTATCTTTAAAAAAGCTAAAGCAGAGAATATGGATACAGCAGCTGTAATAAATGAATGGGCAGCAGGTGAAGCTGGGAATTCTGTATTTACTAGTAGATTTGATGATTATAAAGTTGCTTTAATTAAAAAAGAACTTGGAGATAGTCTTGATTTTGAAGAGTTTAAAAAAGTTATTAATAGACAAGCTTATAGTGAATCTTTTGCTGCGGGTAATACAGTTGATGAACTCATAAGAGATTTTATTAGTTACGGTGCTATGACTAAGCCTGCTAATATGGATCAAGCAGCCTTTGAAGAATTAAGAGCTCAGCTCCGTACTTTTATGAAAACTCTTCTTGATAGAGGGGAAACAGTTATTGCCAAGAACCTTATTGTTCATGGTAAAGCTATTGTAGATGGTAAGGAGATGACTATTGGTGGTGAGATGGATTTAGTTGTTGTTACACCACAAGGAGAGCTTAAAATCTATGATATTAAGACAGGTAAGAAATGGGATTATTATGGAACAGATAAGGATGATTTTAAGAAAAAAGAAGGATACCAATTACAGTTATCTCTTTATGCAAATCTTCTAGAGAATGCTACAGGTCTTAAAGTAAATACAGATGCTCTAAAGATTATACCTTTTCAAATTACTGTAAAACTAGATGGATCTATTACATCTCTTAAATTGGCAAATGATCCAAAGAATTATAAGCTTGAGTATGATCCTATTTCATTGGAATATATCCCTCTAAATAAGAAGGGTGATACAGCTACTAATGTTATAACAGGAACAGTAACTCCTGCTACAACCACTGTAACTACTACAGAAACAAAAGATACTAGAAAAACTCTTCCTGTAACCATTGAAGAACTGCAAGATCAAGAAGTTGACTGGCAAGGTATGACTGGTACTATTAGAATATATGGTCCAGACAATATTGTGTTTGAGACTGAAAATGTAGAATATGAAGTTGAAGGAGCTGATATCTCCAGTAATCCTACAGATTTTGGTTTTGAAGGTATCATGGTTAGAGAACCACTTGCTAGCAGGATGGTCAACAAATACGCTGTAGAGAATGTTACAGAAGATAGTGTTACTGTAAATGATGTAGATTATATTATTAATACAGATGAGTTAGGTAATATTGAATCGCTATCACCTACTAACCAACCAAGCCAAAAGATAACAAATGAAAAGCTTGTTATTGCAGTAGAGGTAGAGCGGAACAAATTAGAGTATAATACTCCTAAGGATGAGATAGATGAAGTATTTGAGATAAGAGGTAGTAATGGCACCACTACAATTATAGAAGGTATCTATAATGAGAACTTTACAGATACTATTGCTGAAGGCTTAGATAAGCTTTATGAAGGAACCAAGATGACTGAGCAAGAAAAGCTTCAGGTAGAATTATGGGCCTTTGATGCTCTTGATAAAATAATGGCTTTACAAGATAGAGACCAATATAAAACCAATGAAGAAGTAGCAAATGCATTTAATAACTTAAGACAAATAATAAACACACTCCATGGCGAACAATCAACAAAGAGACAAAAAGGAAGTACTGAAGAGACTGATGTACCTAAACCTACCAAAAAAGGAAAAAGAAGAATTACTAAAGCTAGTTCAACAAAACAAAAAGCAGAAGTAAAAAAGAAGGCTAAGAAACTTGAGACATCTACGAATCCTAAAATAGCTGATATAAATAAAAGAAAGGCCGCAGCATATGCTAGTCTTAAACCTTCTGGTCCAGAAGGATCTAGTATGACAGGTATGGCAGAAAGTCCTAAAGGTAAATGGGTAATTCTTGATGATTCAAAAATGGATGTAGGTGAAGTTATAAATCAACTATATGGAGAAGAGCTTGTTTTTGCGTCAGCTACTACAATTGCTAGTAGCAGACCTGTAGGTAAAGTTTCTGTAGTAAAAGTCCTTACTCTACAAGATATTAACAATAATAAAACTCTTGATAATCTTAAGGAAGCCAAGAAGAAAAAGTATGAAGTTGTCTATGATAATACTAACTATAAGATACTAAGAGTAGGAAAAAAATCAGTAACTTTAAGTGCTCCTAATTTACCTAACATTAACATCTTAGAAGAAGATTTTTCAGAGATAATAGTGGTAGAACCAGGAGGGATAAAAAGTACTGATGAAGATAATACTGTTATTAAGAAAGATGAGAAAACAGGCACTTCAAAAGAAAAAGATTTTAGTATAAAACCAGTAGCTCAATCATTTAAAAATGTTATTGATGCTGCTAAAAAATGTTAGTTAATTATGAGTGTTTGTAGTCTGAGTGATAACCAAGATCTTAAGATAGCTCTTGAAGAATTAGTAAATGGTTTAATTGATGAGAATTCTAAAGGAACCAAGTTTGATCCTGCAGTTATAACTCAAACTGTCTATGACACACTTTCTCCAGCACTTGGAGTAGAGAAAGCATTAGGTATAACATATCATGTGCCTCAACTTATATTTGATATCATTAATGAGAATCCTGCTTATGATCTTAAAACTTTCATAAAGAAAGGATATGATTCTGCTATATTTATCAATGATGTTATAACCCCATTAGAACAAGCAGAAGATAAATTAAAAGCTATAGGTGCCAGAGTTGGTGCCTCAGATTTAAGTGTAGAAGAAACAGAAGAAATATTATCTAATATACCAGCATCAACTATTACAGTTAAAGCTTCTGTTGATTCAGAAGCTAGAGAAGATAAACACTTAGCAGGAGTTGTAGGAAGTACTACTCAAGAAACCTCTAAAGAAATATATGACAAGACTACTAAAAAGTTTGTTCCTGTTAAAAATGAATCTGATCCAGATAAGATGTTTCATCAAACCATCCTTGCTGATATAGTAAGTGCAAAGAAGGATAAGGATTCTGATTTCAGTACTGTAGAGTATAAGGGTAAGAAAGGATTCAAATTAAAAGGCATGCTTGAGAAAGATCTCAATGTTATTGCTAAAGGAAAAATTAGAGCTGATAGAAATTATTGGTTAAGTAAGTTTATTGCTATAGCTGTTATTACAGATAATGATGGAAACATTCGTTATTTTAATGAAGATGGTAGTATAGGAGATATAGATACAGGAAGACCTGTATATTTTAATATGAGAAGTGTTGAAAATCTTGATGCTTTAGAAAGACTTAAAGAATCTGCTATTAAAACACAAGGTGCTGAATTTAATAAACAACAATTTAGAGAAGCTGTAGAAAAACAGAAAGCTCTATCAAAAAGAATAAAAGCTGGAGAAGAAGTAATGCTTGATATTGTAGGTGGTATGAAAGGTACTTTTACAAATCCTGATACTTTAACAAGTGAAGAACAAAAAGAAGTTCAAAGAACTCTATCTGATTTTGATTTAAGCCAGGCTGTAAAAGAGTCTATTGAGCTCATGAATATTGAGAGAAATGGTTTTATAGTACCTATGCATTCTATTTTATTTGAAGGTCTGGATACTTATGTGAGTTTAAAGAATACAGAAAGTATTGGAAAACAAGATCCTAGTTTATTAGATCATATTGTAGATATATTAACTGAACAAATTACAACTCTTAAAGGTGTAATGACTCCTAAACAAAAAGTAGAATACATCCGTCAATTTATCAGTCCTACTAGAGTTCAGAAAGATGCTGTATTAAATAAAGATGGAAAAGAGATAGAAAAAGAGAATAAAGGTTATACTATTGGAACAACTACAATAGGAAGTAAAGATCAACTTGTTATTAATTTTGGAGGTTCTAATATTAATCTTGCCAATAAAGAACAAGCTAAGATTGCTATTAAGAATTTCTTAGGTGAACATGTGAGTATACATCTTGATGGAAAAAGTTATAATCAAAGAACTTATGATAAAATCACTCTTAGTAAAACTTTTGAAGCAACAGAAGAAGCTGTAAATTATTGGGACTTTATCTCTACAAAGATGACTCCCAGAATTATCATGGATAAGCGTACTAATCTTCCTATGATAATTAATGGTTATTTTACATATGAAGAACCTATAACAAAAGCTCAAGTTAATGATAAAGTAAAAACTACTACAAAAGAAGTAGATAAAGCAGATATTCCTATAACCCCTGATGATAAAAATTACGGCATTAGTAAAATGTTGAGATCAAAGTTGTTTGCTAATACAGCAACTCCGGCTCAAAAAGCTGCTGCTGAAAAGTGGTGGAAAGAAGAGACAGCTTTGTCTAAAGCTGTAGATGCAGATGGAAAACCTCTTTTTACTTTATCCCTATTAAGTAACACAGCCAACTCTGATGCTTGGGCTGACTTCAGTAACGCAGTTATAACTTTGTATGAAGGTGCTGATTATACTCATGCTTATCATGAGGCTTGGCATGCGTTCAGTCAGGTTTATCTAACTTATAATGAAAGAACTAATCTTTATGAAGGTGTTAATAAACTTAAAGGAAGTTTTGATGTTATTAAAAAGATTGGTGGACCCGATGGAACAACTTATGAGAAAACTAGTATACCATTTAGCACAGCTACTAGACAAGAAGCAGAAGAGTTTATAGCAGAAGAGTTTAGAGTTTATGCTATGAATGGTGGTAAGTTTAAAGTTAAGAGTGAGAAGACTACTTTGTTAGGCAAGCTCTTTGCTAGAATTTGGAAAGCTTTAAGAGCTCTGGCGGGTAAAGCTACTGATATCAATGTGTATTCTAATCCAGGATCTCAAGGATTCCTTACAGATATATTTAATACTTTATACACAGCTAAGACTAAAGATGATTTAGCTTCTTATTTACCTACACTAAAGAATGCAGAGTTTGGAACACTAAATGCTGGTATAATAAATCCTGCAGGAGAGACTGTGTTAACCTTATCAGAAGCATTACTTTTAAGTAGAACGATTGATGGTATTATATCTGACTTTACAACCAGTAGAGTGAAGCAAGGAGAGTTTAGTGCTGTTAGTATGATCTTGAATGATACCAGATCTCGTGCTGGTTTATACAGAATGGCTCTTGATAAACTTAATACTAGAAGAGCTTCATTAATTCCTGAATCAGTAAAGTTAGCAGAAGAGATTGATAAACTAGAAGGAGAAAAAAATGAGGCATCCGCTGAAGAAGTTGTTAATTTATCTGAAGAGATATTTAGATTAACAACAAAGAAAGTTATACTTGATAACAAGATTGCTATACTAACTAAAGCAACTGCAGAAGAAACATACGGTAGTGTAGAAAAAATGTTAGATGGTAAAGATACTCATGCTAGTGTGGTTGCTTTCCATCATGCTAATAGTTCTTTCAAAGATGTATTTGGTAAATTAGATAAAGCAGATCTTGAGAAAGATCCTATTGATATTGATGAAACTAATAGTGATCAAGAAGGTCAATTAAATAAGATAGATGTTCCAACAAATGGAATAGCATCTGAAGATCTTGCTAGTAATTTAGTTTTATATTTGGTTAAAAGTTTAACTAAGCAAGATAGATTAACAGGTGAACCTGAATTAAATGAATTAGGTTTTGCTGAACCTATTGAGTTTAAACCTTTCTGGAGAGTTCTAATGGATAAAGCATCCGGTGAAACTTCAATACTAGGTTTATATGAAAAACTTGTTGCAGCAGGAAACGATGTACATCCTTTATTTAAGCAGTTATTAAGTAAAATAACTAATATTGAACCTGATCCTAATAAATCAGCTTATTCTCAGTTTGCTACAATGTTTACAAAAGGATCAGCTATTAGTGATTTATGGTTGAAACTTGTTCAAGCTTTAAATCTTCATAAGGTAGATTTAATTACTACAGTTATAAAACAAGATCCTGAAACTAAAGAATTAAAACTTACAGTAGGCAGATCTACAGCAGATCACCAAAAGATTATTAATAAAGATTGGCCATCTAGATTTCAACAAGAACCTAAAGGTGAATATATAAAGAAAGATAGTGATGGTGTTAATTATATTAACCTTGCCAATGTGGGTAACAAATTTATTATTTTAGGAAAAAACTTAAAAGGAGAAACTACTTATTCAGTTAAGAAAGATGATTATATACCTTTCTTAAATAGTATAGGTTTATATCTTAGTAATAATGATGCAACAAGAGATGCCCTTCTAGAAGGTGATGTATCTTATATAATAGATGCTATTGGTAAGAAAGCAGCTAGTATGAAAGGAAATGTTAATCTAAAAAATGATGGCATATCTAACATTAGTAATTTCTTAGGAAAACCTCATACTGTAACAATCAATGGTAAAGATGTTATTATTCCCAGTACAAACAGAGCCCTTAATGAGATAGGTGCTTTAGAGGCTAACTATTCTGATGCGTATTCTAGTTCTATGAAGCTTACACCAAGTGGAGATAAGAAATCTGTATATGCCCTAAATAGTACAATTACTCAAATAGTAAAAGCTTTTAATAAGGCTAGATTAAAATCTGATCTATACATAAATCCTGAGAGCGAACCTAGTAGAATAGATGCTTCAGAGTTTATGCATATGAACTTTCTAGACCCAAGAAACAACCCCACAACTGCTGGTTTAATAACCATGAACTCTTTATTTGATAAGGTTGATGGACGTAGGGTTGCTGATAACTCTCTTCAAATATTTGATTTAGCAGGTACTCAATATATTGATCCAAATTATACATCTAAAGGTGTTGTTTATAACAAGATGAACTATACAGACAAGATACTCAGTAGTATTCTTGCCACTTTAGCTAATGGATTTATGGAGACTACAACTCCAGGAGATAAGAGTTCTTATTTCTGTATGAAACTTGATAAAATTATTACTTATAAAGGGAAAAAACTTTCTTACTTATATGTAGATACAGATGCTTTTCTTAAGAATAAAGATGATGGATATCTTAAAGGTTATGATCCCATGCAGGAAGTGCTGGGTATGTTATATCCTAAGTTAGAAGGGGAGATCAAAAGGATTGCTATGATTAAAGCAGATCCAGAATATTATAATAGAATTTCAGGTTTTGAGAATGCTCTTAAATTTGACATTTTTGATGAGATACTAGATTCTAAAACAGAAGGTAGTAAATTAAAAAATAACTTAACTAGTGAAGCTTTCTTTAAGAAATTAGAAAAAGCTGGTAGCTTAATTAAATTACTAACTCAAGATAAAGTTTTAAAGAGTAAAATAGATAAAGAGATTTTAGAATATTTTAATACTCTTGAAGAAAGATATGAGAAGAATATCATGCAACCAGTATTTGGAGATACTAATGTACTTCCTGAACTATTGACTGATGTGGTTCTTAAAGATGTTGATAGGACCAAGTTAGGAGAGGTTGATTATACGGATGCTGATGGTGTAGAATTATCTAGTATAGAAGCTAATATTAAACAAGCTGCTATAAAATCTTTTATGATTAATAATTTTATTCATAAAATTGAAACTACAGCTTTATTTCAAGGAGATGGTTTTCAGTTCAATCATGAAAAAGATGAGCAAACTAAGCGTGCTCCCGGTTCTCAATCTGGTGGTAGGATATTTACTGTTGATGCTTTACTTAGATTAATAATTAATACTAAAGTAAAAAGACCTTATGAAGAATTGTTATTGAGAAAATCAATAGCTGAAGGAGGTATAGTTAGAAAGAAAGGATTAGAGCAAGCAATAAGAACATATAATGGATATATGAACACTGCTATGCTTAATGAGAGTGTTGTTGCATCTGAGTATGTTGAAATGTATGACAAGCTCTTTAGGAGAGATATGGCTGAGAAAGGTTATACTGATAAAAATGAAATTGATTCTTATTTATATGGTGTACATGAAGATGGTACGATAGGTACTCTTGATACCATCTATAAAGGAGGTAAGTTACATCCTTTTACTGAAATTCAAGATGGTGATGGTCAGGGTTGGATAAGTTTTGATAGCTATAGAATTTTAAAGAAGTCAGAAGGAATGTGGAGTCAACCACAAGAGGATGCTTTTCAGGCAATCATTAGTGGAAAAACATTAACAGCTTTTGAATTATCTGAGATATTTCCTGTATACAAGCTTCAATATTACGGGGCATTAGCTACAGAAACTGGAAAGTATCCAGTACAAGCTTTTCATAAATTCAGTTTATTTCCACTTATTCCAAGTGTAATTAAAGGTTTCCCTGCAGAAGATATGCACAAAGCTATGATGGCTCAAAATATTGACTATGCTACATTCACAAGTGGTTCTAAAAGATCTTATATTAATGGAAAAGCAGGAGTTAATGGAGACCTTATTTATAATGGAGATACTAGTAATATCAAACCTCATACAGAAATAGAGTTTACTCCTAATAGAATTTATGTAGCTTACCTTAAAAATCAAACTGATGTTAATAGTAAGTTTAAAAATAATGCTACATTCTCTACTCAACTTCGTAAGTTAATTACAGGTGGTTTATATCAATATGGGGTTCCTGTAGATTATCTTAAAAATAACAAGAAGAAATTCAAAACTCCAGAAAATGCTATAGAATCTTGGAGTAATCTTACAGATAAACAAAAATTAAAAGCTAGTGAATTTCATAAACTATCTGAAGAATTTACAAAAACTCTAGCTGATTTAGTAGCTGCTAAGAAAGAAGAACTCCTTGAAGAACTAGAACATATTGAGAATAAGAATGGAAGTATTGAGGGAAATAGATTAAAGATGATTCAGTTTCTTGAAAAAGAACTTAAGAGACAAGGTTTTAGTGATCATGAATTATCTATATTAACAGCTGATAATCCTGAAAAAGTTGATTTAAGTATTAGTCCATTAGCAGCCCGTTTTGAGAAGCTCATCATGGGTGTTATTAATAATAGATTAGTTAGAATTAAGCTTGGTGGAGAAGCTTTTGTACAATTGTCAAGTGCTTTAATGCAAAAATTTAGGAAACCTACTAAGGCAGAACTTAAAGAATATGGCGCATTTGGTACTAATGGTTTACGATCTTATGTAACAGATCCTGGTAAGAAAACTTTAGGATTCATGTTTAAGAGAGCTCTTAATAAAATGGATCATAGATTATTTAAGACAAGTTATTTTATTTTAAATGATAAAGGAGAGTATGAAGTAGCTGGTAAAATAGCTGTATACGATAAGAGTAAAGATGAAAATGGTAAAGAAACAAGTACTCTAAATTTTGATAAAAGCTTTGATAGGTTAAATGAGATGCTTAGGTTAGATGTTTGGAGAAATGATGATGAAAATTATAAGAAGGTTAGATTAACCGGTGTTAGGATTCCTGTACAGGGAGATAACTCAATGGAGTTTGGTGAAGTAGCTGAATTCCTAAAACCTGAAGCTGGAACTGTTATCATTATCCCGGCTGAGATAGTAGCTAAATCAGGTGGTGACTTTGACGTAGATAAGCTTACTACCTATTTACCATTTATTACTAGAAATGGTAAGTTATTAAAGAATAGATCTAAGAAAGAACTTCAAGAAACTATAGATGAATTACAACCAATTTTTGATAGACTAAAAAGTACACCTGAAGCAATTAAGATTTTTAAAGATAAGAAGAGTGCTGCTTGGTCAGGAATTGTACCTAGTCTTGATAAATTTAGAAAAGCCATTAAGATTGGTTCAGCAAGTTTATCTATATCAGAAAAGAAATTAGAACAACTTTTAAATCCTAAGAGTAAAGAACTTGTTGCTTTATTAAAGGATCCAGCTATGGACCTATATCTAAAAAATTGGTTTCCAAAAGCTTATAAGATTTATACTAAAGAGATTAAAGGTATCACATTAGAGGAACTTGAAAATGTTGAAGATGCCTTAACAAAGCTTTATGAAGAAAATACAGAGTTTGGACAGATTGCTAGAGAATTATATGATGCTGAAGAAGCTTTAGATAATCATATGGGTGGTATACAAAATCAGTTAATAGATAATATGATTAGTATTATGGAGCTTCCAGAAAAAGCCGCATCTCTCATGTCTCCTAATGATACTAACATTGCTAAACCTATAGCTAAAGCTTTAGAGAAAGCTATTCAGAAAGCAGATAATGAGACAGACTTTACAAAATCTATCAAGACAGGAAAAGCTCTTAGAAAAAAAGGAATTAGTTCTACTAATATCTATACTGAAGATTATAATAACAAGAAACAACAAGAGAATATTTCAGGTAAAGGATCTTTAGGAATTGCTGCAGTTGATAATTATATTAATGTGCTTCTTAATATGGCCGGTACAACCATGAATAAATTCATGAGTGTTAAAGCTAAAGTAGTTAATGAGAATGGTTATAATGAAATAAAAGTTAAGGATGTTCCTATTACTTTAATGGTTAAACATAACCTCTTAGATCGTAAAATATCCTTATCACATATTTTGGATAGTAATGGAGAGCATTCAATTGCTGAAGTTATATCTCAGATGATGAATGGTTTTCTAGATGTTGGTAAAGATGCTTGGGTAGCTTATTTACAGGGTAATATTGATGTCATCCCTAAAATACTTTTCATGCTAGAAGCAGGTGTGCCTATTCAAGATATAGCTTATCTTGTTTCAAATCCAATAACTAGATCTTATATTAAAGATAAGAATAAGAGAAGTTCTACACTTTCACCACTTATTTATGGATCTTTTCATAATTCTGATGTATTTGTTGCAGCCAAAGAAGCCCGATCTGCTATTCTAGAAGAAATAGAACTTCCTTATGAAGCTTCTGCTAATATAACAGATACTGATTATAATATGTATGGATTAAGTAAAGCTTTAGAACATTATGGTAATTCTGCTTACTTTACTGAGAAAAATTTAAAGAGAGTAGCTCATTCATCTATTAATATGGCAGACCAAGCTCAGGTAGCCGGTTTCTTACAATACTTATATATTGAAAAACTTATAGAAGATTA
>Ga0307377_10002870_pt1 | contig 19994 bp, 24 predicted proteins | sample TR3MG_FD_202535 | JGI IMG/M metagenome (GOLD analysis project Ga0307377, IMG submission 202535) | Soil microbial communities from Risofladan, Vaasa, Finland - TR-3 | ecosystem: Environmental > Terrestrial > Soil > Coastal area > Acid sulfate soil | place: Finland: Risofladan, Vaasa | collected... | reverse complement strand
ATTGGGATATATATGGAAACAACCAGCTATTAACCATCATGGAAAAACGAAACCACATGAATTCGAAGCTTATTAGAAACGCAGTAAATAATTCATTCAACAAAGCAATACAAGATCGTACACGTAGCCGAGACGTAGTATACCCACGTGCAATCTATTATAGACTTGCTTTAGACTTCTCTGGCGAGTCTTTAGCTTCAATAGGTAGAACAGTACGTAAAGACCATGCAACGGTCATACACGGTCTTAAATTATTTGACAATGTAATAACCCCTAAATGGGAAAAGAATTACCATGATAAATATATGAAGCTTAGAACGCACATAGAAAACAAACTTAATCTTGAGGTAAAAAATATTGATCCAGATAGATTTTATCATGACAAATACAGAATTAAATTATTACAAAACCGGAAAATGTATAACTTCACAAAAGATCTTTTATTTAAAATGGATTTAATGGGTCATAAGTTTACAGAAAAATTACGCACTCAACTCGATAATATAGTTGATGATAAAAGATATAAAGATGACAATTAAAGAAAGAGCTAATAGTAAAATTTATGCTAAGGTACTTCATGCTAATGTCCACCTCGATGACTTACGTAATGAGTTTAAAAGTGGACGATTTAGAGGCAATATTACGCAAGAACAAATGACTAGCTTAGTAGAAGGCGCTAAAACAGAATTAGATGTGTTAAATTACATTTATAAGCTAATTGAATTAGATGACAAATAAAAATAAACCTGTAAACAGGGAGAATGAAATAATACAAGAGTTACATTTGCTTAATTTAACTAAACCAAATTTAAAATTACCTGTTAAAGATATTTATGATTATTTTGATAGAATAGTTTTTTACGAAGAATGCATAAAATTATTACAAAAATTATTAGAATTTTATGAAAGTACTGAAGAATATGAGAAGTGTAAGATAACATTTGATCAAATAAAAATATATAAAATTAAATTAAATGAAACTAAAAATTTTGAACAAGACCCTGGTTATATGGGTAAATAGAACTAAAGACCATAAAGAATATTTATGGAATAGTATATATTTATTAAGACAAGAAATTATAGATGATGTGCTATCTTATAATAGAACGGGTGTAATACCTATTAAATTATTAAAACATAAAGCAGAGCTTATTAAAAAGTATAGCCATCGGCTACGCTTATTAGAAATGTAATGCGACAATAGGTAGTAATATTATATAAGTAACAGGCTAATGTCACGCAGAATGGATTATTTAATTAATAATAGAATCATATACAGAAGGGAACCTATCAGCGATACCCCTACCATGGTATTTGATTGGGGTAGCTATTATGAGAATGGTACATTTGAATGTTATGAATTGTTTAGAAGCAAAGCTAAGATTAATACATACAAATCTTTAAGATGGCATTTATTAGTATTACTTTATTTAAACCCCACAATTACTGAAAAAGAATTTAAAAAATTATGTAAAGTTATAGCTGCAGTATCAAATAATTTTATTACATTTGATATTACAGAGGATGCTTTAAACAAAATTATAGATAATATTTATAGTTTAGATTTAGAAGCTCCTCCAAAAAATAAAATTAGAAAAATTATATTTAAAGACCAAACAGGATTAACCAGATCAGAGAAGCTAAGCATTGTAGGTAAGCTTATAGGAAGATCTAAGGTCGCAACAAAAGAAAGTATATACGAATGCATGAATGCTATACACGATATGCATGAACGTATAACAGTCCAAACCATTGCACGGATGCTTGGCTGTTCAACCAGAACCGTGTACAGAAACCTTGATAACCAACTAAAAAACGAAAAAAATATTATGAACTCAATGCTCTAGAAAATGAAAAAATATAATGTAAAGAATTACGTCAGGTACAAGAAGGATTTAAATGACAGTATGCCTGAAGATAAACCTACGTATAATCTTTATACTAGAGATGAGCTGATAATTAAGTTTTTACCACTTGTAGAAAACATGGCACATAAATTTGCAACTTCGCAGCAAGCATCGGGAATATTAGATATTACAGATCTGATACAAGAAGGTAGTAAAGGATTGATTGCTGCTGTAGATAAAATAGAAATGGACACTATAACAAATTCTATTGATCCAGAAAAAACCATTAAGTCTTTCCTATCAAAAAGAATTAAAGGCGCGATACGTAGAGCTATAGACATAACAAGAGGACATATACGTATCCCTGAGCATAAACTAAATGAAATGCGTCAGAATCCCCAGGATAAAAAAATTGTAGAGATATTTTTTAATAGTATATTTTTAAGTATAGACGAACAAATAGAAAATGAGGATAATTATTTTAATCAAATACCAGACAGATCAGAGCCATATAATTTAAATTTCTTAAATTTGTATTTGAAAAGTTTATTAAAGAAAAACTTAAATGAAAAAGAATATCAAGTGCTAAGACTATCTTACGGACTTGATTGTGATAAACATTCCGCCAATGCCATTGCAGATATTATAGGTATTGAGGGACCTAGCGCTTATGTTAGAATATCAGAAATAAAAAAGGAAGCAATACAAAAACTAATTGACAACGTAGATAGCTCGCAAGTGCTTGATTATCTGTAAGTTACGAGACAAAAACCACGTAAAAAAGACGTGAGAAGTGTAATTATATTAATAACCAAACTAATTTTTTTATGAAAACAATTAATGACAAATTAGCAACCATTCAAACCAAATTTAAATCTAAAAAAAGTAGGTTTAATTCTTTTGGCAAGTATTATTTTAGATCTGCAGAAGATATTCTCGAAGCAACAAAACCCTTTCTATTAGAGTTAGGAGTAACAGTAATAATAACGGAAGAATTAGAAACTTCTTTTGATTTCCCTATTATTAAAACAACAGCAAAAATTATTGATGAAAAAGGTGCAGAATTAGAGGCCGTAGCTATTGTAGGTGTAGATTTAGATCAAAAAGGCATGCAAATGCCACAAAAATTTGGTTCTGCATCAAGCTATGGCAAAAAATATGCGTTGGGTAATTTATTTTTAATTGATGATACACAAGATGCAGACGCAACTAATAATCATGGAGCTGATTGGCTACCTGAAGCTAAAAAATATATTCAGCAAGGTGGATCTATTGATAAAATAAAACAGAAATATAAAGTAACACCTGAAATTGAAAAAGAACTTAGCACTTTATAAATGAATAAAAAAGAAATATTAGATAAGCTAGAGGAAGATGAACATTACTATGGTGAATTTGGTCAAAAATTTTTAAGTAATTCTAACATAAGTACATTGTTAAATAATCCTGAGGATTTATATAAACCAACAGATAAAACCTCGGCTATGCTTATAGGTGGCTACTTTCACACTATTATATTAGAACCAGATAAAGTTAAAAACTTTAGAGTAATAGAAAGCAGCAGTAGAAACACCAAAAAGTATAAAGAAATATCTGGTGGAGAATTATGTTTATTACAAGAAGAAGCCGATAAGATAAACTTAATGACAGATAAGCTACTAAGTAATAAATTTATTGACTCTTTAATAAGAGGTAGTAATATATTACATGAAGTACCTGCAATAGGCAAAATAAATGATCTTGATTGGAAAGCAAAAGCTGACATAATAAACTATGATGAGCATTTAGTAATTGATTTGAAAACAACAAATGATATAGATAATTTTAAGTACAGTACAAAGCGTTATAATTACGACAGCCAAGCATATATATATCAAAAATTATTTGGGTTTGATATGATATTTATAGTAATGGATAAAAATTCTCATAGAATAAAAATATGTGATTGCTCTCCGCAATTTTTAGAAAGAGGTAGTGAAAAAGTTGACAAAGCCTCGGAAGTATTTAATTTATGGTATAAAACACCTAATTTTGACTCTAAACAATTTTTTTTAAACGAAACACTTTAATTTTTTTTATATGGCAACTATTTTAAACACAAGTATCGATCTTACTAAGATCCCAAAAGACAAAATCATTGATGGTAAAAAGGGTAAATACTTACCCATAACTATTACTCTTAATGATGAATTAGATAATTATGGGAATAATGGTCCTGTAATGGTATCTCAATCTAAAGAAGAAAGAGAAAGTAAAGCGGCTAAAGTTTATTTAGGCAATGTTAAAGTTGTATGGACCAATGGAAACAATGTAGCTGCAGCACCGAGAAATGACCAAGCAGGTTTTCAAGCCGCTCCTCAACCTCAACCCGTAGCAGATGACCTACCCTTCTAGCAAAATGTATGATGTAATAGATAATAAATGGATTTACATTTATTATGATGAAAATAATAACATAATACTAAAAGAAAACTAATGCAGATAAACACTCAAGAAATAAATGGTTATTTAATTGAAAATTTTAACCAATATGATCTTGAAGAAGGAAAAGCGCAGGGGATTTGTCCCCTGTGTTCTTTTGATAGGAAGGCTAGCAATCAAAAAGCAAAATGTGCTTCTTATGATTGGCAAACAGGTTTGGGTACTTGCCACAATTGTAATACCACTTTTCAGTTACATACTTATCAGCGAAAGGGAAATAGCGAAAAAGAATATGTAAAACCTATTGAAGTAAATATTGCTCCTGTAGAAAATACAAAAGTAGAACAGTGGTTTAATTTAAGAGGCATTACTAAGAATACATTAAAGGATTTAAGAATATCTGAAAGTGTAGAATGGATGCCGCAAACCGGTCAAAAAGAAAATACTATTCAATTTAATTATTTTATAGGTAATGAGTTAATTAATATAAAATATAGAGATGGTAGAAAGAATTTTAAGTTATATAAAGGGGCCGAAAAAGTTTTTTATAACATTAATAGTATTGTTGGTTATAATACTTGCGTTATTGTGGAAGGCGAAATGGATGTTTTATCTTTTCATGAAGCTGGTATACGCAATGTTATTTCTGTTCCCAACGGTGCAACCATAAATAATAACAATTTAGATTATTTAGATAATTGCATTGATTACTTTGAAGGTAAAGAAAAAATAATATTAGCAACCGATAAAGATGAAGCAGGTCAAGCTTTACAACAAGAACTTATTAGAAGATTAGGTGCAGAGTCTTGTTATATTGTTGATTTTGATGATTGTAAGGATGCTAATGAATATTTATTAAAGTATGGAAAACAAAAATTATCGGACATTATTAGACAAGCAAAAGCTGTTCCGCTTGAAAATGTTACAACCTTTAATGATATTGAAGGGGAGATTACGGATTTTGTTAGAAATGGTTTCAAACGAGGTTACCAAATTGGGCTTAGTAATTTCGACGATATTTTCAGCACTTATACTGGTCAGTTTATTACTGTTACTGGTATACCAAGCAGTGGTAAATCTGATTTTGTGGATCAAATGGTTGTAGGTTACAACCAAAACTATCAATGGAAAACTGCTTTTGCTTCACCCGAAAATGCACCCACTTTTTTACATGCTCATAAATTAATGCGCAAAGTATGGCAAGACATGCCGACTAAAGAGGATATTGGGGGAGATAGATGGAAAGCTATAGCCGCACATGTTAATGACAATTTCTTTTTTATTGATATGGAACGCTATACTTTAGAATCTGTTTTAAGAAAAGGCGCGGAACTTGTAAAAAGAAAAGGTATTAAATGCTTAGTCATTGATCCATTTAATAAAATTAGGGATGTAGATTGCAAAACGGAAGACGTTAATAGATATACAATGGAATATCTTACTAAGATTGAAATTTTTGCAAAAAAATACGATGTATTAGTTATAGTAGTAGCTCATCCTACAAAAATGTATAAAGATAAAGATGGAAAAATTGAAGAACCAACTATGTACAACATTAAAGGTGGGGGGGAATGGTATGATGCGTCTTATCATGGTTTACTCGTTCACCGCGATTATGATAATAAAACTGTTAAAGCCAAAGTGCTCAAAGTCAAATTCCAAAACTTAGGGGAAAATGGGGCTGAAGCGCATTTTAGATGGGAATATAAATCGGGTTGTTTTATACCTATATATCCCGAAACAAATAAAGATGAGGTAATGCCATGGGAAGTGGGTTGAAAAAAAAGTCCTACAAAGGGCTTATGGAATACGCAGAAGCGTTATCTTTAGAGGAACAAAAATGGTTTAATTATTGTATTAACAATAATATTAGAATATCTCCCGTACCAACAACACGCGGTTTACAACCAGACAAATGGAAAATAGAAATAAGATTAGGTCCATATCAAAAAGGCGAAAAAGCTCACAGATCTCCTTTATTTTATGATAGTAAAGAAATATGGCCAGAAATATATAAAACTATGAAATTTTATTATGATAAGCGTACAAGATGAATATAGAGGATTATTATCAGGAGTACTCTACGGTGGAGTACCTAAAAAGGATAGAACAGGTACAGGAACGAGATCTGTTTTTGGTAGAATGCTCAGACACAATATGGAGCTGGGCTTCCCGTTATTAACAACTAAAAAAATATATTTTAACCATGCAGTTACGGAATTATTATGGATATTACAGGGACACACTGACATTGCTTACTTGCGCGATCACGGTGTTAATTACTGGGATGCTGATTATAAGCGATCAGGCAGAACCGACGGTACGCTTGGCCCTATTTACGGGAAGCAACTTAGGAACTTTAATGGTGTTGATCAACTTGTACAATTACTCAAGCAGATTAAACAAGAACCAACCTCGCGGCGCATTATGGCAAGCCTTTGGAATCCCGTTGATATGGATGATATGGCACTTCCTCCTTGTCATTATAGCTTTCAGATATATATAAACAACGGAAAACTAGATTTAATGTGGAATCAAAGATCAGCTGATATATTTCTTGGTTTACCTTATGATTTTGCAATATATGGTTTGCTTTTACTTATGTTAGCTAAGGGATCAGATTATAAACCTGGTATACTTACCGCATCTTTAGGTGATTGTCATTTATACAATAACCATATAGACCAAGCTAAAGAACAGCTATCAAGGGATTTTAAAGAATTGCCAATTGTAGAATTAGCAAAAGGTATAGTTTTAAAAGAAGACTTAGGCGATTATGTTTATTTGCCAGGTCATAGAGATATTAAGCTAGTAAATTATAATCCACACAAGCCAATTCCGGCTCCGTTATCAACTTAAAATTATGTATTTTATTTATCACATTCCCGGTAAAAAAATAGGTGTTACGTGTGATCTTAATAAGCGTGTAACGGCTGTACAAGGGTATAGACCAGGTGAATATGAAGTTCTTGATTCTAGTGAAGATATAAATTATATATCTGACAAGGAGATAGAACTTCAAAAGTCTTACGGCTATAAAGTTGATAGACAAAAGTATAAAAATTTATACCATTTAAAATTAAATAAAATGAAAATAAACGTTACAGAACAAACTACTACATTTCCCGTACAACGTGCTTTATTAAGCGGATGGTTAATGGGACACATGAACCAAAAATGGGCGACTTCCCAGGGGGAATTTGTTATAAGCCCAGAAACAATTAAATGGATTACAGTTAATTCAAAAAAATCCATGTATAACGATAAAAAAAGTTATATTTACAATAAAGCTTATTATGAAGCTTTTTTAAATCCCGAGCATACTCCTGTTGAACAGTTAGATATTTTTAATAATATTAGAGAATGGGCGGATGAAAGAGGTTTATATAAAAATGGAGATCCAAAAACACAATTAATTAAATTATATGAAGAATCAGGAGAATTATCCCAGTCCTTACTTAAGAATGATAAAGCAGGTATTATTGATGCTATTGGTGATAGCGTTGTTGTTCTTACTAATCTTGCCCACCTTATCGGTACCGATATTGAAACTTGTATTAAGTCTGCTTATGATGAAATATCTAATAGAACTGGTAGAATGATTAACGGTACATTTGTTAAAGATGAATAAGAAAGAAATTGAATTTAGGGATCCAGTAGTTGAACGTGTAGTAGATAAATTTATATCTAGATCAGATGTAGGTTTTAAAAAATATGGTATAACACTTGATAGTGATCCTTCAGATATATTTGCTTGGATTAATCATTTACAAGAAGAATTAATGGATGCTACGCTATATCTTCAAAAGCTTAAAGAAACAGCAAGTGTAGAGCTGCAAGAAGCTTTATTAAAAAAATATGAAAATGATTAGGAAACGACCATATAAAAAAAGAAAACGTGGCCCAGTTGTTTCAAAAAAAGTTTCATATGACGGAATCAATTTTGCTTCTGGGCTTGAAAGATATATGTATATGGCTTTAAAAAAAGCAAATATTAGAGCTAAATATGAGGGGGAAACATTTGTATTGTTAAATGGATTTCATTTTGAAAATGAAGTATTTGAAAGACAATCTAATGGTAAAGGCGAATATAAAAATAGAGGGGGTAAAAGAATACTACCTATTAAGTATACGCCAGATTTTATAGGTGATAATTTTATTATTGAAACCAAAGGCAGGGCTAATGAATCATTTCCCATGCGATGGAAATTATTTAAAAAATTAGTTACAGAACAATTTCCAGAGTATACTTTGTATAAACCACAGAATCAAAAAGAAATTGACGATACTATAAGGATTATTTTAGAGAAACAAAAGAATGCGACACAACAATAAAATTGATCCTGAACAAGGTAAGAAAATAGCCAGGAATAAATACGCGGAAAGGCACATTGATAAGTTTATTAAATGGAGCATAGAAACCAGAGGAAAATTATTATATAAAGAATTAGAAGAGTTACACGATAAATATAATATAAAATGCTATGGCAAAAGTAATATCAAACAATTATAAAAGAAAACCAAAAGTAAAACGACCCGGGGTACATGCAAAGAGCAAAACCTCTAAATTAAAAACAAGCAAAAATTATGCAAAAAGATATAGAGCCCAAGGAAAATAGTTGGGAATTAAGTATAGGTTTATATCCAGGAATATTGTTAGGAATTAGAACGTATGTAGAAAAAGATTCAATTTTATATGTGTTATATTTACCTTTTATAGATATGGTTTTAGAAATTTTTAAAAATTAACTTTAATTAAATTAAACATTATGAAAAACTATTTTATTATTGCAATGCTATCTTTAGCTTTAACATCTTGTGTATCCCCAGTGCATTTTTTAGGGGGATCGCAATTATTTCTTGATTCAGGCGTAAATTATAATTTGCCCATAGAAAATAATGATCAATCTGTTATATGTAGAGATCTACAACCTTATGCTAGAGTAAATTATAGAATTCATATTTTTGATACAAGAAAAACAAATAAAAAATAAATGGGCTTATTTAAAGAAAGAATACCATACAAACCTTTTGAATTCCCTGAATACTATACAGAGGGCTGGCTAAAACAAGCTCAAGCTTTTTGGTTGCATACTGAAATATCTATGTCCGGCGATGTAAAAGACTGGAATGAAAATCTTACTAAAGAAGAAAAAAATTTAGTAGGTAATATTCTATTAGGTTTTGCGCAGACAGAATGTGCGGTATCAGATTACTGGACGCAGAAAGTCGTATCTTGGTTTCCAAAACATGAAATACAACAAATGGCAATGATGTTTGGTTCACAAGAAACAATTCACGCTGTAGCATATAGTTATTTAAATGAAACATTGGGTCTTGAAAACTTTGAAGCGTTTTTACACGAGCCCGCAACGGCCGCTAGATTTGATAATCTTGTTGCTTATGATGGTAATGATCCTATTAGTATAGGCAGATCATTAGCAATATTTAGTGCGTTTGCAGAGGGGGTTAGTCTTTATTCTGCTTTTGCTGTTCTTTATAGTTTTCAAATGCGTAATCTATTAAAGGGTATTGGGCAACAAATGAAATGGTCTGTAAGAGATGAATCTTTACATTCAAAAATGGGTTGTCGGTTATTCAGACACATGTGTGAAGAAATACCTTCTTTATTAAGTGATTGCAAAGATGAAATATATGAAGCCGCAGAAGCAATGCTTACTGCCGAAGAAAGATACATTGACAAAATGTTCGAAGCAGGAGATATTACTGGAATTAAATCCTACGATCTCAAACAATTTATTAGAAAACGTCTCAATGAAAAAATTAAAGAACTTGGTTACGTCAACAACGGGGAACACTTTGAATATGACAAACAAGCAGCGAGCAATCTTGACTGGTTCTATCATCTTACCGGGGGGCACACTCATACTGATTTTTTTGCTGTTAGGTCGACTGATTATTCAAAAGCTAACGAAGGAGAAGACTTTGAAGACATTTGGGGATGAGAAAATGCAATAAGTGTTTAAAAGATAAAGCTCTAATTAAATTTAGAGAAAATAAAAAAACGTGTTTAAAATGCGAATATAGATTTAAACAACGTTTTATGAGATCATTAGTACAAGATAGAAGATTAACAGCTGTTGAAAGATTATCTAATAGATTAGGATATATGGGCGCTGCTTTTATAATGATTTCACCTTACTTATTGCCGAATACTATTGGAGGTATTACTTATGTAATAGGCGGTATTTTAGCTATACCCCAAGTTTGGGTTGCTAAGCAATGGAATTTAGTAATAGTAAATATTAATGTAACCCTGGGTTATTTAATTTACTTGTATAATATTTAAATAAAAAAAATGAAAACACAAAAACAAAGTAGAGTTGACGCTTTAGAAAAAAGAATGGCTGCAATGACAAATGTAGTGGAACGATTAATTCAAGAAATTACAAATTTAAGGACCTTATCTTTTGGCACTCTTGAAACTATAAAGCAAATGCCGGGTTATGATGAGTCATTAGAGAAATTGAAAGAAAAAACAGCTAAAGCTGGTAATGAAAAAAAATTAGATTTAGATGTGGAATAACGATTGGGTTAAAGGTGAAGACTATCCTTCTTGGGGAGATACTGAAGTTTACAAAAAAACAATTACAGGTGGTTATTTACTTCAGTGGGAATCGCCTAAAGATGCATATTGGAGAGTATCTAATGCAGTAGCAAGACGTTTATACAAGCCAGAATTGGCCGAAAAGTTTTTTGATTATATATGGAAAGGTTGGCTGTGTTTAGCTTCACCAGTACTTTCTAATACAGGTACAGATAGAGGTTTACCTATTAGTTGTTTTGGTATTGACGTTGCTGATTCGATTAGTGATATAGGTGGGAAAAATTTAGAGATGATGCTACTTGCTAAGCACGGTGGAGGAGTAGGTATTGGAATTAATCAAATTAGACCTGCTGGTGCTAAAATTACAGGCAATGGAACATCAGATGGGGTTATACCATTTTGTAAAATATATGACTCTACTATCTTAGCAACAAATCAAGGTTCTGTTCGGAGAGGAGCGGCATCGGTTAATATTAATATTGAGCACAACGATTTTGAAGAATGGCTTGAAATTAGGGAGCCTAAGGGAGATGTTAATAGACAATCACTTAATCTTCATCAATGTGCAGTTGTGGGAGATAAGTTTATGCGTCGCCTTGAGCAGGGAGATGCGGATGCTAGAAGCAAATGGGGTAAACTACTTAGAAAGCGAAAAGCTACGGGAGAGCCATATATTATGTTTAAAGGAAATGTTAATAAAGCAAACCCAGGGGCATACAAAGACAATGGATTAAAAGTCCATATGACCAATATATGTAGTGAAATAGTATTACATACTGATGAGTCGCATAGTTTTGTTTGTTGCTTATCATCACTTAATTTAGAAAAATATGACGAATGGAAAAATACAAACCTAGTATACGATGCTACTTGGTTCCTGGACGGTGTCCTGGAAGAGTTTATTCAAAGAGCGAAGAATATGAAGGGGTTCGACAATTCTGTAAGATCAGCTGTAAAGGGAAGAGCACTAGGCCTGGGGGTATTAGGATGGCACAGTCTTCTTCAGAAGGGGGGAATTGCATTTGAAGGATTGCTAGCTCAATTTAAAACAAGAGAAATTTTTTCAAAAATAAAAATTGAAACTGAACGAGCTTCGCGTAATTTAGCGGAAGTTTATGGGGAACCATTATGGTGTGTGGGTACAGGCTTTAGAAATACGCATTTAAGAGCCATTGCGCCAACTGTATCAAACTCAAAGCTTGGTGGTAATGTTTCACCAGGTGTTGAGCCTTGGGCTGCTAATGTGTTTACTGAACAAAGTGCTAAGGGCACATTTATTAGAAAAAATAAAGAACTAGAAAAAGTACTAAAAAAAATTGGGATTAATACTAAAGAAACTTGGGATAAAATTTTGGAAGATGGTGGATCCGTTCAAGGGATTGGAGAACTTGATGGATGGTTTTACAATCACGGAGGAAGACTTAACCAAGAAGAAGGAGAGCCTGTAAAAAATGTATTTAAAACATTTAAAGAAATAAACCAATTAGAATTGGTTAATCAAGCAGGTATAAGGCAAGATTATATAGATCAATCAGTAAGTTTAAATTTAGCGTTTCCATCTGAAGCTGAACCTAAATGGCTTAATAAAGTACATTTAGAAGCTTGGAAGCGTGGAATTAAAACCTTATATTATATGAGAACTGAATCTGTATTAAGGGGAGATATAGCTGCTAAAGCTATGGACCCAGATTGTTTAAGCTGTGATGGTTAATAAGTCCAAACAGATGTAACTCTATGTTTAGACAATCCTAAATGTACAAAATTAGATTTGCGGCTTATGCCTACACGTTTGCATCCTAAATTTAAAGCGTGTTTAACTATTTCATAAACAGGTGTACCACCCACCGCGGCTACATCAATAGCCAATCCTTCTGTGTGCTCGCCGGGTTTATCCTTTTTAGCCTCTATGGGATGTTCGGGTGATCTATATGCGGAAGTAATGGTTATTTCATAACCTAATGATTCTTCTAAATCATTTATAAAATGTAACATTTCTGTTTTTAAATCTGATAGATTAACATCTTTATTAGCTTTTTTCATTTTTCACCGCATTTTTTACTTGGGTTAGCAACTTGTCTCCAATCTTCTTTTTCAAACCAATCCCTTAAAGTACCACCTTTTGTGCTAGCACCTTTAACATTAGTTTTAGATGATCTTTTATATTTGCCAGCTTTACCAGCAGATCGCTTAGCACGTATTACTTTATCTTTTTCAGATTTACTCATGCTGCGTATTTTAGCAAGCGGCAAGCAAGCTTTTGTTGTACCACCGCCTTTTTGTTTTTGAAAAGGCGAATCGTTTTGAATATACATTATTTTTTCTTTTTTGAACCCATTTTACTTGGCCCTCCTGCACTTGTACATCTTACACCCCAACCAGAAGCATAAGCAGATGGCCATACTTTAAATTTTCTTTTTGCTGCAGTTTTGCAAGGACCACTTATTTTCCCCATAATAATTATCTTTTACCTTTTATTACTCTTTTTAGTCTTTTTTTCTTTTTAGGTTTAGCCACTTTGGGTTTTTGTATACCTAATTCCCATTCACTCCATCCAGCAATTAGCATGGATCTTTCAAGAGGCGTTATGTTTTCTTGAGTTGCGTCAACTACATTATTAACTTTTTTTACAACCCTATCTAAAGGTACGTTAACAGTTGCTGATATAATATTTGCCGCTGCCAAATAAGCAGGATTATCTAAGCTAAATCCTTTTTCAAGCATTTCTTTTTTATTCCATTTATAAGTTCTATAAGCTTTTTGCAGCTTATCATATTTTGATGATATTGGAGGAGAAAAATCTAATACATCTGAAACAGGATCTGCAGCATCTTCGCTAATTTTTATTAAAACATTTTTTATAGTAGAAATTGCAGCTCCACCTACACCAATTCCTCTAAGTAATCCATCAGCCATGCCGTTTATAGTGCTTAAATATGCTTTTTCTTTTTTCTTTTCATCCTCGTCTTCATCTCCAAAAGCAAGTAAAAATGTTGCTCTTTGTAACATAGTAAATATTAAATTCTGCACAAATCCATAATATAATAACTTAGAAAAGTTTGTTTTAGCATCCCCACGGCCATTTACAAGATCACTAACAGCTTTTTTAGTTAATCTAGCATACTGAGCTGGTGTATTTGCAAAAGCTAATATAGTGCGCCCTAATGGCCCCGCTTGCTGAGCACTAATTCTATCGGGTCTTGACGACTGTTGGGATTCTTCGGCTATTTCTCTAAAATCTAAAAATGCTTTTTCTTGGGCTTGGACTTCTGTTAATCCTTCTTTAATATAAGATTTAACTCTATTTCTGTAAAATGTAGCGCCGCCTGATGCAATTGCAAAACTGTCTGCCATTTGCGTAGGTAAAAATCCTGCTTGAAGTATCTTACTTATAACGCCTCTTGCACCATCCTTTTTAGCAGCATCAGCTATTTCAGATTCCGCAACATTAAACCTTGAACCACCTCTTCTTTCTTTTAAAAAGTCAGAATTAAATAAAAATTTAAAGTCTTTCCAATATTGCGGCTGATTAGCAAAAGCTTTACCAGCTTGATAAATATTATTATCACTCCAATTAATAAAGTTAATTGACGATATTGTTTGTAATACAGCTGATCTAGTATTAAAAAACATAATTGCCCCAGTAGAATTGTTTAACCAATCAGTAACTCTACCGGCAAGCGAATCACTTGTAAATGGTTTGTTTCTACCGGTTTTCATTCTTCTAAGAATATTTTCTAAAGCATTTCTATATGGCTTACCAAACGCTGCTTCAAGTTTATTTAAATTAACTTCAGAAAATATTTCGTCCACATTGGTTTGCCACTGCTCTAAATACTTTTTTCTTTTAGTAGTATTAAGACCATCTAAGAAATCAGTAGTAATACTACCTGCCAACCACCCCTCTTTAGGTGCGGCATATACATCACCCTTTTGAATAGCTATAAGCTGCTCTGTAAATAATTTAAGCTCGGGATCTTTATTTACGTAATCAGATAATTCTTTTTGATCTGTTTTAAATAATCCGGGAATATTATCACCTTGTTTATTCCATATATAAACCCTTACAGCTTGCTCTCTTGTATATTCATCAACACTTTTCTTTTTAAGATCTTTAGGAATAACTTTAAGATCTTCTTTAAGTTGTTTGTAGTCGTTAAACATTGCTACACGAGCAGAAGATATATCATTCATTGCTCTAGCATAAGGATCTAATAAATTATCCTTATACCATTGCATTTGATTATCTCCCAATTTACCTTTAGCTAATGTTTTATATAATAATCCAACAAAATCTTCAGCGCTAGGGGGAATAAAGAAATTAAATTTACCTTTGCTTGCGCCTCTTACTTGAGCTTTAGCTGGAGAAAATCTTTTATATGTTTCAATGCCAGTCTTAGCTTCTATAATATCATTAAATGCATCATCTAAATTTTGTGATTTGCTATATTTAATTCTAGCTTCATTAGCTTCATTATCAAGCTCTTGCATTTTAGCAAGTACTTGTTCATTTGTACTGTCTTTAGGTAAGCGTTGAGATTTAGGTAATTCTAAATTGTTTTTTACTGCAGCTTTGGATATTGATTTGCTTAATTTTATTAATCCTTTAGCATCAATGCTATAGTCTATTACTTCCCCTCTATTTTTATATTCTTCTAAGGCTTTTAAAAATTCTTTATCGTTATAACGACTTTTACCGTTTCCGGTATAGCTCTTAGCATTTAATATTTCGTCTAAAGTTTTAGAAATTAAGTTTACTTTTGCTTGAGAAACAAATTTTTGTAATACAGGAAATTTAATTTTACCGTCCGCATAGTCAATAAGTTTATTAAATAATTCTAAAGCAGTTGTTTCATGCTCTAATATCATTTTTTCATTAGGAGCTATAATTTCAAATCCAGGAGTAGACAATTTTCTTAACATACCTCTTTGGTCTGCAGATGTTAAAGCTATAAATCCTTTAATTTGTCCTATAGTACCTTGTTTTTTAGCTTGATCTATTATTTTTTTATAATAGTTTAATGTTTCTTCAGCTTCTATTTTAATAGTTTTAACATTGCCTCTAAAATCTTTTTTTATTTCAGTTATATCTTGTAACCCTTTTAATTTTTGTCCATTAAAAGTTATATATGTTCTTCCTTTTTCTTCTGAAACATCAAATCCTAGTTTATTTTCTACTAGTAAAGGCTTAACAATTTGATTAAATATTGCTTCATTAGTAGTAATGCCATCTATTTTTAAAGTTCTTATAGACCTACTTATGTATTTTAAAAAGTCTTTAATTACTTCTTGTTTAGCTTCATTATTTTTTGCGTTTTTAAATTCTGATTCTAAATAATTACGAGCAAAATTATATCCAATTTCTCTTTGTTCATATTTAAATAATTTTCTATAAGTTTCAAAAGCTGAAATAAGGTCTTCTTTACTTGCAGTGCCCTCTGATATTTTAAATAATGATTTTAAAAGATCTGTTTCAAATCTATTTTGAGAAGCAACGCTTAAAGTTTTAGATGTTATATTTTTAATTTCATTAAAAACTTGATTATAAGTTTTAGCTTTATTTTCTTCTAATGCTCCGTTTATTTCAATAATAACATCATCAGTTAAACCTTCATATTTATTAATATCTTTAATATTGCTAATTTCTTTACCAAGTTCTTTTCTTGTATTAAGGGGCATTGCCTTTGAAAACAATAATCTACTTCCTTTGCCGGTTTCAATATCAGTTTTTTGTTGAGGAGTAAGGTCAGCTTGCTTGCGGATCTCTTGATTAGTCATAAACTTAGCGAGCACGTTTATTAAACCTTTAGCAGTCTGTGCTTGTTTATCTCTAGGACCAGCGGTTCTTTTACCATCAACAATACCTATGGCTTTAAATATAGAAGTATTGTCTATACCTTTATTTTTTTGAAAAGGAACCAATCCCGCTTTCTTTGTGCCTCTTTCAAGTCTAGTATATAAATTTGTATCTTTTAACAAATTATTAGGCACGCCAGTAGCGGTACCTATTAATCCTTCACTTACTGGAGCACCTTCTAATACAGCAGCATCAGGCAAAGCTTTCCTAACTGTATCAATGTTGTTTTCTATAAATGAAGTAACCCTATCTAATTCTGCTTGTGTAAAATTAGATGATCCTTCAAATTTCTTAACCGGTATATCAATTTCTTTAGCAAGTGTTTGTTTTGCCCAGTTAGGTAGTGTTTTAAATGTAAATTGATCTGGAGTTAGCTCTGGTAGTTTTTCTGCTACAATATTTTCAAGCTCTTTTTGGTTAGGCTCACTAAGAATTTGTTTTTTAACTTCAATTAATCTTTCTGTAGGCTTTGTTTCTGCAACTTCAATTTCTACTTCAGGAGCAGTCTCTGCAGCTACTTGGACAGATTCAGTAATATCATCTGTAAACTCTTCGCCTAATATTCTACGGGATGCGGTTATAGATCTAACCGGCAGGTATTTATTTATGTATGCAGCTAAAGGAACATTAGATGCGGGGTCATATGCTTGTATTAAATCAAGTATACCTCCAGCACCTGTTTCAATTTCATCAGTAAGTAATTGTCTATCAAAGCCAGGTGCATTTTTACGCTGGTCTACTATTTTATTAGTTATAGGTTTAAATTGCTCTATTATATCTAAAGCACCATTAATGCCTTTTTGTTCATATATTTCTTGAACTTTATTAGACGCTTCTTCAGATCTTGATTCTTTAATTACTGTTTCAACTTCTTTAACAGTTTGGTCTTGAATATCTAATTTAACTCCTTCTTCGGCTGTTCTTATTTGTTGACTAGTTAATTTACCTTCTTGTATATTTTTATTATAATCTCTAATAAAATTATATACATCTCTTCCTGTATCAAATCTAGCTTTAACTCCACCAACTTGTAGTATTTTTGAAATTACATCGCGAAGTTTAGTAAAAATGTTTTCTTTAAATTTTATATCTCCAGTTAGAATAGCATCGGAAAATAGCGTAAGAGCTTCTTCAGCCTGGACTTCAGCAGGTTGATCTTGATATTGTTGAAGTCTTTGCGCAAAATTGCTATCTTTAACTTGGTTTATATCAATCTTGCCAATATATTCCATTAAAGAATTTCCAAGCTGTAAGGCTGTGTTAGGAGAATCTTTAACGGTTTTGTATAAAATAGCATGTAAAAATTCATGAGCGGGAGCAGCAACCGCTATTTCTTTATCTGCAACTTCTCTGTTTATTACAATAGTTTGCTTTCCGTCTTTATTTTGAATTATAAATCCTTGCTGAGAAGATGCTTTAACGTCTTGGTCTTGTTTATTTAAAAAAGCTTCTGTTTCTGCTGTAGTTGCAAATTCTTGAATATCTAAATCCGTAATATCTTTAGCTGCTTCTTTTACTTTTTCAACCTGTTGAGTTACAGCTTTTGAGCTAATGCCTTTTAAATCTTCGTCAATCTGTTTTATTCTATCAGATTGTTCAATAGTTAAATTTGGCTCGCCTACTTGCTCAATTTGATTTTTTAATTGTTTTTTTTCTTTCATTAACTGAACAGTAGTAGCCTGATCTTGTTCGTTTAATTTTAAAGACTTTATTTGATTTGTAGCACCTTGAGTTTCTCTAAAGTTTAATTTTATAGCATCTCCTTGTTCTTGTGTAATATTTCCTTTTTTAATTTCAGAATCCACACTTCTTTGCAGCACTTTATCTGAATTTTTTAATTGAGATAGTTTTATTTGTGTTTCAGTAGTTTTTTCTAAAGGATCAAATGCATAAGAAATATTTGTATATTCTGTTGGTTTTATCTCAGCATTTACTTTTATTTCTTGTATTAAATTACGACCTAATTCAACTCCTTTAGCTAAATTAACAGGCGCCCCATATAATCCGCCACCACCAACACCGGTTAAAAATGCATCTGTAACACCCTCATTAAAAGGCTTCCCATTAACTAAATTTTGAGTTATTTGAGTCCCTACTTCTTCTAACCCTCCAGAAACAGCAGCGATAGGAACACCGAATTTTTGCAAGGCTCCTTCGTACATTGAAATAATTCCATCTTTAAAAGTTTTAGCTCCCTGTTCAACGCCTTCTTTAGCTATAATATTTTTGTAGGTTTTACCTATAGCCCCGCTTCCGAATACTCCCTCAAAAAACCCTTCTGATAAACCAATTAAAGTTGATTTTAAAAGCATTTCTGCTTTTTCTTGATCAGGATATTCTTCTCTTTGGGTTCTCATTTCTCCAGCAGCTAAGGGAACACCACCTCCTAATGTTAAAGCGGTTCTTGACAAACCAGCGGCTCCTCCAAACATTAAGGATAAACTTACGGGAGCGGATTCAGCTAATGTTTCTCCTAATAAGTAAAAACCTTCGTTAATATTGCCTTTAGAAAAATTTTCTCCAATACCCCCTTTTATGTTATTTAAGTCTTTGTATTCTTCTTGTATTTTACCTAACTTATTTTGTTCTTCTATTAAAGAATCTAATAGAGACCGTGTGCCTATAGATTCTTCAAATTTTGTTAAATCTGTTTCAGGCAACCCTAAAGCTCTGTTAATAGGATCACTCACTAAGGACCCTATTTCATAAATAAAAGAAGGTACTGATAATAGATATTCACCTAAAGCTTTATCACCCTTTTGTAATGATCTTAATAAAGACTTTGCGCTACCTTCTTCTTTAAGTTTATTCCTTAATTCATCATTTATTTCTTTTTTTCTATTTGTAAGAGTTAAATATTCTTTTATTCTTTTTGGAGAATCTAATGCGTCTATTTGCATATCATCCCCCGCTATAATCTTTATTCTATTATCAATTTTTGTAATATTATCTATTAAATCTTCAGCTTTTCTATCTGAAGGATCAAATGTTACAACGACCTCTTCTAATTCAATAGGCTGGCTAGAAATTTTTGCTTGATCTAATGCGTTTTGCTTTCTTCTTTTAAATATAGCCTCAGGACTATTGTCTATTTTTTGTAAAGCCAAAGAAGTATCTTCCGATACTAATTCCGTAACGGTAGGCTCGAGTGCTACACTTTCCTCCACAGGCGCACTCTTTATCTCCTGTGAAGGGATTTCCTTTCCCTCTTCATCGGGATCGGGGGCAATTGCTACCTCTGTAGCATCTGGAAATTTGGCAATAAAAGCTTCGTAATCTTTTCTTCCTTTTTCGTTATCAGGAA
>Ga0307377_10002869_pt1 | contig 19996 bp, 23 predicted proteins | sample TR3MG_FD_202535 | JGI IMG/M metagenome (GOLD analysis project Ga0307377, IMG submission 202535) | Soil microbial communities from Risofladan, Vaasa, Finland - TR-3 | ecosystem: Environmental > Terrestrial > Soil > Coastal area > Acid sulfate soil | place: Finland: Risofladan, Vaasa | collected... | reverse complement strand
TACACCCCCAAGTTGAAAGTTATTTGGGAAATGTAAATACCTTAGGTCCTAGATCTAATTATGATGAAGGAAAACGTTGTGCGGAAGCTTTAAGTTATTCCTTCGCAAAACAGTATGATATGGATATTAAGATAGTTAGAATTTTTAATACTTATGGCCCAAATATGGCTTTAAATGATGGGAGAGTAGTAACGAATTTTATAACCCAAGCATTAAAAAATGATCCAATTACTGTATATGGTGATGGTAGGCAAACAAGATCTTTTTGTTATGTAGACGATATGATTGATGCTTTTATTAAAGTTATGGAAAATGGAAAATCTGTCGATCCTATAAATCTCGGGAACCCTGTTGAAACCACTATGGTTGAATTAGCTGAAACAATAATATCATTGACTAATTCAAAATCAGAAATTATATTTAATGATTTGCCAAAAGACGACCCTACAAGAAGGAAACCAGATATTACAAAAGCAAAACAATTATTAAATTGGGAACCTAAAACTAATTTAATTGATGGGTTAAATAAAACAATTTCACACATTATCCCAAGGATGTAAAAATGTTAAAAATATGGTCAAGTGAGAAATATTTAAGATCAAAAAATGATGTGCGCCCTATACTTATGCCGTTTTTTGAGCACGGAGTTGATAACGGACCGGATAAAGGAAGATTTGACAAATGGATACTAGAAGGTAAAAATGTTTTTCAATTGAGTTCTTTAGAGGAATCTGATTTTGTAATATATCCGCAAGATCCAACTATTGATCCTAATGGGTTCCAAAAATTTCAAAATATAACTGGAAATAAACCATTAATAATCTTTTTCAATTCGGATTCGGAACAAAAAATAAATATGAGACCGAATTCATATTTATTTAGAACTTCTGCTCAAAAGAATTCAAGTTTGGTAAATGAATTTGGTCTTCCAGCTTGGAGTTCTGAATGTGGAAAATTATCAGAAAGGGTTTGGGAATCCATTCCAACAATTGGGTTTTGCGGACAAGATAGAACTCCTAAAACAAGATCTATTTGTTTAGATATATTAAAAAGTTCCAATTTGATAAAAACAAATTTTATTAGAAAAAATGAATTTTGGGGCGGTTGGTTTAGTAAAGGAATGAAAATTGATCACGGTAATTTATTAAGAAAAGAATTTATAAATAATATGAATAACAGTGATTATATTTTTTGTGCTAGAGGTGGTGGAAATTTTTCTTATAGATTATATGAAACATTATCAGCAGGAAGAATACCTTTGTTGATAGATACTAATTGTTTATTACCCTGTTGTTTATGTTCACAAGAATCATATGAATTATTTCCAAGAGTTATGGAAAATAATTTACGAGAGATACCAAATATATTATTTAATTTTCATCAAGAGCATAAGGATAATTTTATTGAATTACAAAATAAAATTAGAAAATTTTGGGAAGATAACTTGTCCCCAACAGGATTTTTCAAATATATAGAAAAGAAAATGAGGGTCTTTATAAATGAATAACACTACAACTAAAAAATTGGCCGGGGTAATTGAAATGTTAATTGAAGACTCCAGCCGAATAAATCAAAAAAAGAAATCAAAATATTGGTATCCGTTAAGTATGGCCACCTACGGCGTTTCTGAAATTCTTGAAGCCTTAGACTCAATGTGCTCATTTAGAACAACTATGTGGGAAAAGACAGAAGAATTTGAAAGAATTTTTTCAGAATATCAAGGCTGTTCTAATTCCATAATGGTTAATAGTGGGTCTTCTGCTGATTTGCTTTTATCATTTTTATTAAGAGAAAAAAGTAATTCAGAAGCAAATAATATTTTAGTTCCGGCGGTTACTTGGCCAACACAAATTTGGTCTTTAATAGTTGCTGGGTTTAATCCCGTTTTAGTTGATGTTGACCCGAATACATTGAATATGAATTATGAAGATCTTAAATCTAAAATAAACGATGATGTTTTGGCCATATCAGTTGTTCATTTAATGGGAAATCCATGTGATATGAGTTTAATTACGAAATTATGTTCAGAAAATAACATACATTTAATAGAAGATTGCTGTGAAGGTTTGGGAGCATCTTTTAATGGTAAAAAGATTGGGAATTTTGGTTTAGGTGGGGCATTTTCATTTTTCTTTTCGCACCATATAACGACTATGGAAGGTGGAATGGTAACTTGTAATAACAAAGATTATGCAGATTTCTTAAAAATTTCAAGGGCTCATGGATGGGCAAGAAATATAAAACAAAAACAAGATTCTGAAGTAGATCCAAGATATATGTTTTTGAATATAGGTTTTAATTTGCGTCCAACAGAATTACAAGCAGGTTTTGGAATCCACCAAATGGATAAATTAGAAACATTTAATGAGAAAAGAAAAAATATTTCTAATGAGTTTTTCTCATATGTTAAAGAAACTGATTGGTTAAATGAAATTAAAGTTCATGATTTAGCAGAGCCTTCTTGGTTGGGTTTACCTTTAATGCTGAATGAAAATTTTGCTATTAATAGAGATTATGTAACTGATGCTCTTGAAATTAACGGTATAGAAACTAGGCCCATTGTTACTGGAAATATTGCTAAACATCCTGTAGCAGAACTATATCCTGATATCTTTGATGTAGAGTTACCCGGTGCAGATATAGTTCATAATAATGGATTTTATATTGGTCTATCTCCCATGCAAAATAAAAATTCTATTAGTAAAGTAATTGAAATATTCAAGAAAATAAGAAAAGGGTTGTGATTTTATGAAAAAAACGGTAGTTTTGATTATAACTTGTAAAAAATTTGAATCTATTTGGATGCCCTTTTTTACTCTTTTGGGAAAATATTGGAATGATTGTCCATATGAAATAATTTTAGGGACAGATGAAGGTTCTTATCCTGGAATTAAAACAATTAGTCTTGGTGCAGATTTTGGATGGTCAAACAATTGCATACAAATATTAAAACAAATAGATGCCGATAGAATTATTTTGTTTTTTGAAGATTTTTTGCCAAGTGCAAAATTTGATACAAAAAGAGTAGAATATTTGGTAAAACACTCTTATGATTTTAATATTGGATGTTTAAGACTTCAACCTTGTCCTGGGCCTACGGCTCCTTGGCCATATTGTAAATCACTAGGAATTTTACAAAGAAATGATACTTATAGGTTTTCTTTACAAACCGCATTGTGGAAAAAATCGTTATTGCTAAGTTTATTAAAACATAATGAAAATCCATGGCAGGCAGAGGTATGGGGAACAAAAAGAGCTAAATTAAGCGGTGAACATTTTGTTTCAGTTAAAAGAGGAGAGAGTCCCACCCCATATATTATAACGGCAGTTGTAAAAGGAATTTGGCAAGATTTTGCTACAAAGTTATTAATTAAAGAAGGGATTCCAACAAATAACATACCTAAGACTTTTAGGTGAGGTTCTATTAAATATTTTACATTAAATTAAATTATTTTTTATGGAGCTTTAATGGTTATTTTAAAATATGTAAAACCAAGTTTAGAAATTTCCAATAATATCGCCGTGATAGGATCAAGCGGAATTATAAAAAATAAGGAATGGGGTAGTGAAATTAATAAATTTTCAGAAGTGGTTCGTTTTAACCGTTCACCAACAGAAGGGTTTGAAAAATGGGTTGGTTCTAAAACAACTTTAAGAGTAGTTAACCAAAATGTAATAACAAGTTCTCCGTTTCCAAAAGAGGATTTAGATAATGGATTTTGGTTAGGACAAGACCAAAATTTTGTCAAAAAACTTAGGGATACAAAAATACTTCATTATGGGGTTGGAACTGGTAAAAATAACATTCACAAAAGCAATAAGTTGTATATATTCCAACACTTAGAAAGAAACGCTCCAAGGAAAATTAATCATATAATAAAAGGATTTTCAAGTGGAGATTTACCAAAGGATATAACATTTTCGGTAGGTATTGGATTTATTACACTATGTATTGTTTCTGGAATTGTGCCTGATATATATGGGTTTGATATTTTAGATAGGGAGAGAGATCATTATTTTGAAAAAAGAAGGGAGGCTGGCCCTTGTCATAATGTCTCTTTAGAAAAATTGTTTTTAAAAGAACTAATTAACAAAAAGATGGTAATATATCATGCATGAAAATTTTAAAAATAGTCCCGTTTTTCCAATTCCCCCGTCATATTATAAAAATGGAAAACTTAACTTAAAAGAATCCGAAAACTATATAGATTTTTTAAAAAAAGAGGGTGTCAAGATTTTTATGACAACTGCTGGGACATCTCAGTTTAATCTTTTATCTAATAAAGAAATAAGAATTTTTAATAAATCATGTATGTCAAAAATAAATAAATCTAATAATACTATTGTTGTTGGTTTACCTCAATTATCTTATATAAATATAATAAATGAAATAAGATATATTAATAAATTTTCTGGGAATATAGCAATAATTATATTATATCCGGATAGATATTACGATGACGATACAATTGTAAAATATTTTTATAATATTGCTAATTTAAGTAAATTTCCAGTTTTTATTCATGGTATGCCTATGAGACAAGGAAACGGTGGTAATTATGAATATAAATCGAAATTAATAAATACTCTTTCTTTACATGACAACATTATAGGAATGAAAGAGGAAAGTTCTTCAATTGATTATGCCTTTGATTTGTGTAATGAAATTAGTAAAGACTTTATAAAAATTGTTGCGGGAAAAAGTCAAAGAAGGTTTGTTTCTCTATATCCGGCTGGGGCTCAAACATTTCTAGCCGGTATTGGTAATATTTTCCCGAAAATAGAATTAGATTTTTATAATGAATTTACAAACGGTAATATGAAGCAAGCTTATGAAATTATGGAAAATGAAACGAAATTGTTTAAAGTGTTTATGAAAATAGGTTGGCATAAGTGTTTACGCGAAGCTTTAAAGCAAAAAGGCTTATGTTGTAATTATAATAGACAACCTTTTTGTGAAATTAATAATACAGAAAAATATTTTATAGAACAAGTGTTAACTTCTTTAAGTTAAAAGGAATAATAAATGGGTATTTTAATTTTAGGGCCATGTTCAATAGAAAGTGAAGAAGTGTATTTGCAAACAGCGGAAAAACTTTATGGTATTTTAAAAGGAAAGGCTTGGTATTATAAAGGATCATTTGATAAAGCAAATAGAACTTCAATAAATGGAGGAAGGGGTTTAGGTCTAAATGAAAGTATTGAGTTGTTTAAAACAGTTAAACAAGATTTCCCAAATATAAAATTAACCACAGATGTTCATGAAATTTGGCAAGTTGAGAAACTCCAGCCATATATAGACGTTATTCAAATTCCTGCTTTTTTATGTCGCCAAACAGATTTAATAGTTGAGTGTGCTAAACATTTCAATAAAATAAATGTCAAAAAGGGGCAGTGGATGAGCCCAAGAAATATTATAAAAACAGTTGATAAAATTAAGTTAACCAATCCAAATGCTGAGGCATGGTTGACTGAAAGAGGAACATCTTTTGGTTATGAGCATTTGTTGGTTGATTTTACTATTGTTGATATGATTAAAAATAGTGAATGGGATAAGTTTATTCTAGACTGTACACATTCGGTTCAAAGAAGCAGAGCTATTTATGGCGTTCAAGGAGATAGGAAATTAGCTGAAAAATATTTTTTAATATCTAATATTATGGGATATGATGGCTTATTTGCCGAGGTTCACCCTGATCCAGATTCTGCAGTATCAGATGGTGACTGTCAACTATATCTAAATGATGTTGAGGGATTAATAAATAAATTATACTGAGTAGAGGTTTTATGTCTAAAGTCAAATTTATAGATTTGGGTAAGCAACCTATAGCTAATGGGTTTTTAGAAAAGAATGAAATAAGTAGTGAATTTTTCTTTAATCTTGGAGCAACTTTTGATGAAGATACTAATTTAGTATCTCTTTCAGAGTTTGTAGATAAAAAATTATTATTTCATGATAATTACGCATATAGCTCTTCTATGTCGAAAACAATGCGTAATCATTTTAAAATAATAGCAAATAAAATAAAAAAAATATCATCAGGGAAAATATTAGAAATTGGAAGTAATGATGGAGTATTTTTATTTAATTTTGAACCAACAAAAGCAATATCTGTTGAGCCATGTGGGAATTTCTCAAACATATTAAACAATTCTGGTTATAAATCATATACAAATTTTTGGAACATTAATGTTGCAAATGAAATAATTTCGAATCATGGGAAAATGGATATTATTTATGCAGCAAATTGTATGTGCCACATTCCTGAAATAAATTCTGCGTTTAAGGCTGTAAGCAATACTCTTAGTAATAATGGAATTTTTATTTTTGAAGATCCTTCTTTAGAGGAGGTAATAAATCGTGGATCATATGATCAAATATATGACGAACATGCACATATATTTAGTATTTTAGCTTTAAAAAATTTGCTTGAAAATAGTAATCTTGAAATTAGGCTTATTGAAAAATTGTCTGTCCATGGGGGATCAAATAGAATATATGCAACTTTAAAGGATAATAAATATTTCCCGTTACAAAAGGAAATAGTAAATAGATTTGTTGAAAATGAAAAAGTAAATAATTTAAGCAACATAGATACTTTTTTTGACTTCTCAGCAAGAGTTGAACTGTCAAAAGTTAATTTAAAAGAAATGTTGGAAACCCTTAAGAATAAAAATAAAAAAATTATTGGCTATGGAGCAACATCAAAATCAGTTGTAGTTTATAATTATTGTGGAATAGATACTAAATTTATTGATTATGTAACTGATACAACTCCTTATAAACAAGGCAAATTAATCCCTGGGACTCATATCCCGATAGTTCCACCTTTTGAAAAAGGAATTGACGGTTCTGTTGATTTTGCGTTTTTGGGAGCTTGGAATTACGAAAAAGAAATTTTATTAAAAGAAAAAACTTTTATTAAAAATGGTGGAAATTTTATAACGCATGTTCCAGTCGTGAGGTTTATATGAAATTTCATGAAGATGATAGGGGCCAAAGGTTAATTGACATATTTAATTTAGAGTCTGGGCAGATTAACCTTACATATGTGAATTCAACACAACATATTGTTGCGTGGCATATGCATCCTAAAAAGCAAATTGATTATTGGATTTGTATTAAAGGATCTTTTAAAATTGGACTAGTAGAAAACGGACTTGTGAATTTCCAATACATATCTGATAAAAATTTTAAAGTAATTGAAATAAAACCTGGAATTTGGCATGGGTATAGGGCATTACAACCTAATTCAATTATGTTATATTATTTAAGTGAAAAATGGGATTTGAATGATGAATTAAAATGTTTGCCTGGTAGTTTTGGAGAAAATTGGGAAGTAATAAATAAATGAAACTATACACTGGAAATTATTTATCTTATGAAAATATTAATGTAAATTACAACAATCTTAATAATGATGAATGGGCAAAAAAACAAGAAAATAAAATTAATAATATAGATTTTGTAGAGGGTTATGGTGAAAATAAAATATTAATCAATCTCTCCAGTAATTTCGACAATACAAAAATACTTGATTTTGGTGGTGGATTAGGAATATCATATATGATTTTGAAGAAATATTATATGGGTGATATTAAATATAGAATAATTGAGACTGAAAAAATTTGTTTACTTGGAAATAAAATTTTTGGTGATGATAAAAATATTTCCTTTTCAAAATCAATTAAGAAAAATATGGAAGTTGATATTGTTTATATAAGAACGTCGCTTCAATACGTAAAAGAGTGGGAAAATCTACTTCTTAGCTTAATAGATCTGGCCCCAAAATATTTTTTGTTTATAAATTTAACCGCTGGGAATATTAGAACTTTCTTAACCTTACAAAATTGGCAAAACATTCACATACCATATTGGTTTTTTAATATAGACGACTTTAAACAAGTTTTTTTAAAAATGGATATAAAATAAAATATGAAAATAATGGTTCGAATATTTTAGATAATTCTTATGATGTCTCGGTTGAAAAAAAATTTAGGATAAGTTTTACAAAAAATTTAATTTTTACAAAATGAAAACAATTTTAATAACAGGTGGCTTAGGCCATATAGGATCTGCACTTATTAATAATATAAAAGATAATATAATTGTAGTTGACGATTTCTCTTCGCAAAGATATTGTTCTTTGTTTAATAATAAAAAAAGATTTAAATTTATAGATAAAAAATTTATTAATTTGTCTTTAGATGAAATTATGGATGTTGATGTGGTTGTTCATTTGGCGGCAATAACAGACGCCAGTGAGTCATTTAAAAAAGCAAAAAAAGTTTACAAAATTAATGTCACGGAAACGGCTAAATTTTTTAAAAATATATATAATAATACAAATGTTAAATTAATAGTGTTTCCATCAAGCACATCTGTATATGGAAAAGCTAGTGAAATTATGTATGAAAATGACATTAATATAAATCCTCAGAGTCCTTATGCAGAAAGTAAAATTGAAATAGAAAATGTATTAAAAAATTTGCAAAGAAATAGTCATAGAAAAGATATTGGGTATATAGTTTTTAGATTTGGAACAATATTTGGAATAAGTCCTGGGATGAGATTCCATACAGCAATAAATAAGTTCTGCTATCAAGCTGTATTTGGAAAACCACTAACAGTATGGATTGAAAACTACGAACATTATAGACCTTATTTAGGAATAAATGATGCGGTTGAAGTAATAAAATGGTCTTTTAATGTGAATTCAGAAATGATTAACAATATTTATAATGTTTTGAGTGGAAACTACAAACTGTCAAATATCATAGAATTTTTAAAAAATGAAATAAACATTGATGTAAATTTTATAAATACTCCTTTGATTAACCAACATTCATATTTTGTAAATGATGATAAAATAAGAAATTGTGGTTTTTTGCCTAAAGATAATCTACAACAAGAGATTATTAAAACTCTTAAATTATTAGGGGGGCTTTGATATGAATATTCAATCCGCTGGACCATCAATAACCGATGCTGATATTGAAATAGTAACTGATGCGTTGAAAAATGGGTGGTATGGTGAGAAAGCATATCATTATTGTGAATTATTTCAAAAAGAGTTTGCTAAATATCATGACAGAAAATATGGTATAATGACTCCTAATTGTACATCTGCGTTACACTTATTATTAAAAGGGCTTGGAATTAAAGAAAAGGATGAGGTTATTGTTCCTGATTGTACTTGGGTTGGTTCAGTTGCAGGCGTTAGATTTCAGAGAGCCAAAACAGTATTTGCAGATATAGAACAAAATAGCTGGTGTATAGATTCTAAATCAATAAAGAAAAACATAACTAAAAATACAAAAGCAGTAATAGTGGTTAATTTACATGGGAATATGGCAGATATGGATGCTATACAAGAAGTTTGTGATCAACATGGTATATATTTAATTGAAGATGCTGCACAATCATTAGGATCAAAATATAATAATATAAAATCCGGGAAATTTGGAATTGGATCAACATTTTCATTTCACAGAACTAAAACTATTTGTACAGGTGAAGGTGGTATGTTATTATTAGATAATGATGATTTATATGATAAATGTATGTTTTTGAGGGATCACGGAAGAAGTAGAACAAAAGAGTACTGGATCGATGAAATAACATGTAAATATATGCCATTTAATATTCAAGCTGCTTTAGGATATGCCCAATTTTTAAGATTAGATGAGTTGATTGGCATAAAAAGATCACATTTCGAATTTTATAAGAATAGTCTAATAGATATTCCAGATTTATCTTTTAATTACGAACCAGATAATGTTTTTAATAGTTATTGGGTTACGGGAATAGTTTTCGGGAAAAGTTTTGGTTTTAAAAAGGATTTTATAATAAACAAGTTAAAAGAATTTGGGATACCAATTAGACCATTTTTTTATCCGCTTTCTTCTATGCCTCCATATAAAAAAGAGGGGAAAAGTGGAAGAAAAAACAATCATATATCATATAATTTGTCCGAAAGAGGAATTAATCTGCCTTGTGCATTTAATTTAACAAATGATCAGTTAAAATTCATCACGGATAAGTTAAAAGAGGTTTTAAGTTTTGGAAAATAAAATTATAGGGTCAAGAATTATTTTGAGGGCTCCTTTAAAAATTGATTATGAAATAATGGTAAAATGGAGAAACAATCCGTTAATAAAAAAATGTTTTTTTGATGATTCTGATATATCAATAAAGTCACACAAAAGGTGGATAGATATAGTATTAAAAGATAAAAACCAAGTATTATGGATAATTGAAGATAAAAACAAACAAATCCCGATTGGTATGACAGGATTAACTATAAATAGAAAAAATTTTTATGTTGAAAATTCAAGACTTTTAATTGGGAATTTTGAATATCGTTGTAAAGGTTATGCAACTGAGGCTGAGTTACTTCGATTAAATTATTCATTCAATATTTTAAAAATGAATAAAGTATGTGCTGAATGTTTAAGTGATAACACTCCAATATTAAATTTTTTATATAAAATGGGTTTTATTAAGGAAGGTGTTTTAAAAAAACATATTTTTAAAAATAATGAGTTCAAGGATGTGGTTAGATTTGGATTTTTAGCAGAAGATTTTAAAATAAAATACAATTTATGAGGAAATTATGATTAAATTTTATACTTTAGATGAAGTAAAAAAAATTGCTTGTTTGCCACAAAATATAAATAATGAATTATTTCAAATATCTTTAAAATATAATACTTCAAAATTATACAGTCCTGGAGCAATTCATTATTTAGAACATTACTGGAACAATTTAAAAAACATTAGGAATCTTAAATTAAAAATTTTAGAAATCGGAGTTAAAGAGGGGCAGTCACTACTGATGTGGAAAGAGTTTTTCCCATTTTCAGAAATATATGGTATTGAAATAAATCCAGAACCTTTAAAAAATTTCAACCACGAAAACATAAAAATATTTTATGGAGACCAATCAGATGAAAAATTTTTAAAAAGCATATCAGATGATGTTAATTTTGATGTTATTATTGATGATGGCGGCCATAAAATGGATCAGCAAAAAATAAGTTTTTCTTTTTTGTTTAGGAATTCATTAAATGATGGTGGGATTTATATTTTAGAAGATTTAGGAACCTCTTATTGGAAAAATTGGGGTGGTGGTTTATTAAAATCTACAAGCACTATTGAATATTTAAAAAGTTTAATAGATGGTTTAAATTACCGTTCTTATAAAGGTAACAGGAATACATTTTTAGATATACCAGAATATAAATTTTTAAATGCTTCGTATTATGATGAAAATATTAAATGTGTTAAATTTTACCGTAATATATGTTTTATAGAAAAAGGCTGTAATATATCATGATAATTGATAATTTTACATTAATGATTCCTGTTAGAAATAGGCATTATAATTTGCCTAAAATTTTTAAATATTATGAAGATTTAGAATGTGAGAAAATTATTGCGGATTCGTCGTTAGAAAAATATAAAAATGATATACCAAGTAGTTTTACATATTTATATTATGGTACTAAATATGTTTATGAAAAATATTATGATGTTGTAAAAAAAATAAATAGTAAATATTTTCTATACTGTCCTGATGATGATATAGTTTTGAAATCTTCAATACAAACATGTATAAATTTCTTAAACAATAACCAAACTTATTCTTCTTGTGATGGTGAATATTTTGAGTTATTAAATGATGTAGTCCCAAAATATCCTGAATCTATTTGTAATTGTATAAATGGAAATTTTGAAAATTCTTCATATATAGAAAGACTTAAATTCTTTTTTAAAATAAATGTAAATGAAAAAAATTATTATCCTCGTGTTCATTCTGTTGTTAAAACAGAATTAGTCAAAATTATTTACAAAAATATAGTACAAAATAAGAATGAATGGGCGATTGGGTTTACTGATTTATTTTTTACTTTTATTTTATCTATTATGGGTAATTTAAAAACATTGCCCATTTTATATCAAATAAAAAAGGTTGGGGACCGTTTAATAGAAAAACTTTATATAAAAAATGAAATGAATGTTAATGAATTACTTATTAACAACGTTAACGACCAAAATATTGATAATAAGTTGAAAATATTTGCTGAAATTTTATCGATAAAAGAAAGTATATCTTTGGAAAAAGCTTTGGAAATAGTAAAAGATTTATTTGTAAATTTTAGAATTGGCATAGATAGTCGCCAAAATATAGAAAAGAAAAATATTAAATATAAATTTAGTATTACTGATGAAAAATATAAAAATGAAATAACCTTAATAAAAAAACTTATACTGGAGTAAAAAATGAAATTATCTGATTTTTGGGAGAATGAGGTTCCTAAAGGATGGAAACATTTTACAAACTATATGGATAAATCTAAAATAGATTATATAATAGATAATATTAATAAATATTTTTTTAAATATATAGATTTTAAAAATATTTCAAAAACATTAGAGTGGGGTTGTGGGGGAGGGTTAATATCAAATGAATTTTCAAAATACACTGATATTATACTTTTAGATATTTCTCAAGAAAGCTTAAATATCTCTAACAATTATGTAAAAAATGTAATATATTCTCAAAAAATCAACAACAATATAGATAATTTTGTTTATATGGGTCCTAAACCAGATCTTATAGTTTCTCATGCTGTAATACATCATTTCCCAAACTATAAATATTGGGAAAAGGTATTAAATATTTGGTGTTCGATGGATCCAGTTTATATTACCATACATGTAAAAGTCGGCAAAGAAACAAAAGAAGCTGATAATTATTTTGAAAAAAGAAATTTTTTAAATGGACTAATTTTCAATGAAAATGATTTAATTAGTGATCTAAATAATAAAAATTTCCAACTAATAAATAAAGAAGTTATTGAAACTTTATCGAATCAAAAAATTTCTGGATTTTTTGTATTTAAAAAAAATGATAACTGATAAATTTATATTTATACATATTCCTAAAACAGGTGGAACTTTTATAAGAAATTTAATTAAAAATGGAAATTTTAATATTATTAGTGATGAAATACATTTAACATTAAATCAATCACAAATATATATAAAAGATGTTCCATCATTTTGTTTTATAAGAAACCCGTGGGATTTTTATGTTAGTAGATTTTTTTATAGACAAAAAGTATTAAGTAGGAACAACGGTATAGATGGATTTATACCTTTGGAGCTTACAGGTAATAATAAAGAAGGTTTTAAAAAACACATGGTTTTTTTAGATGAATTGTATGAAAACAAAAAAGAAACTGGTAGTAAATGTCGCGCATTAAAAATTGTAAACATTGAACGTATATATGAGGTATTTACTTGTAATAGCGTTAATTATATAGGATATTTTGAAAATTTTATAAATGATTTACAAAGAATATTTTTAGATATTTTAAAGATATCAATAAGTATCTCAAATGTTAAAGAAAACAGAAGTGAACATGAACTTTATAGTAAATATTATGATAATGAGTTAATAAAAATTGTTGAGAAGTGGGATAAAAACTATATAAAAAAATTCAATTATAGTTTTGGAGAATAAATGGAAATAAAACTAATCATTTGGGACCTCGATAATACATTTTGGAAAGGGAGTTTGGAAGAAAATAATGTCATAATAGTAGATAAAAATATTAATTATATAAAAAACCTAAATGAAAATGGTGTAGTAAATTCTATTTGTTCACATAATATTTATGAAAAAGCTATATCTATATTAGAAAAGAATAATATAAATAATTATTTTATATTTCCAAAAATAAATAACAATCCAAAAGGACCCCAAATTTTAGAAATAATTAAACAGTGTAATTTAAAAGAAAACAATGTCCTTTTTATTGATGATAAGTTTTTAAATTTAAAAGAGGCCCAACATTACTGTCCCAATTTAAATATTTTAGATCCGAATAACATTGATTTTGATAAAACTATAAATAATATTATAAAATCAGGACAAAAAAAATCTCGTCTAGAGTATTATAAAATATTAGAAAACAAATATGAAGAAAGAATTAACAAAAATATAAACAATGAAGATTTTTTAAAATTAAGTGATATTTCTGTTTATATTGAAACATTTAAGCAAAAGCATTTTGATAGAGTTTTTGAATTGATAAATAGAACTAACCAGTTGAATTTTACTAAAAATAGATGTTCGAAAGAAGAGTTAAAAGAGTGCTTTAATTTTAATTCTTATGTAATATATGTATATGATAAATTTGGCGAATATGGACTTTCTGGTTTTGTTTCATTCAACAAAGATGTGTTACATTTTCTATTTTCATGTCGAGTTTTGAATATGGGTGTTGAAAATTATATATTTAAATATCTAAATTTGCCTAAGTTTAAAATATGTGATGATGTTGTTGGCAATTTAAATACAAAATCAGATTGGATAAAAATTAAAAAGAGCAAAGGTAATAAAAATATAAAAAGTAAAAATAAAATATTGTTTATTGGTGGGTGCGATTTAGAACAAACTGCTCATTATATAAAAAATAGTAATACAGATTATTATTTTAATTATGTTAATGAAAAAAATCCTAAAAACATCGTACATCGTGATAGTATAGATTTTATTTTAAATAATCTAGATAAAGAACAAAAAAAATTTATAATTGATACTTGTCCTTTTATTGATGAAAATGTTTTTAATGTACCTGAATTTTCTGATTATATGACTATTATATATAGTCCATTAATAGATTATATTCAAGGTAAGTATATATCACAAAAAATTTCAAATTATTATTTATCTTGTAATCCGTTTCTATCAAGTGAGCTAACAGAAGAAAAAATAAAAGATATGTTTAATGATAGGGGTATAACTAAAGAAGAACAGTTAAAATTTAAAAATAATTGGAGATTTGCCGAAAAATCTGATAATTTTTATTATAATCAGTTATTTAGATTATTTGAGAAATTTAATAATAGTGTAAAGATTATAGTTTTATTAGGAGCAACTAATACATATTCTAATTTAGACAAAGATAAGTTTTTAAAACATAAAATTAATAATAATATTATAAAAAATGTAGCAAATAATTTTAATAACATTGCTTTAATAGAAGTTGATAGATTTATAAATTCAAAAGATAATTTTACAAACTCTATAAGACATTATTCACGAGATGTTTATTATAATATAGCCGAAGAAATAAACAAATATTTAAAATGAGGTTTTTATGAATACATTATGTATAGTACCGGCGCGTGGTGGTTCAAAAAGATTACCTGGCAAAAATATAAAAGATTTGTGTGGAAAACCGTTAATAAATCATACCATTGATGTTGTTACAAAATGTTTTTCAACTGTTATAGTTTCAACTGATTCTGATGAAATATTAGAAAAAATATATCTATATGATAATGTTATTCCAATGCTAAGACCTAGTTTTTTAGCATCAGATACCTCAAAAGTGTTACAAACAGTAGAGTGGATATTTGATAATTCTAAAAATAAATTCGAGCAAATATGGTTATGTTTACCAACTTGTCCACTTAGAACTGAAAAAGATGTAAAAAATGCACAAAAGTTATTAGATAAAAATACTGATAGTGTTGTTAGTATAACTGATTTTGAGTTTCCGCCAACTTTGGGATTAGAAAAAGATGATTTAAATATTATAACTGAAAATAATAAAGAAAAACCATTTGCTAATAACAATACACGTTCGCAAGATCATAAAATAATATACAGACCAAATGGAGCAATTTACGGATCCTGGTGTAAATCTTTTAATAAATATAGAAATTTTTTTAAAGGTATGGTTAAAGGATATTATATGTCGCGTGAAAAATCAGTTGACATAGATAATCTAATTGATTTAAAGTTGGCTAAACTAATTATAGAAGGAGATATATAGTGGGAGTAATTGATGATGCTTTTAAGAATCCAAAACCTTTTATAACTGAGGGGAGTATGTCGTGGTTAGAAAAAAATTTGAAAAATACTATGACGGGCATTGAATATGGTGGTGGTTCTTCAACGTTGTGGTTTTTAGAAAGATTGAATGAATTATATACTGTTGAAGGTTCCGCTATTTGGTCAAAAAGATTAATAGAAGAGGTATCAAGTAATCAACAATTTATGTATAAATGGAGATTATTTTTTATTGAATGTAATTGGCAAATTGATCATTTAAATAATAGATGGTATATTAAAACAAAAGTTCCTGAAAAAAATATATTAGAAATGGAAAAAGCATATTGCCAATTTGAAATTGCTAATCCTGATTTTATTTTAGTCGATGGGGCTATAAGGTATTTGGCATTGAAACAAGCAGTTAAAATGTTAAAAAATCGTGGTGTTGGTGGAATTCTATGCGTTGATAATATGGAATTGAAAATAAGGCAAGAATATGTTAAAGAAGTCGTCCCTGATAATTGGGAAAGAATTGATTTTAAAGAAGAGGATTCAAAAGTTCCTGCTGATTATTTTAACCATCCCAACCACAATGGTGAATGGATAACTTCTATATGGGTAGTTAAGTAAAGGCTTTGCTATATTTTTAATTTCATAAATCTATTAATAAAGACGTATTATCTTAAATATCAAATGAATTTTTGAAAATATCACAATTTTATCTAAAATTTATAAAGGGGAAAGTAATGAAAGTTTCTGTAATTATATCAATTTGCGATAATAGAGAAAAATTATTTAAAAGATCTTTAGATACTTGGTCAAAACAAACTCTGAAAGATTTTGAAATTATTATAGTAGATGACGCAGATCGTAAAGAAATTTATAATCTGTGTAAAGAGTATAAATCTTTAAAATTTCAATATATTAGAATTGACAATAATAAATCCTTTATCCCAATAAAAACCTTTACTCCCGCATTATCTAATAATGTGGGTTTTAGATTTTCAAAGGGGGAAGTAGTTTGTGTAACTGGTCCAGAAACATTACAAAATGAGAATAATGTAGAAATTTCATACACTTTTATAAATAGAAAAGAGTGTGGATATGGGTTGGTGTATAAATCTGATAATAATTTTGTAGATTATATTTCTGAAAACTGGGAAAATTTTAAAAATTTATCTGTAAAGGATTTAACAAACATAAAAGGTGCTCAAAAAGAATGTTTAACTAAACCTCCCCACCCACCAGCATACTGGTACTTCATGGCCGTAGCTAAAAAAAATGTTGAGGAAATAGGTGGAGTTGACGAAAGATTTTGCCAAGGGTTTTGTGCGGAAGATGATGATTTTGCTAATAGAATGAGGTTTAATGGAATAACTCCTGTATTTGAACATAAAATTTTAGGTATACATCAAAATCATTCGAACATTGATAAATTATCCAAGAAACACTCTTTAAGAACCACGTTAGATGGAAAAATTTTAAGAACTAAAAACATTAACTTGATGAATGAAAACAAGAAAGATAAATTAATTGTAGCAAATAAGACTCATGTTTGGGGAGATTCAAATTTAGTAATTTACCATGAGTTTATAGGAGAAAAAGAATGAAATTACATTTGGGTGCTGGCACAATTTATCTTAAGGGTTATATGAATGTTGATTCAAAAGCAGATTATTACGCAAACGCCGCTCCAGAAAAAGAATTAGAAATGAATACAACTACTTTTGAAAATTATTACAAACATGAATTTTGTAAATCATCAGGTCTTTGTATTATCGATTATGAATCAAATATAGAAAATTTACCATTTGGAGATGAATCTGCTGAGGAAATTATTATGATACATGTTTTGGAACATTTTCAAAAATACAAATATAAGTTTGTTCTTGGAGAAATTTACAGATTATTAAAGCCTAACGGATTTTTTATAGTTGGAGTTCCTGAAATAAAAGAAACATGTAAAATGATGGCCGAAGCAAAAACAGAAGAAGAAGAAGAGTGGTGTGAAAGATTAATATATGGAACGCAAAGAAATCAATTTTCCCATCACTATACGGGATTTACTGAGAGTTCTTTAAAAAAATTATTAAGTGAATATGGTTTTTCTGATTTTGAAAAGCTTGATAATATTAATTTCTATCCAGCTATTCATCTAAAGGCATACAAGAGGTAAAATGTTAGGTATTTCAAAAAGTGAAAAAATTTTAATTACTGGTCATTCTGGAATGGTTGGAAAATCTCTTGTTAGTATCTTAATGAATTATGGATATAGTCTATTATTGACCAAGATTGACTTAAGAAATGAAAATGATGTCGATTCGTATTTTAGTTCTTTCAAACCAGATTACGTTATTCATTTGGCGGCCAAAGTTGGAGGGGTTAAAATAAATTCAGATCTTATTGGAGATTTTTACACTGATAATATAAAAATGAACACAAATGTTTTATACTGCTCACATAAGTATAAAGTTAAAAAAGTTTTATCTTTACTAAGTACTTGTATTTATCCCGATAAGGCAACTTATCCATTAACCGAGGACCAAATTCATAATGGGCCGCCTCATGAATCGAATTATACATACGCTTATACTAAAAGAATGTTAGACATCCAATCCAAAGCTTACAGACAACAATTTGGAGATAATTTTACTACGATTGTACCAAATAATTTATATGGACCAGAAGATAATTTTGATTTAAATTCTTCACATGTTATTCCTGCTATTATTAGGAAAATATATGAAGCAAAATTAAATAACTCAAATGTAGAGATGTGGGGAGACGGATCGGCATTAAGAGAATTTACATTCGTTAATGATCTTTCAAATATTATTTTATTTATGTTAGAATCATATAACGATAAAGAACCTATTAATGTTGGTAATACAAACGAATATAGTATAAAATTTTTAGTTGAGACTATCTCGAAAATCTTAAATTTTAATAATGAAATTATATGGGATATTACAAAACCATCTGGGCAACTTAGAAAAAAATCTAGTGGCAAAAAGTTTAGATTGATATATGGAACTAATTTTAATTACACAAAACTAGAAGATGGATTGGAAAAAACTTGCGAATGGTTTAAGGAAAATTACCCAAATATAAGAGGAATTAAATGAAAAATAAAACGGCTTTAATAACTGGTATTTGTGGTCAGGCTGGAAGTTATTTAGCAGAAATACTTTTAAAAAAAAATTATAAAGTTGTTGGGTTAATGAGAAGAAATGCTACTAGAAATTTAGAAAACGCTTCTCACTTGGAAAATGAACCTAATTTAGATATAATTGAAGGGGATATTACTGATTTTTCTTCTGTCTTAAAGTCTGTTCAACAAACAAGGCCGAATGAAATTTATAATTTATGTGCTCAATCTCATGTACACACAAGTTTTGAACAACCATTAGCAACTTTTAATATTGATACAATTGGAGTTATAAATATTCTTGAGGCAATAAAGTGTCTAGGATATTTTAATACTAGATTATATCAGGCCAGCACATCTGAATTATGGGGAGATTCCCCTCCACCTCAAAATGAAGAAACAATTATGAGGCCAAGATCTCCGTATGCAATTGCTAAGTTAGCATCTCATTGGATGTGTAAATTATATCGTGAATCTTATGGAATTTACGTTTGTTGTGGAATTACACATAATTTTGAAAGCCCAAGGAGAGGACCTATGTTCGTGACTAGGAAAATTTCTATGGGCGTTGCTAGATCTCTCCAAGATAGTAGTTTTAAATTAAAATTAGGGAATCTTGAAGCAAAAAGAGATTGGGGATATTGCCCTGAATATTGTGAGGGATGGTGGAAATCATTACAACAAGAAGAGCCCGATGATTATGTTTTTGCAACAAATGAGATGCATAGTGTACAAGAATTTTGCGAGGTTGCTTTTAATCATGTTGGTTTAAATTGGAAAAATCACGTTGAGATAGATAGATTTTTAATGAGACCGATTGAAGTCGATTTTTTGTGTGGGGATTACTCGAAAGCAAAAAATATTTTAAATTGGGAACCAAAAGTTAAATTTGACGAATTGGTTAAAATAATGGTTGATTATGATTGTAAGCTTTTAGGAGTTTTTAAGGAGGAAGAAGAATGAGTGTTGGAGTTTATATGCCGTCATATAATGT
>Ga0307377_10002867_pt1 | contig 20002 bp, 9 predicted proteins | sample TR3MG_FD_202535 | JGI IMG/M metagenome (GOLD analysis project Ga0307377, IMG submission 202535) | Soil microbial communities from Risofladan, Vaasa, Finland - TR-3 | ecosystem: Environmental > Terrestrial > Soil > Coastal area > Acid sulfate soil | place: Finland: Risofladan, Vaasa | collected... | reverse complement strand
TAGCACGTTCAAATTTTCTTGCCGTTTCGGTATCAGTTAAATCACCAAATGTCACAGCATCTTTCAGACCTAAACCAGCTAAGGTAGCCCATTGACCACTAGCTCTACCGATCTCATCAAAGAAACTACTCTCTTTATTATAAGCTGCTTCATTATCTCTAAAAGGTGTAAATCCTAATTTATTATATACACGAGGCATATTATAAAATCGTTCAAACTTATGATGATCCATATCAGCACCATACATCCTGCTCTTAGTTTGTACAGCAGGATCTATTGCTTTTTGGCTACTTGTATCTAGAAATGTATTTAATCTATCTAACGGGCTTGGTCCAGGAGGTTGTCCTGCACCAGGTAATGGTAATGGAATAGCACCGGGTTTCGTAGGATCTTTCGGCATATCATTCTTAGGATCGTATACGGCAGTATCTTTAGGAAGTGGTATATCCGCAGGATTCATTAATTCAGGAAGAGTTATATCCGAAGATATATCGAAAGGTTTGTTAGCCATGTTACTGATTTAAAAGTTCATTTGGATTTTTGATACCATGTGTTGCATTGTATAATGCTTGTTTATACATTATATCTTGAACACTAGGATTCAATACTTCATTTCTAAATTGATTTATTATACTGTTCACGTTAGCCTGAGAATCGTAATAAGGTAATGCAAACGGTCTGTACAATGTATTACCATTTTCATCTAAATCAAAAGCCAGACTGCCTGAAATCATATGACCACCATTAGCCAATCGCTTAACTATTGTATTTTTAGCATACTGAGGATATTCATCAATAGGATACTGTCCTTTGTAATCTATTATTGCATCTACGTCAGTTGCCTTAGCGTTTTTATAAAACATATTAGTTGCAGCTTCTTTTTTAAGATATAGCGTAATACCATCTTTCTGCAATTCATTTCTTCTTTGGTAAAGTAATCCGGGATTCTCCTTACTACCTACATACTGTTTAGCATATGCATCATCAATCTTAATATTCAAAGCAGTCCAATCTTGGTTACCACCAGCAATATCTTGATAAGTTACGTTCAATATCGGTCTAGAGTTATCTGTCTTTTTATTTCGAGTTCGTAAATCAGCTTGTATCTGATTTAATATACCGATAGCATCTTCACTACTGCTTTCTGGAATTCCAGCAGATGCTCTACCGATAACAACTTTAGTTTGTTCAGGACTAGCTTGACGAACATCATTAATATATGTATTCGTACCCATTGTCCCACCACTCATAAATTCAACAGGATCTACTGTTGGAAAGTTTAATGCTTTTTCTACAGCAGATGAACCACCTCCACCCAATACATTAGTTTGGCCTTTAGCGACAGCATGTGTTGAAAAAGCTTCTTTCCATTTCGTCATCACACCTTCATCATCATTCATGTTATTATAGATATCAACTGCTTCAGCGTACGCATCCATAGCAGCTGCTTTTTTATCTACGTTAGCTGGTAAGTTTGCAATAACATTTTTAGCATATTCTTTTGCAAAATCTTTTTGTGATTTAGGATTTCCATTCTCATCTATGTAAGCATCAATAGCACCAGCATAATCATCATATCTTGAATCAGCTTTTATCTTAGCTTTTACTGAACCAACTTGTTCTTTATAATATTTATCTAATTGACTTAATGTAGCTGACTTAGCTGCAATACGATTTTTCTTTTCAATAGCATCTTTAGTAGTCCATAATTGAGACATATAGTTTCTAGTTACACTATTATCTTTGTTATTAGGATCAATCATTGGAGCAAGCATATTATCATATAAATCATCAGCTGTACTACCAGGTAAGTTTTGAAAACTGTTAGCAAAATCAATAGACTTCAATGCTTTTAATTTTTGCTCAGGAGAATAGTTTCTATACTTATTTATAAACGCAGGATCATCTCCTTTTAAGTTATTTACTAAAGCATCACCCATGCTAAGTAAATCAGCACTAGCCGCAGCATCACCGTTATCCGATGCATTGATAGCTAAACTCATTGCATTGATTAACATATCTTTCTCAGGTTTGCTTATTTCATTTTCAACAGTACTCTTTGTTTTATTAAGTTGGTCATAAAAAGCAGTACCAGATAAATCAACAGTTACTGCACCAGCCATAGGATCAACCAAGGCACCTGTGTTTGCTAAAGCATCACCTCGAGCATCTGTCTTTTTTTCTAATTGCTTCAAGTCAAACTTATAATTCTCAAGAGCTGCGTTATATTGAAAACGTTTACCTTCTAATGTTAATCTATTAGCTTGTTTAACATTTTCCATAGCATACGGATCAACAGTCATTGTCTGTTCAAAATTCTTATAAGCCAATGTATTTGCTGCTCCAGTAATATCACCTTGTAAAAAAGATGTAGCTAATGCATTATCTAAGTTACGTAAAGCTGCTTTAGACGCATTACTTAAACCTACTTTCATATTACCGGTTGCATCTTGAATAGTTTCTACACTGGCATTAACATTTTGTTCAGTGCCAATCAATTTTCTATAAACATCAGCCAAGGTACTATTAGCTGTCGTACCGTTTTCGGCTATCTCTTTCTCTATAGCTTTCTTTTGTTGAGTTACGTTGGATTGGTTGTAAAGAATATCAGCTTCCGCCTTATTCAATTCAGGAGCCGTCTTTTGAGTAAGTTGTTTAATATATTCTGCCGTAGCTGCTTCTTCTGTACCATACACACCTATCATACTATTAATAGCTCCTTTTCGAGTTACATAGGCTTTGGTCTTATAGTATTCCATTACAGCAGGATCTTTACCTAATGTTCCCATAAATAAACTAGCTAATGGCTTAGCCAAGTTTGGTCCATTCTTGGTAGTCACAATAAAACCACCACTACGTTGATCAATTTTAATACTTAAATCAGCTTCCTTAGCTAAAGCTACTGCTTTACCCATTACATCTTGATATGGCGTAAACCGAGCATTAGCAAAATTCATTGCTTCAGAATCATCTACATTTTTAAATTCTTCAGCCATATAATTCAAAGCTGTTACACCATCTTCCCACCAAGCTCCACCACATTTTTTAGGGTCTACGCAATTACGGAAACCATCAGCACGTTGATGTTCTTTCTGCCAGTTCTTTGTCCAAACCATATCTTTAACTATACTTTTATTATCAAGCATTTGATTAAATATGGTTGACGCTGAATCAACATTTTGTTGTTTAGACAAATCCATCGAAGCCATCTTCTGAATGTCTTGATCAATTACTTTGAAAAAAGAATCCCTAGCTTCAATATTTTTTTCTCGCAACATAGGCGAGTTTAGCAATGAACCATACAGATTGCTCAGCTTGTCATGATTAGCATCATACTTGCTTTGCGACATCTGTAAAGACTTAGCATAGAAATTAAAATCTGGTTGGAATTCTTGTATTTGCGGTATGAAATCGGTTACACCCTGTAGATAAGTAGCCATCGTTTGAATTTATTTTTTAAATCATTACACATGTAACTATTACAAATGTACAGTAAAAAGTTTAACTATTAAATATTTATTGCCTATCCTTGATAATATCCTGAAGGCATTCCTCCTGGATAACCTGCACCCATTTCAGTAGGGTCTACGCCTGTAAATCCTGTAGGTGATTTGATACCTTTACTTGCTTTAGCAAAATTCAACGCTTCGTTCCAATTCATATCAGGTGATGTACGTTTATATTCTGAAGCCAATGTATATATATCATTGTTCTGAGCATCTTTTGGTGCAATCGGTCTACCATTAGTAAAGATCTTAAACCCAGTTCTAGGATCAATCTGATACTGATCATTGAACGTATTTAGATTTTGAGTCTTACCTCGATTAGTCCACATATTAACCATACCTCTTCTTACACCATCCCATGCTTGATTCTTAGCATTAGTAAATTGCTGATTCAAGATAGCATTCTTATCATGTAAGTTAGTAGCTAATTGAGCATTCCTTTCGTTAGCATGATTCATTATCTGAGAACGCTGTAAAGCAAACTGATTAGCAACCTGTACATTTTTATCTTGTACCTTACCGATAACATTTGCTACTTGATTCATTGCATTACCGTGCATTCCAGCAAAGTTAGCAGTAAAAGCTTGTGGGTTTCCAAATGCACCTATGGTAATTGTACCTTGTCCTGTTGCACCAAGTATATTTTGTATCTGTTGGTCTGGTGTTAAGAAAGTAGGATTCGGCAACTTAGTACCTGGAATAGCATTCCATGGTTGTTGTCTCTCAATACCCCAAAGGTTCTTTAAAGCAAATGCTTCATTGATAATGTCTTCAGTCCAGAATGGTGTTTGGTTAGCTCTATATTGATCAGCTAAATGTTTTACTGCAGGATCTTCCTGAGCAGCATTCCATTCAGCTTCTTTCATTTGTAGTTCTTTAACTTTAGGTGCATACAATAAGCTTTGCCCAACAGTAGTGTTACCGAACCAACCATCAATATCTGAAATATTTGCTTTACCTGTACCACCACCAGCTTCATCAGCTTTACCTAGACGAGTAGCATCTGAAATCAAAAAGTCAGATAACTGCTTTCTAAATTCAGGATCAGCATCCATTAAATTCTGCATACTAACATAAGCTCCTTGAAATGCTGCAGTCTGTGCAGCATTCATTGGTTGAAAACCTAATTCAGAAACAGTATTAGTATAGTTACTTAAACTACTATCCCATGCACCAGCTTCATCTTTAATAGGACCTTTCGCTTGAACAGCCATAATTTGTTTCTGTGCCTCAAGAAAGTTCTTTACTACCTCATCTTCGGATAAACTACGAGCAGCTTCCAAATCAACTTCAGATAGATTATTTCTAGGCTTAGCTTTAGCCATGTTATCTTTATACTTACTATAAAGAGCTTTACGTAAATCTTTATTAGTTAACAAACGTTCTTCAAGTCTACCATACGCTTCACCTAATGTACCTAACTTAGGATCTACAGCTCCTGTATAAGGAATGGTAGCTATATCTTCCATTGTAGCTTTGTACCATTTACCATCAGCTTTTTTGATATAATCACCCGGTTGAACATCCGCTTCATTATAACCTTCAGCAGTCATATCCCACTTAGCTAAACCTTGTTTTTGTAACTCAGCTAAGGAAGGTACTTTTTGTGATTTAACAGAACCACCTGCAGCATATTCATTTAATACAGCTCCTCCAGTTTGTTTCAAGGTAATTGCTGCTAACGCTTCTTTATTGCTTTCATCCAATGTATTATATGGATTAGGTATACCGAATTTCTTAGCGTACATAGCAGCCATAGTAGCGTTTGTTGCTTGTTCAAAAGTTCCTGATGGATATTTCTCTAAATCCGTAGTAGGTCGTGTTTGAAAACGTTGACCATCCCTTTCAACAAAACTTGGTTGAAAAGCAGCCTGTTGTTGTTGCATTGGTGTTGGAGCTTGAGTAGGTCTAACTACATTCCAACCACCTTGATCATCTTTTGCATATTGTAAATTAGCTGATTGTGGTTGTTGATTCCATTGATTAAAGAAACTATCTTTATCTACATTTCTAGCCATGCCATTAGATGCAGATGTCTCATTTATATTATGTAAATAATCAATAGGATTATTTACATTCTGAAAGTTAAACTCATTAACAACTTCACTCGCGTAAGGATCTATATCACCAACATTAGGTCCACCTTTTTGAAAATAATTACTTCCACCCCATTTAGCCATCGGCATTTGTTGCATAGGTGCTTGTTCCTGTTGTGGTAACAAAGACATCGGATCAATACCGACACTATCTAAATAAGGCATTGCTATAGCAGGTATACCATTATCGAATCCTTTTACTGATTCTTGTACCATAGCTAGTCCACCTAATTTTAAATTATAATTTTCAATCATCTGTTTAGCAGTATTGATTGAATGAAAATCAGAAGTAGGATCTGCTAATACAGCACGATACTTATTGATATCATATTGCTTGGATAAATCAGCTGGAGTAAATCCTTTTTTACTTTTACCTACCGATTTACCAAATTGAGCTAATATGTCAGAATCTTTTATTTTCATCTTATTATCTCTGGAGAAGATAAAAGAATCTGGCGGAAGATTAAGCGGTGTTCCACCTTGAGAGTGACGCTTACCACCTACCGTATAAAATTCAGGAATACCGCCGCTATTGGCTTTATCAAGTTCAGTAACAACAGTTTCACCTACCTCAGCTTCCAGTGTAGCATTCTCACGAGTAGTCGGCGCTAAAGTTCTCTTTACCGCGACATCAGGTATACCATTATCATCATACATAAAAGAACCTCGATTGGTTAATGACCCATCGGCATTATTAATCTTTCCTGTAACGTTCATTCCGTATACAGCTTTAGGTAAGTATTTTATCTTAACTTTCTTCATAACTATAAGTATTGTATTTGACCACCTGCAGCAATGATATCTGCTATTTCTTCTTCTGTTAAATCGTATTCACCACCCATTTGATAAGTTCTATTTCTTTCTGCACGTTGTCTGTTTTGTTGAGAAACATTGAACGGATTGAAAGGACTAAAGTTACCAGTTCTATTATAAATATCTGATTGTAGTAACTTACTTCCTTCAGGAGAACTTATAAAACTCATTACACGAGCTCTATCTTTTTCGGATAAATTATTAAGATCATTATAAGTTGATGCAATCGTATTAGGATTTTGTCTACCTTGTTCACCCGCAGCCATCATATTTCTACTAAAGGACATAACATCAGGAATCGTCATCTCAGATTCACCACCCGTTTGATATTGAAAATTTTGATCTGGGAACGCAGGAGCTTTATATTGTGGTATCCATTGTTCATTTTTAATTAAACCTTGTGGACTATGTTTAAACGTTTTCTGTTTTTCTCTATAATATCTACTTCTTACTTCTGGTAACATTCTGGCATTAAATTCAGCAACATTTTCTCTATCTTGTTGTAATCTAACTCTATCATCAGACCATTCGTTGATTGATTTAGATAATTCTAAAATATTTTCGTTAGCCGCTAAATTATCAGGACTATTATAATAACCTTGTCGCTGATCCGTTTGTCTATAACTAACATCAGTAGGATCTACTTCATAAGCACGACTAAGATCTGGTGGTAATGTTCTCGTATTATCTTGAACCATTGTTTGAGGACCACCGTATTGAGCAAATACATTAGATGAATTAATCATACCTTGATTATTACCAGCAAACTGTACAGGTGTTTGATTGTATGGGTCAAAGTATCCAGCATTTGCTGTATTCTTTCCTCTATTCATTCCTTGATTCGGGGTAAAGGAATTACTCGCTTGCTTCAAATCCTGAAGACGTGCTTCATTCGCAGCAACATCACCTTGTTCGAATATGCTAGATATCATATTAACACCAGGTATTAACATAGGAGCCCATTGATTCATACCTTGTCCATTTCCTTTCCATTTAGCTTTCATATCAGGTTGCTGATTTTGATTACCGTAAGTAACAAGTTGACCTTGTTCATTTACATAGGAACCTGATTCAGGACCTGATGCATAAGCACTGTCACCTACATTAGCCGTACTAGTAAAACTAGGATCGAAGTTAGATGGAGCATTATCCAAACCATTCATATCAAATTGACCACCACCTTGAAACCCACGTCGTATATCACGTTCTACTTGTTTTTGAAAACGTCTATCATTCCTATCCCTAGTTGGGGTTTCTCGTCTAAAATTAGAAAACTGACCTACTTCAGGACTAACTTGTAATGTAGATGCATCTACCATAGGTTCTTGATTACGGAATTCTACATAAGGATCTGGCATATTTTTCATCACACCTGAACCTGGATACATCATCTGCCCTTGGTTTTGTTGCGGATATATTGGTCTGTTGTTAGGATCAATCTGATAATTGGGTAAATCATATGGTTGAACATACGGCGTAGGTATTGAATTTTGGTTAGCTATATCAGCTTGATTATTAACTTGATTAGCAGCGTTCGGTTGTGCGTACACAGGATTATTATAAATATCATACTTCACAACTCTTGGACCACGTCCACCATAAAAATCTCTAGGTGATTGAGCAGTATCGTATTTAATTTTAAATCGTTTTCCTGTAGTAGGATCTACGCCTTTCATCTTAAATCTTCCACCACCATAACCTGGATAATAAGCTTGATTAGTATTAACCGTAGTACTAGCATTAGTCTTGTTAGTACTTGCCGTTGCAACATCATCTTTTGTTACATTACCACGTTGCTTAGCTGGTTCCTGTGTGGTAACAACGGGTGTATTAGCTACTTCTTTTTTAGCAGCTTCTATCTCTTTTACCTCAGCTGGAGTTTTACCTACAGTAGATTCAGCAGCTTTCTTTTGTGTAGCTACTGGTGCAGAACTTGTTACTTTAGCTGGTGAAGCAACTTTAGGTGCTCCGATATTAGGATCTCGCACAGGTTGTGATACAGCCTGCTGTGCAACAAATTTATTAACAGGTGCCGCAGGAGGAGGTGTAGAACCTATTGAATTTTCCCATGCATCAAACATACCAACAACAGGATCATACCAATTACCTACGGTAGGTTTTGCTGGTGCAGAACCTACTGAATTATCAAATTCATTAAATTTATCTATAGCTTTGGTATACCATGGTGTTTCTGGTTGTTGTCTCAAAGGACCTTTAATACCGTATTGATTAGCTACATTACCCATTTGCTGTTGTCTAGCAACTTCTTGCTGATTCATTGTATAAAAATCAGGAACAGCATTATTTTGACCACCACCCTGCATAAACGGATTTCGTTGAACAGGTGCGTTTTGACCAAATGATCTATCTACATTTCTTCCAAAGGTATCTGGTTGATTACTACCAAATCCTTGATTAGGAATAGCATTCGTGTTCGGGGTAAAGGAATCAATCGGTTGCTGAATATTTTGCTGCATAGGCTGACCTACCTGCGGTTGTCCATATGAAGCAGCTACATCCTCTAAAGCATTCCAAAAAGCTCCTCTATCTTTACTATGTTGTTTTCTAGTAGCACTGATTGCATTAGCATAACCCATTTGATTATACATATTAGGATCATAAGTAGAACCACCATCTTGCAGATATTGTTGTATTTCATTATTTAAACGTTGTTCTTCTTGCGATAACAACGAACCATATAGATTAGCAGACAAGTAATTCTTCATCACATTGGTTTTTGTTTGACCTATGCTATCGATAGTTGCGTTTTGTGGCGCATTAGCTGTACCACCGAATTGGTTTGGGATTAACGGTAAGTGTCTAAGATTTACTGCATTTATTGCTTTGAATGGTTTTGTTAAATCTAACTCATTGATCGCTTGCATATTTGGATCAGAAAATCCTTCTAAACCTATTCGTCTGCTTAAATCAGCATCTTTAAGTAAATTCAAATGAGCAATTCTATCAGGAATTATTTCAGCAGCACCTATCTGACCAGCTGCTTTATTTATCATAAAGTTATTCATCGGTATATTACGATTTAACTTATTGATCATTGCAGCATTCATTTTATTATATACATGTTGTGGCATACCGTTATCTCGTAAAGCAACTTGTTCAGCAAATTGAGACATCAATTCATTATAGTTGATATCATCCAATCCTTGCGCAGTTTCTTTAGCTAATTTTTTAGCACCTGCTTTAGCTGTTTTAACGCCTCCTTTCATTAATCCACCACGTATGATATTAGCACCTCCAGCTAAATTACTTGGATCCAACACCATGTCCATTCCTATGTTAGCGGCATTTTGCCAAAAGCCTTGCGGATTATCATAACCCCAAGCTTCTGATGGATATTGTTGCTTACCTGTAACTAATTCCATAGCAGCCATCTGAGGAGCACTCATTGCACGCATAGCATTACGCGCAAACGTACTTTGCGTATCTGCCATAGCATTACGTAAATAAGGCCCGTTGTCTACCATATTAAATGTAGGTAAGTCAGGAGCTATATAATTTCCAGTAGCAGGATCGTACGAAGCACGACCTTCACCACCAGATTGCATATGGCGAATTCCGCCACCGCATCTATATTCTTCATCTGACATTAATGAGCCATCAGGCATTACATGGTATCCATTTGGTAATCGCATAGTAGTTTGTTTTTTATTTATAGACCTATGTGGAATAGACTCAATGACGGGTGTCTGTACCCATTTTGCACCATTCCATTGTTGTTGATATCCTGTGATAACCTCTTCCGTTTCAATATCAGGATTATTTGTTTTATTCTTTGCATTGTATTTCTTTATAGCGGATCTTAAATTTTTAGCAAATGATGTATCGAACTGTTCCATCTTAGGTTGTCCATAAGCTAATTCACCACCATCTTGCATCATCGGATACTCAGTAACCATATTACCGGGAAACTGATATTCACCTTCAGGCATCATCATTTGTTGATTACCTAAGTTGTCTATACCCATAACAGGATAAGGTACATTACGCATGGTAATTCTATTAGAAGGAATCTTAGTCACTTGACCTGGGAATTTCCATTGACCAGCAGGATCTACCAGAATATCTTTGCTCCACGGCGAAGAGTCTTTCTTACTGGTCGGTTCTACTTTTATTTTACCCTTATTGTACATTATCTAGGTGACATTAAATTTTTATTATTTGCTATTGACACCAACATATTTCTATTACCACATACTCTACGTCTCAATAACACTGTATTCTTAAAGTGTCTAAACTTTTTTCGTTCTGTCTGAAACTTATTATAATCTAAATTATTTGGATTCAAATTTCGTATGTAACCATTTGCTTCCGTATTAAAGATCATTCGTTCAGCCGCCGCGTTAAACTCTCCTCTATTATCTGTGATATCCCAGAATTGATTGAATCGATATTTCTGTTCTACCTTGTTATATAATATATCAATAAAATTCGGATTTATCCTTGGATAAGTCACAATTTCTGGTGCATTATTTTTAGGAGAAAGATTTAATCGCAATAATCCCGAGCATTGCTCACTATTATAAATTATAGCTTCATCAAAGTTAAAATCAAGAACGTGGAATCTATCATAGCAGTTAGTATCATATTTATACGCTTCCATGAAATACTCTACACTCCTTAACGTATTAACCACGTTAGGGGTTACACAAGCATATTCAACTTCGAATGGATAATCTATACCATAATAGTTACAATAGCTTTGACAGTTATCATTATGTCGCCATATACCTTTATCAGATATAGTTAAGAAATTAGTTTTACCAGGCATTACTAAATTTGGATGCCAGTCATGATAACTAATCCAACCCTCTGTTTTAGGGTCATAACTAATTGTCCAACTCGCATCTTGAAAGTATGCAGGATCACCTAGCTTAATAGGTAAGAAACCATTTACCAAAAAGTCATCACCACTAACATAAGTTACTGTATCTGCAATATCTCGTCTAACAAAATAATCTTTCTTACAGAAATAAATCAGCTGAGCTTCATTATCGTAAATACTTTGGCAACCAATACCTGCAACAGGATTATCCGTTAGCGTAAAGTCAGGAAAATCCTTAGTTAGCATATACGGTAAATATGTAGCTAACCACCACTTGTTATCAAATGCAGATATTTCTTTAATACCGTTCTGTATCTGGAATATCTTACCTTGGTTTTGACTCATCCAGAATATACCTGACGCTGTATTAACAACACTCAGTCTATTTTGACATGAACCATATTCATATGAGTCATCGGTATTCAATACATTCTGAAGCGGCTGAGAAAACAAACCACCGTCACCGATAGTAATCTTAGTTCCACCATCTGTTTGTAATGTATCAACACCTTTGAATTCAACAGGACTTTCGTTCTCAAATAAGATTAACGCTCCATTCTTATTAACAGGCTTGATAGCCGTTATACGACTCTTGAAGTCTTTATAATTATTAGGTAAGAATATTCGCCAATAGTCTTTTGTATTCTCTAAGTTTTGTTGTAAGGAATATTGTACTCGGTTCGGTCTATATGTAAAACATTCCTCAGCTACAGTAGGATCATAACTTCGTTTATGTGTATTACCCCAACTAGTTACATTAGTATACAGCCTAGCAATACTTAAGCTATAGTCGTATTTATAATAGTTACCTGATTTAATAATCCCTGTATTAAACAATGATCTTAAGTCACTATATCCGTATGGGTCATAATGACGTTCAGAATCAGCATCACCCCAATCTCTGAAGTCAATATTTATTTCAGACTCTACAAAGAAATCACGTACACCTGAATTAAACAAATGAAAGTATTCTGAATTCTTAATCCAGAATCCACCACCAGCACCGTCTAAATTATGTCTACCTGAAGGTAGGAAAGTAGCCCATGAACTTGGCGAAAGTAAATTATTTACAATCTGTCCAAAGAATTCATTAAAATCAAACTCTTCAAAGTTGGCAAAATATTTAGGATGACCAACCATCTGATAATCTTGATAATTTAACTCAGCATAATCTGGTTGCCCATTAAGCCAGTTATACCAAAAGAACATCGTATTTTTTTCAGTATATCGTCCAATATAAGTATCTCCACCAAATAATACATCAGATGTACTTTGTGTAATTGGTGTCATACATGATGAAACAGGTACTTGAATTATACCTTCTATCTGTCCATACTGATTAAGTAACCTTTGTTTTAAACCTACATAGTGACTAGCAGCTTGTGTAGGAAATGATATCTCGGTTGGTTTAGATGAATTTAACCCAAATAAATTTATAGCATCATTTACTGTAACTTGCGTACTATCTGTAGTATTTGTATAATTTACAGGAGCACCTGTTTCCAAGGCTACTGTTCTACTTCTATATAAATTATTAATTCGCCAAGCTGTTCCAAAATCTTGTAAATCAGGATCCAGATAGATAGCTTCATTTATTACTTTTCTTCGATTACCTACGGTATCTGAACCAAATAAGTTATAAAAACAATGCGATTGATATTGTAATGCATATTGGTTAGATGTAGACAGTGCTTTAATTAAACGCAACACCGTTTCACCACCTTCAGATACAGCAATCGCAAAATCCAAGGCACCATTCACAACACTAATTATACTAGGTATTTGTCTATCGGTACCGCCATCTACAGTTTCTGTGGTGTATCCACCCATCATACCCGGTGTAGAAGCTACCGTACCACCATTTATTTTAGTATTTAAAGCTGCAAAATAAGTAGCTGGTCCTAATCCTAACAAAGCGGTAGCAATAAAACCACCTGCTTGTTTATTTATCAATTGTGCAGCTGAACCTGCCGCCATACCACCTACAATAGTTCCCTGAGTAACTGCAGGATAAATAGGAACAGTAACACCCATACCGGTTCCTGTGCCGAAAGCAGGCGAAGCTCCCCATAAAAATCCATTACTTAAACCACCTATTGCAGCAAATTCACTACTACCCATATTTAGAACACGAGGTTCAACCTTAGTGGTTTGTAACTTACCATTCTTCTTGATTAAGGCATAACCTATACCACCAACTAACGCTACAAAAAACGATAGGTTTGTTATCAGTTTATGTTTTGGATGACCAGCTGGATATTCAAACTTACCTTCAGCTATACCAACTAGCTCACCATATAACGCTAATTCCTTAGCTGATAAAAATGGATCTCTAAATGCTGTATCAGGTGAATGAAATGTAAAGTGTTGTTGACTCACTTGTGAATTAGGTACACCCGGTAACAAATCGATAAACTGGTCAGTCCCTACTGGATTGTATGGATAATTAGGATATAACCCAGATCTGTTTGTAGTACTACCCGATAACAATGTTCTACGCATATTATTAATCATACCCTTAGCAACAATAGATTTGTTACCTTCACGAGTACCTCTTAATATTTCATAACCAACTATATTAGTTATTGGCGTACCATCATTATTTAACGGCGGTTTGATATTACTAAATTGAACACCCATTACACGTATCTGACTGCCATCACCATTATAGTGATTGGTTATCCAAGAGCCTGCGCCATCGTAACCTTTCGTATTATCTGGAAATCTGTGGTGTCTTATATTTCTATTACATAAATCATGGTCTGGATTAACTGAACCCCAAATAGGATTAGAACTAGCATTCCATATCTCAGGTGTATTATCATCATATCTTTCACTAGATTCCCAATAAGCCATCTTACCTTTTCCTACAATCACTCCACCGTCAGGTAAAGTTGATTGAGCATATGATGTTACACTAGCTGTATTTTCTACACGCCATTTCTTATTTAATCCATTAGCTATTTCATCTGGTAACGCATCTGTACTAACAGGTGTTAGTTCAACAGGTAGTGGTGCTCTACCAGGTATGTGGTAAGAAACTGATTTATCCCCAGTATCATATACCCAACGTACAAAGAACGGATATACTTCATCTCTCAAGTAGTTTGTTTTATTACCACCCTTTCTATAATAATTTGCAGGATACTGCACGGACACCCATTCAGTAACTATCTGATTAGCTAACGGCTGATAATTAAAATCAAACTTATCGGTTGGTCCCGTACGTAACATATAATCACCATTACGGAATATTGCATCTGAGCTATCTGTAATAGGATTACGTAACGGCAATACACCTAAATCCACTGTCGGATATCTATCATCAATAATATCAATAGAAATACGTTGCTGTTTAGTACTATAAACACCAATCTTTTTTGCTAATGTCTTCAGGCTTCTTATCTCGACAACTACTAATTCAAACTCCTCAAAGTTCGGATCCATGTTATCTATAATAATCTCTAATGAACCTGCAATACCACTATGGTGAAATAAAGCTTGTACGTTAGACGGTACAGAGTAATCAGTTACACGTTGTTCATTTACAACATAAGCTCCTACTACGAAGTAAGAACCATTTAAAAGCTCACCACCTTGTGGACCCTGTTGTACAGTAAAGCACGGATTGCTTACTAATGGAGCTAACCTAATTGCATCACAATCTAAATCAGGTGTATCAACACATGTTATACATCCGAAAGCATCTGTAGTACAACTTTTAATCCACGGTACATTATCAATATTTAAAGTTCTGTCTGGATTACCTTCACTGGTAAAATAAATCTGCCACGTACAATCATGATTCTCTTTTGCTACACCAAATACCAAATGTAACTTTGAAAAGTTTAAACATCTAGCATTTACAATAGTCGTATATGTACATGATGATTCTATGAACAATCCTATTTCATGATCGGTATCATCAGTAGAACAAATTACCCAACGATCACCATCTATATAAATTAATCCATTTATCGTATACGGCGCTGCTGTACAAAATCTATTTGATTGTTCGTTACTTAATTCACCCAAATCACCACGCGCAGTATTAGGCGTAGCATTACGGGCTTGTGTCCAAACATTAGATGCTAATCCTTTTCCTGATATATCTTCTACAAGATCTTTATCAAATGTATGAGGATCAGTACTACCTATACTTATTGGTGCGTTTCGTTTAGCCATTTGTTATCTATTTAACCGGTAACTAGCAAACATTGAATAGTACTTATTATACATTGCTTTTCTATTTACTTGCCACATTTGTTTTAACTCAGCGAAATTAGGCGTATTAACAATACTTTTAGCAGCAATACGAGCCGTCTTATACCTAGCTTCAATTAACTGTATCTTAGCCGAACTAACCACTTCATCATTCATTATCAAGTTTTCTAAGATACGTTGTTTTAATGCATATTCATAATATTCATTTAGCATATCATGATCAGGAACAAGAATGTTACCGTCATCATCTTCTAGCATTCCTTGAAAATTCAAATAAACTTTACCTGTTTGAAAATTTAAATACAACCAACCATCTTTAATCCAACCAGTAAGTGGTGAATTCCAATATAAGTTTGGACAATCACAATCTATACTTTCTTCATTTTGTAATAATTTAATTGGCTGTAATACTTTGAATATTCTAGTTTCAAACCTTAATGTCTGCACTAACTGTATAGTTTCCCCTTTGCAGTTTAAGTTACATGAGATTGCAGAACTTGAACAAGGTTGACATGGTCCATCACAACATGGCGTTCCGCATTGTAAACATGGATCACACGGATTAGCCACAGGTTCATCTTGACAAACATCAATTACGTTTGGTGGTGCCACTTGATATGCAACACCTGTATCTACAATACGTTCCTCAACATGAGTACCTTGAGGCATATATGTTTTTGTTTCATAACTACCACACATCAATGCGAAGTTGAGTATATAAAAATTATTAGGTAGTCGTACACGTCCTTTCTCTACCTCCAGAACAACTTCTTTAGTTTGATTAATTCGTAACCCTAAGTCATAATTTACACGCTTAGCTACCTTAATCATATCTTGAGGATCGATTAAATTCTGTAGTTGATACTTCTTGAAATCACTTTGCGCATCAGCTAGCAATGTGTCAAACGTTCGATATTTGAGTGTATAATTGTACGACATTATCTAAGTGCATTTTGACTGTCATCGGCTCCATCAGATGGAATCTGTCCAGTAGTTAATATTTCTTTTAACGCCATTTGTTCAATCTCAGCAAATAAGAAATCAGGTATACCCATTTCTCGTTCTTGCTGAGGTCTACAATCGGTTACGTCGGTAGAACAATTAAATGATGATACATCTTCATCAAATATAGCTTCAATACGTATACTCTCCCATTCCACATCAGGAATGTAAATATAACCATCTTGATACCAATAATATTTTTTCTTGTTATATTTCCAACCACTAGTCTTAGTCATATTAGTATATAACATAGGATAGGTTGGCTCTAATGATTGAGAACCATCTACAGTAGTAACATCTCTAATAACAGGTCCTCTAGCATTTTCTAAAAAAGCAGGTAGCTTATCTTTAGTTCTACGGAATGTACAACCAGTCTTAATTCCAATACAGCAGGCTTCTATTCTATCCACCTCAATTAAATCTACACAAGGCAATGTCTCAAATAGATTATGAAATTGCATCAGCTTATCGGCAACTTCCTGTCGTCGGATTAATAGTTTGGAATACTTTTGGATGAGGCTGTAAAGAAATCTGTCCGTTATAAACGCATCTTCCTTAACTGCTTTCAGTACATTACGTACCCTTGATGTAGCTTCGCCTATTGTAGTTGCCATAGTTTACAAATTAAATTCGTTATATCCTTCAGGAATAATACTTACTTTTTTCATGATATAATCTCTCTTACGTAATTTAGCAAACATAGTTGAAATCTTTCTGGTAGCTTCAACAGTCATATACTTTGGCCAGTTCTCTTTATAAGCAACGGATGCCGCCTGTCTAAATTTCTTTACCGCCTTGAATGACCATACCTGCTTATTCTGTAATGGATACTTGCTAGTATGATTAGTATAGAAAATCTTTAATAAATTATTATCTGAGTCCCAGTTTTGATGTACTACTTCTACTCCAGATTCAATTGACTTAACTATATCTACATTTCTTTTCTTTGGTGACTTACATGTACCCAAGAATATAAAACCTAAGCTCTCAGGTAATTCAACACCGTCTCTATTATTAATAATACCTTTATATAATTCCTCATTAAAGGTAACAATTATCTTTTTAAATTCAGCTAAGGTAACATGACTATACTTAGGATATTTCTCTAGGAACTCTTCGTATAGCTTACGATTCAGGACAGTAGTCCTAGTCGGTCTAAATCTCGGCGCATTTAAATCTGGTTTGTTGTATGGTTTATTCATAAAAGTCCTTTGTATAATATAGGCATAATTTTGGAGATTTACAAGTGGTTTGTACCAAAAGTGAAAACCTCGGGCTAATAGGTACCCGAGGCTTTCTTGTCAGTCATAGTAAACCAACAAACCATGACAATCGTTAGAGTGTCACTCTATGTTTCTCCACTACACGCAGCACCTGTTGTTACTGTAGCCGCAGCATCACCATTTAGAACATAACTTAGTGAGCCAGTTACCATACATGTAGATAACGAACCACCTGTAGGAATATTACCGCTTACAGCAACACTATTACAATCAAGATAGATGTAATCAATATCACCAGTACCACCACCATCTTCAGTAAGATTTATTTCAGTACAGTTACATAAACAATTTCCATTTTCTACAATAGTATAATCAACAGGTACAGTAGGCTCAACAGAACCACACATATCATATACTTCACCCGGTTTAATTACACCAAGGGCAATGGTTTCTGTAGTTGCATCTGTACAATCGTATACATCTAACGCTGTACAACCAAGAGGTTCTACTGTTATTGTTGTTGCTATTCCAGGAGCAAATGGGATAGATGAAATATCTACAGTACCTGATCCTGTATAACCACTACCAGCAACGTTAATTGCAACAGTATCTATAACACCACCTGTTACAGTAACATCTACTGTAGCTAATGTACCGCCGCCACCAATTACAGGTAATGCAGGATAAAAACCTGAGGTATAACCGGCATTTAAAGGCGTATCTATCGTAAGACCATCCATAGGTGAATCAACACAAGTAACAGCCCATCTTTTACAAGCTGGAGAAGGAACAAATTGTGCTGCAAAAGTAACTCTACCGACTAATGATGATACATCTTCACAAGCTGCTTGTACATAACCTTCATAATCCACAGGATCACATGTTTCATTGTCTACAAGTAAGTTGATATCATATGTACAAGCTCCGCCATTACCTGGACAAATAGGATCAGTTCCAGGACCTGCGCCCGGTATAGTACATGTATAAGAAGGAGCTCCTACGATACGGTAGCAAACTCTATGAGGACCGACATAATTACTAGTCCAATTTATTGTTAATACGCCTGGTACAATTGCCATAATATTTTATTTTAAGGTTTGGTTTTTATTAATATTGTTACTGAATAGCAAGCACCTCCTGAACAGATATTATTAATGCGAACATGATAATCTGTATTAGGTAATAAACCACCAATGATATCTACTGGATTTGCATTAGGTGAGATAGCTGGGTTTAATAACCATGAAGCTGCTGTTGCTACTTTATATTCTGTTTGGTATGATACAGCTGAAGCATCAGCCAACCATGCTAATTTTATTGTGTTGCTTGTGATAGATGTACTATGTAAACCTAAGATAGATCTACACGGCATAATGGATACAGTAAATGCTGCAGCTAATGAAGGGACACCTACTGTACCTGAATCAGGAATCAGCACATCTCCTTCTAAATAACCAGAACCAACGTTAGTAATCACTACGCTCAATACTTCACCTGATACGCCTGTTGTAACAGTTCCTTCAGCACCCACTCCTGCACCACCTAATAAAGCTACACTAGGTATAACACTAGATGGTGTATAACCAGCACCAACAGTAGTAACTGTCAATACAGTGATTGCTCCAGTATTAACTGGTGTGATGCAACCAGGATTAGTTAAAAACAAAGCTAATCGCTGTAGGATAACATCCATACGATCACCCTGATTAATTCCTAAATCAACGATGCTATCTCCACAATATACAACGCATCCAGCACAAAATGTTTCTGGACACAAATCTGGTGAAGGACATTCGTTAGTCCCTGTATTACATGATGTCGGTGTAGTTAATCCAGTATCACCGCATCCGCAAGGTATTTTATGATTACAACTCATTTTTCTTATGGTATTACAATTGTTTCTGCTACTACAGCTGTTGGAGGTAAACACGTCGAAGCAACTGTCGTTACGTTAGCAAAAGGACAAATCGAAGCTCCTGATGCACCACTAGGTGTTATTTCCATTCTTACTTTATATTGAGTACCTGCACTAAGTCCTACAAAAGTTCCACTTATTGGAGTAGGTCCTGTTACTGCAGTAACCTGATTAGATAATTCTACAGTACCTGTACCGTCAAATAATTTAACTTCGATACTTGCTGCACCACCTGTATAATTTGCTGTGAAATCAATTGTCGTTTGTGTAGGTATTAAATTCACTGTAGGACACGATGTATTATTTATTACAAAATCAGTAACTGTTTTAGCACATTGACTAACACCATCTGTGAAACAGAATGGAGCGCTAATGATTAA
>Ga0307377_10002865_pt1 | contig 20017 bp, 12 predicted proteins | sample TR3MG_FD_202535 | JGI IMG/M metagenome (GOLD analysis project Ga0307377, IMG submission 202535) | Soil microbial communities from Risofladan, Vaasa, Finland - TR-3 | ecosystem: Environmental > Terrestrial > Soil > Coastal area > Acid sulfate soil | place: Finland: Risofladan, Vaasa | collected... | reverse complement strand
GCCTTTCCAACTATATTTTTGCCCGCAGACTCTCCCCTTTAACAGTCGGCGTGTGAGATATGCAGGCTAAAGCCATGGTTGATTGGATTCGCTCAATGTCAGGGCTGAAGACCTGACCTACCAGTCCCGGATTGCCGCACGAACGAGTTTGCGGCATGGAAAAGGAATGGCTGCCTTCGAAGGCAGCCATTCCTTTGTTGAGCGATGCGAACGGGCTTAGCCTTTGCGGCCGCGGACGGCTTCTTTGGCTTCTGCGGGGCCGGCGGCGGGGACTTCGGGGACGTCGGCTTTGACTGCGCCGATGCTGAGAGCCTTGCGGAGGGCTGCATCCATTTTGGCGAAGGTGGCTTTGTTTTCCTTGAGGAAGGCGCGGGTGTTTTCGCGGCCCTGGCCTATGCGCTCGCCGTCGTAGCTGTACCATGCGCCGGATTTCTCGACGATGTTGTTGGCTACGGCGAGGTCGAGGACGTCTCCCTCTTTGCTGATGCCTTCTCCGTAGAGGATGTCGAACTCGGCCTCGCGGAAGGGAGCGGCGACCTTGTTTTTGACGATCTTGACCTTGGTGCGGTTGCCGGTGACGGCGTCGCCTTCCTTGATGGCGGCGATGCGGCGGATGTCTACGCGGACCGAGGAGTAGAACTTGAGGGCGCGGCCGCCGGTGGTGGTTTCCGGATTGCCGAACATGACGCCGATCTTCTCGCGAATCTGATTAATAAAGATGAGGGCGGTGCGGGACTTGGAGACGCTGCCGGTGAGCTTGCGGAGGGCCTGGGACATGAGGCGGGCCTGGAGCCCCATGTGGGAGTCGCCCATTTCGCCGTCGAGCTCGGCCTTGGGGACGAGGGCTGCAACGGAGTCGACGACGAGGACGTCGATTGCGCCGGACTTTACGAGGGCTTCAGTGATTTCGAGGGCCTGCTCGCCGGAGTCGGGCTGGGAGACGAGGAGATTGTCGACATCGACGCCGAGCTTTTTTGCGTAGCCTGGGTCGAGAGCGTGCTCGGCATCGACGAAGGCGGCTAGGCCGCCGTTTTTCTGGGCTTCGGCGATGATCTGGAGGCAGATGGTGGTTTTGCCGGAGGACTCAGGGCCGTAGATCTCGATGACTCGGCCGCGGGGGACGCCGCCGACACCGAGCGCGGCGTCGAAGCTGATGGAGCCGGTGGAGATGACGGCGATGGGCATGAGCGCTTCTCGCGAGCCAAGGCGGACGATGGACCCTTTTCCAAACTGTTTTTCGATTTGAGCAAGGGCAAGTTCTACTGCTTTGGCGCGTTCGTCTGCGATGGCCATTGGGGGGCTCCTAAAAGTTAGCCTGCGCAATGCCTGTTTTTGGGGCAGGAAAGGGCGTGGGCATGAATTGGATTTCGAAGGGATTGTAGCAGGGCTGGGGAGACAAAGACAGGGAAAAATGGCGAAGATATGGAGAACATTGATTTATGGCAGAGATTGGCTTGAATTTGCGTGTTGGTCCTCAGGCGGTGTAGGCGCCGATGCGGGTTTCGCGGGTGGTGAGGGAGTCGCACTGGCGGTCGAGGAGTTCGTATTCCTGGTCGTGCAGCTTGCGGAAGGCGCGGAAGTCGGCTTCACTGGACCAGCGGTCGATGGTGAGGTATGCGCCGGGGATGTAGGCGTCGTGGAGCAGCTCGGTGCCGATGTAGTGGGGCGAGGTGCGGAAGAGTTTGGCCCATGCGCCGTCGGGGCCGTATGCGGCTTCAAAGGCGGGGATTTTTTCTTCGGCAATTTCGAACTGCCAGACGACGACGAACATGGTGGGGGTATGATCCTCAGGTTTTATGGTAGCGCATGGGGTGTGAGTGGATGGATGGAGCGGCGGAGGATGTGCCGTGGAAGTAATGGGAGGGGGTGCGGGGCTGGATGGGTGCTGGCTCAGGACATTGGCGGTCGGTTGATCGATGATTAACCGACTGTTTGCCGACGATCCGGGCGCAACGTCGATGCTTGACCCTGCGGCGTTTCACATTACCTATCGGCGCTTTCGAGTTCGTCTTGCTCGATTCTGCAATGACAGCACATATACTGACCGCCGCAGCGCGGGCAGCACTCAACGTCGCATCCATCCAGATGCAGCTCGCCCTGGACGACCCCACAGTCGTGGCAAGGGCGGGTTCTGAGTTCAGCACAGACTGCCTTGAAGTCGTCTGGTGCATCCGGCGGCATTGGCTCTTTCCCGTATCGAATCCTTCTATACTTCTTTCCGGAAAGCATCGCTGTCTTTTCACGCTGCGCCCTCCGATAGTCGTCGATCCACTGGAAGGTGTAGTAGGCCTCCTGTGCGACCTCGGTAATCTCTGCCTCTGGAATCTCACGTTCCAGGCGATGGAGCCCCTTTGTTCTGAGCGAATGGACCCGATTGAATAGCTTTCGGACCTCTTTTGTCCGCAGCACGTTCTGTTGGCTACACCTTTCAACGAGCACGTTGAACTTGGGACTTTTCTGGCCCTTAGAATGCCCAAGCTTGGAAAGCATGAATTCCGTTAGAAGATCATCCAGATCACGAATGAATTCGTACCCGCTGACCATCTTCAGCTTCCGCTTTTGGTAGAGGATCTCATACCCCTGCGCGGTTTCATCGAGAAATTCGCCGCCGGCCCAGTCTGGGCTCCCCTGCAGGAGATGTTTCTTGATTTGGACGGGGTACGCGACGTCGTAAAGGGACACCAACAGATTTTCAATGACAGGTTTCACGATTGACCGTGCCACATCTCTTCTGTTCGCGGTGCCGCAGAGATAGTAATAAAGTCCATGCTGGAAGGTGATTTCTTGCAGAAATGCATCGAGCCCTTCAGAATCCTTGGCGGGTATTGATGCCTTGAATGTGCCATTCTTGCTAGATGTAATTGTGAGGGTGACGGCGTGCTTCTGCGCAGCTACACGAAGGAACCTCAAGAAGTCCCTGGCATCCTGATACAGGTGAGCGGGAGGCGTAAGTGTTAGTTCGATATCGCGTACGGGCATGGCATTCTAGATGGAGCACATCCACTCATACTCTACAGCTGGGCGCGACGTTAGGTCTTGTCTGCACCGTATTCATCAGTCGGGGATAAGGTCCCCCCTTCCTCGTGCGCTGCGGACATTTCGCCGGAGTATTATGGCGTTGCAGCTCAGGGCCACGACGGAGGAGGCGGAGAAACTATGGAAAAGATGAAGATCGAGTCAACCTCACGGCATTCTGCGAACTGCTCTGATATTGCGGTTCGGGAGGGCGAGCAAGTGAGGCTTCTGTTTCGCCCTGAGATCGTCGATAATCCCACGAATCCGTCCGCTTCCGTACGAGGCCGTTTCGTCTATCAACGGAAGGGGAAGAACGATCGGTGGGGAGACTTCGATAAACTCCTTCTCTCGTCTCTCAAGAAAGGCGAAGGCTACCAGCTCTCATTGGGTGCCAGCGAGCTATACAAGCTTCTCCGGGAGGTGGTCGCGCTTTACCGGTTTCACCGCCGCGAGGGCGTTCCAGTAGGGAAGATTGAATTGCTGAAAATTGATCCGACACTATCTGAGTCGCTTCCTGTTGCCGAGACTGACCTACTGGAATTCCTATCCGCACACAGCGGAGACGCTGCTCAGGCCCTCCGAACAGTTCTGCAATGGTTCGCAAGACAGCCCTCGGCTCAAAAGCTGATAAGCGAGGGTGCGGAGCTACCAGAGCTCAACTCGCTGATTGGCCTTGCCAACCTGCGCTCAGCACTTAAGAGCTGGCGTGATAACGCTGGGAACAGGGACGAGGGGTTTTGGCAGACCTTGTTAGCGCGCCATTCGTACGTCCTCTCGCAGCTTTTTGCATACCCAGTCGTACTCATCAAAGGGAAGGCATACGTTGGCGGAAAAGACCTATGCAATGTAGGCGGAAATATCGTCGATTTCCTCTTCCGGACGGAGTCGTCGGGGGCGGCCGTTCTCGTCGAGATTAAGACACCGCAGACCCCATTGCTAGGTCCAAAGTATCGCGACGGAGCCTATCCACCGTCGACCGATTTAGGTGGCGCGATGTCCCAAGTGCTCGAATATAGCGAGTCAATGGCCTCGGAGTTCCGTGCTCTAACCAGGGCCGACAATAGCTTCACTGCGGCCGGACCTCGCAGCGTAGTCATTATCGGAGACGCCTCGAGAGAATTGGCTGACGAGCCTAAGAAGCGCTCCTTCGAGCGCTTCAGAGAGCGTCTAGTAGGGGTTCGGATCGTTACGTTTGACGAGGTGTTTAGAAGGATCGAAGGGCTAGTTTCCCTATTAGAGAGCGGCTCCTAAAGAGCTCGCGGTCCAGATAGGTCGCGGTAAGTCGGCTTTGCGACAGCAATCCTGAATTTTGACGGTTCCGTGTGAGCGACTGGCGATCCGAACATTTGGCTTTGCGGTTTTCTGGCGTGGTCCGGCGCGGCGGATGGGCTGGGGATGCGGCGGGTTTTGGGAGATTGCGGTTTGGCTAGATCCAGCCGGCGTCGACGATGTGGGACTGGTTGGTGATGGCGCTTGCGTCGTCTGCGGCGAGGAAGAGGACGAGGCGGGCGACTTCGGCGGGCTGGATTTGGCGCTTGAGGGCCTGGGCGGCGAGGATTTCCGCGGTGTACTCGGGGGTGTACCAGAGCTGCTTTTGGCGCTCGGTGGCGATTGCGCCGGGGAGGACGGCGTTGACGCGGATGTTGTGGGGGCCGAGTTCGTGGGCGAAGGTGCGGGTGAGCCCGACGATGGCGGCCTTGGCGGCGACGTAGAGGGGCAGGCCGGTGGAGGGGATGAGCCAGGCGATCGAGCTCATATTGATGATGGAGCCGCGGCCGGCGGCGCGCATGGCGGGGATGACGGCCTGGATGGCGAAGAAGAAGGGGCGGAGGTTGGTGGCGATGGAGCGGTCCCAGGATTCGGGTGTGACTTGCTCAATGGAGTGGCGCTGGTCGCTGGCGGCGTTGTTGACGAGGACGTCGATGGTGGAATGGGTTGCGAGGACCTGATCGACGGCGGCCTGGAGGGCGGCGAGGTCGGTGAGGTCGCAGTGGATGTATTGGGGAGTGGGGCAGCCTTCGGCGGCCAGGGAAGCGACGAGGGACTGGGCGGGGGCGTCGTCAATATCGAGGAAGGCTACGCGGGCGCGCTGGCGGGCGAAATGGGCGACGAGGGATGCGCCGATGCCGGTTGCGCCGCCGGTGATGAAAACTACGCGGTCTTTGAGGCTGGGGTAGGTGGCGAATTGGCTGATGTTATTGGGCATGTGGGGCTCTGGATGATTTCAGGGATGATGGTATCTCACCATGAGCAGATAAAGCGCGGAGGGGGCGGACGAGGCGAGCGTGAGGGCGAAATTTGGGGAGGATTGGCGGAGGGTAGCGGTAATAGTATCGTATTGTGATATTCGATACTCTATGTTGATATACATGTGAGCTTGATCAGGCGCATACTTGTGAGTAGGCCGTTCCTGTGAGGTGGAATCTTCCCCCCTGGGTTTCCCCGCCTTCCTTCCGGCCATTAGACTTATACGGTGAATCGATTCAGCAGGTGAGGAACAGCGAACTGCTGAAGCGACCGATAACGGGCGCGGCGCGGTTGCGCACGGACAGTTTTGGACCGATCCGTGGGCTGTGTGTGCGCGGCGTAGAGATGAACTGAAGAACAGAGCTGACTGAGAGGGATCAATGGCAACTTCCGCACGTTTTCCTGGAATTCGTATCACCGCCAACGGCAACCAACTTGTTTCGTACCACACGGAGACTCGGATTGCCGATGCCGGTGTTTTCTATCCGATTACGCCTTCGACTGAGGGCGGCGAGCTGTTTCAGCAGGCGTATGCGGAAGGGCATCTGAACGTGTTCGGCCACAACACGATTGCGATTGAGACCGAGGGCGAACACGCGGCGCAGGGCGGTGCGATTGCACACTCGGTGTGCGGCAAGCGGGTGGTGAATTTCACCTCCGGACAGGGCATTGTTTACGGCGTTGAGCAGTACTATCACGCGCCGGGCAAGGGATCGACGATGGTGCTGGAGGTAGGCGCGCGGGCGCTGACCAAGCACGCGCTGAATGTTCACTGCGGTCACGACGATATTTATGGAGCGCTGGACACGGGCTGGATCATGCTGATGGGCAAGGACGCGCAGCAGGCCGCGGACCAGGCGCTGATTTTGCGGCGCGTGACGGAGCTGAGCCTGACGCCGGGCATGAACATCATGGACGGATTCTTGACGACGCACCTGGAGCGGACTTTTTACAAGCATGAGTCGGAGCTGATTCGCGAGTACCTAGGGGCGCCGGACGACATTATCGATTGCCCGACGGAGGCGCAGCGGGTTTTGTTTGGGCCCACGCGGCGCAGGGTTCCGAAGATGATGGACTTGGCGAACCCGATTCTGCTGGGACCGGTGCAGAACCAGGAACACTACATGAACGGCATCGTGGCGCGGAGAAACAACTTTGCCGAGCCGATTCTTGAGTTCCTTGAGGCGGCTTACAAGGATTTTGGCGAGTTGACAGGACGGAAGTATGGACTGATCAACGAGTACAAGACGGAAGATGCGGACACGGTGTTTGTTTCGTTGGGTTCGGCGGCGGAGAACATTGAGGCCGCGGTGGATTACCTGCGCCAGACACGCGGCGTGAAGGTGGGTTCGATCCACGTGAATGTGATTCGTCCTTTCCCCGAGGCTGCGATTGTTGCTGCGCTGAAGGGCAAGAAGAACGTGATTATTCTGGAGCGGACCGATGAGGCGCTGTCTCCCGACAATCCGTTGGGCAAGGATATTCGCACGGCGCTTTCGAAGGCGATCAAGACGGAAGGTCGTCCAGCGCAGGAGGGATTGCCGGCGCTCAGCTTGAATGAGGTGCCGCGGATCTTTAGCGGAACGTATGGGCTTGGTTCGCGCGATTTTCGTCCCGAGCATGTGATTGGCGCGTACGAGTTTGTGACGGCGGGCCGGGCACGCAAGGACGGCAAGACGGCAGCGGATGGAGTTTCGTTTATCGTGCTGGGCATCGACCATCCATATTCGGTGGAGGGCGATGAGACGCCTTCACTGCTGCCTGAGGGCGCGGTTGCGGTACGGTTCCACTCGATTGGCGGCTGGGGCGCGATTACGACGGGCAAGAACCTGGGCGCGATTATCGGCGACTTGAACGATCTGCTTTATGAGCGCGACGGGCTGACGGACGACCTTGGAAATCCGAAGGAAGTAATTCACGTGAGCGCGAATCCGAAGTATGGATCGGAAAAGAAGGGCGCGCCGACGAGCTACTTTATGGTGGCGGCGAAGGACCGGATTCGCGTGAACTGCGATCTGCGCCATGTGACGGTGGTTCTGTGCTGCGATCCGAAGGCGTTTACGCATACGAATCCTCTGGACGGCATGGCGGAGGGCGGAAGTCTGGTGTGGGAGTCGGACGTGGACGGCGAGCACGCGTGGGAACAGTTGCCGCTGTGGGCGCGGAAGCAGATTATCGACAAGAACATTCGCGTGTTTACGCTGCCGGGATTTGCGATTGCGCGGAAAGCGACGGACCGCGCCGATCTGCAACTGAGAATGCAGGGCAATGCGTTTCTTGGCGCGTTTTTTGCGGTGAGCACGCTGCTGAATGAGTTTGGCATTACGCAGGAGCAGTATCGCGACGTGGTGCACAAACAATACGTGAAGAAGTTCGGCAAGCTGGGCGAAGCGGTTGTCGCGTCGAACATGGAAGTGATGATGCAGGGCTTCGACCAGGTGAAGGAGATCAAGATTGGCGCGTTGAGCGCGGCGGACAAGTCGACGCTGCGTGGTCAGGCGCTGATGCCGATTCTGGAACTGGCGACGGCGGGCGGATCGTGCGGTACGGGATGCCGTTCCACACCTATGCCGGCCGGACAGGCACCGCGTGCGCCGATCGACAGCATTGGGACGTTCGATGCGGAGTTCCGCGCGAGCTATGGCTACAATCAGCCGGCGACGCCGTTGTCTGCAATGGGTGTGATTGCGGCGGCGACGGGCGATACGGCTTCGAAGTACGTGGCGCGGCGCGAGACCCCGCTGTATATTCCGGAGAATTGCACGCAGTGCATGGAGTGCATTTCGGTTTGCCCGGACACGGCGCTGCCGAACTGCTCACAGGATTTGGGCACGCTGTTTTCGACGGCAATTTCGTACTACGTGGCCGATGGCGCGGAGCGGACGAAGATGCTGCGCGCGCTGCCTGAGATTGAAAAGCAGACACGCACGCGGATGGTGGCCGAGGTGAAGGCCGGCACACCGCTGCAGACGATTTTGCGCGATGTGGTGGAGCACGTGGACGGGTTCAGCGAGAAGTCTAAGGAGCAGTTCTTGGCGATCATGGACAAGGTTCCGATGGCTTACCAGAAGGTGAACGCGATCTTCTCGTCACCGGAACGCAAGGCGCCGGGATCGGGCGGCATCTTCTCGATATTTGTGAGCGATCTTTGCAAGGGCTGCGCGGCCTGCGTGACGGCTTGCGGCGATCACATGGCTCTGAAGATGGTGGCTGAGACTGAGGAAGTGAATGCCGAGCACGAGAGCGGCACGGGCTTCCTGGATCTGCTTCCGGATACATCGCAGAAGTTTTTGGGCCTTTATAACGGGGCGAATCCGGCGGACTCGAAGACGGCTACGCTGCGCAACATGCTGATGGTGCGAACCAACTACGACGCGCTGGTGGCAGGCGACGGAGCGTGCGCGGGCTGCGGCGAGAAGAGCGTGCTGCGCTCGATTGCTGCGGTGACCGAGGCTTACATGCGTCCGGTGTTCCACGCCAAGAGCGACCGCTTTGTTGCGAAGGCCGGCGAACTGGAGAAGACGGGCGCGGCGAAGCTCGGGGCGCTGAAGGGTAGCAATCCCGCGGAATACGCGCTGCTGCGGCAGGCGATTCTGCACCTGGTGATGGGCCTGGGCGGCGAAGACGTGAAGGACACCAAGGCGCGCATTGCGGCCTACGAGGCCGAGCACGGCGCGGTGACCGACGCGCAGCTTGTGGAAGCGATAGCGGCGGTGCTGCTGACTGAAGCCTTTAACCATAAGAACCTGCAACCGGTGGATGGACGGCTGGCGAACGGGATGAGCGTGATGGCGATGGCGGCGCACACGGGCTGCAATACGGTGTATGGCTCGACTGCGCCGAACAATCCTCATCCTTATCCGTGGATGAACTCGCTGTTCCAGGACGGCGTGACGGTGGGCTGGCTGATGGGCGAGAGCTTCATCGTGGACCACGCACGCAGGTCGGTGCTGCCGGAGCGGTTGGCGGATATTCTGCTGACGCGCGAAAGCAATGTGATCAGCGAGGAAGAGTACTACCACTTTACGCACTTTACGGATGCGTTGATGACCGACCAGGAGATTGTGGAACTGCCCAAGGTTTGGGTGGTAGGCGGCGACGGCGGCATCGGCGACATCGGCTACCAGAATACGTCGAAGGTGATGTTGCAGAATCGGCCGAACGTGAAGGTGCTGATGCTGGACACGCAGGTGTATTCGAACACGGGCGGACAGAACTCCGACTCGACACCGATGCTGGGCGGCAACGACATGAACGTCTTTGGCTCCGCGACACAGGGCAAGAACACGGAGAAGAAGACGGTGGCCGAGACCTTCCTGGCCGGACATGGATCGCCGTTTGTTGCGCAGGTTTCGATGGCAAATGCACCGAAGCTGTACCGCGCGATTCTGGATGGACTGGAGTATCGCGGAACGATGTTCCTGCAGGCGTTTACGACCTGCCAGCCGGAGCATGGAGTTGCGGACGACATGGCTCTGCACCAGGCGCAGCGTGTGCGCGACTCGCGCGGCGCACCGGAGTTTGTGTTCAATCCGCGGCTGGGCGAGACTTACCAGGAGGCGCTTGATATCAAGGGCAATCCTTCGATCGATCTGGACTGGTATGAGACGAAGTCGAAGGAGACCGGCGAGATTTCGCGCTACACGGTTGCGCACTGGTGCACGACCGAGGCGCGGTTCCGCAACCACTTGAAGAAGATCAAGCCGGAGGCGGCGGAGAAGCTGATTCACCTGGACAACATGCTGGTGCGGATTACGCAGCAGGATGTGGTTTACCGCTACTATGTGAAGCCGGGACATCGGGCGTTCATTCCCGACTTTGGCGTGTACATCAAGTTCGAACAGGACGGCAAGACGGTGTACTACGCGCTGAGCCGGCAACTGGTGATGTTCTGCGTGGAGCGGCGGAAGGCGTGGCGGATGCTGCAGTCGAAGGCGGGCATTGTGAACAAGGAGTACCAGGCGCAGAAGGCGATTCTGGCGGATGTGGATGCTGGAAAGCTGCCGGTGGAAGAGCTGTTTGCGCGTGGGCATGAACTGGTAAGAGAGCGGATCGCCGGGCCGGTTGCGGTGATGGCGTAACGCTTCTGCTGGAGTTGGAAGAGACAAAAGCGCGGACCTTCGGGTCCGCGCTTTTGCGTTTGAGAGCTCATGACCAACGAGTATTCAAGAGCCAGCTTGTGTGGATTGGAGTGGCCTGCCATCACTGATGTACCGTATTGAGCGATACGTTCGCGAATATATTTAGAAGCGTTGCGGGCGAGGGGGATTAGTATGCGGCGGATTTTTTTGTTGGTTTTGGTAGGGTTCTGCAGCATAGCCGTCTGGGCGCACGGGCAGGTTCCGGTTACGGAGAAGATTGAATGGACGTGGACAGATCGGCCGGAGATGCCGGTGGCTGGGTTGCCGAATGTGTTGCTGGTGGGGGACTCGATTACGCGAGGGTACTATCCGGCGACGGCGAAGGAGTTGAGCGGTGTTGCGAATGTTTATCTGTTTGCGACATCGGCAGCAAGCGGCGATCCGAGGTTGCCAGGACAACTGCACGACTACTTCAGCATGATGGGGCTGAAGTTTGCGGTGATTCATTTCAACAACGGGATGCATGGATGGGGATATACGGAGAAGCAGTATGCTGATGGGTTGCCGGGGATGATTGCGGCATTGCGTGCGGGGGCGCCTCATGCGGTGCTGGTGTGGGCGAGCACGACGCCGGTATTGCATGACTCCACCACGGACGGATCGACGAACGCGCGAATCGACGAGCGGAACCTGCTGGCGGCGGCGCTGATAAAGCACGAGGGGATTGCCGTGGATGATCAGCATGCGCTGATGCTAAAGCATCCGGAGTTGCATAATGGGGACGTGCATTTTACTGAGGCGGGAAGCACGCTTCAGGCTGTGCAGGTGGCGGGTTCGATACGCACGGCGCTGGGAAAAGCAGTGGTTGATTAATCCCGGATCCTTGCCGTTCGCGCCTCAAGATCCCAGGTCTCATCCGCTACGGCGGACGAGACCTGGGATCTTGAGGTTTTACGCGATCCGCGCTAAGGGATATATAAATCCACGTAGTTGTTCACGGGAGTGGATTCGAGGCGGGGGCGGTCGAGGGAGAGAGCAAGGATTTTTTGTTGCTGCTCGTTGGGGAAGCGGCGGCGGAGATTGGTTTTGAATTTTTCGATTAAGAGCGGCAGGCCTTCGGTGCGGCGGCGGCGGTGGCCGATGGGGTACTCGACGGTTTGTTCGAGGATGTTGCCGTCGTTGAGTTCGATGTGGAGTGAGTTCGCAATGGAGCGCTTTTCGGGGTCGTGGTAGTCGCGGGTGAACTGCGGGTCTTCGACGCAATGGATTTTGGCGCGGAGGGCGTCGATGCGCGGGTCTGTAGCTATCGCGTCTTCGTAGTCGGCGGCGGTTAGGCGGGCGAAGAGGAGCGGGATGGCGACCATGTATTGGATGCAGTGGTCGCGGTCGGCGGGGTTTGCGAGGGGGCCTTGCTTGTCGATGATGCGAAGGCAGGCTTCGTGGGTGCGGATGGTGATGTTCTTGATGGCTTCGGAGGAGAGGCCGCGCTGGTCGAGTTGCGCGCGGAGGGATATGGCGGCTTCGACGGCAGTTTGGGCGTGGAACTCGGCGGGGTAGCTGATTTTGAAGAGGACGTTCTCCATGACATAGGATGCGTAGGGCCGTTGGAATTTGAACGGCTGGCCGCGGAAGGAGACGTCGTAGAAGCCCCAGGTTTTTGCGGTGAGCGCGGTGGGGTAGGCCATTTCTCCGGCGCGTGCCATTAGGGCGAGGCGGACGGCGCGGCTCGTGGCGTCGCCTGCGGCCCAGCTTTTGCGCGAGCCGGTGTTTGGGGCGTGACGGTAGGTGCGGAGGCTCTGGCCGTCGACCCAGGCGAGCGAAAGCGCGGCGATGGTCTGGTCGCGGGTGAGGCCGAGTAACTGGCTGACGACGGCGGTGGATGCGACTTTGACGAGGACGACGTGATCGAGGCCGACTTTGTTGAAGGAGTTTTCAAGGGCGATGCAGCCTTGAATCTCGTGGGCTTTGATCATGGCGGTTAGAACATCACGCATGGTGAGAGGCATGTGGCCGTTTGCGATTGCGGCGCGTGAGAGCCAGTCGGCGACGGCGAGGATTGCGCCGAGATTGTCGGAGGGGTGGCCCCACTCGGCGGCGAGCCAGGTGTCGTTGAAGTCGAGCCAGCGGATGAGTGCGCCGATGTTGAAGGCTGCCTGGACGGGATCGAGTTGGTAGCTGGTGCCGGGGACACGCGCACCGTTGGGGACGATGGTGCCGGGGACGATGGGGCCGAGGAGTTTGGTGCAGGCGGGGTATTCGAGAGCTTCAAGTCCGCAGCCGAGGGTGTCGATGAGGCAGTGCTGGGCGGTGGAGTATGCAAGATCGCTTTCGATTTTGTAGGTGAGGGCGTAGTCGGCGATGTCGGTGAGGACTTTGTCGGGGGCGGGGCGGTTGCTGCCAATGTGGGAGGACACGCGGGCTCCTTGTGCTCTATCAATTCTATTGAATGCTGGGGGACGACAGGGGGAGGAGATTCCCGCGGGGGCTAAAGCCCGGATCATTCTCTACGGTTTGCGGCACGACTTCAGTCGTGCCCTTTCAAAGCACTGCTTGGTGCTGCGTTCTTACGGCCGCTCGGCGATGGGGAGGAATTTTAGATTTTCGGGGCCGGTGTAGATGGCGGAGGGGCGGATGATTTTTCCGTTCTGGCGCTGCTCGACGATATGGGCGGACCAGCCTGCAGTGCGGGCGATGACGAAGAGCGGGGTGAAGAGATCAGTAGGTATTCTCATGTGGTGATAGGCGACGGCTGAGTACCAGTCGAGGTTGGGGAACATGTGCTTGGCGTCGCGCATGGTTTCTTCAATGCGTTCGGCGATGGAGTAGAGGCGGGTGTCTTCAGCGGCGACGGCGAGTTGGCAGGCTACCTGCTTGATGATGTCGCTGCGGGGATCGCTGATGGTGTAGACGGGATGGCCGAAGCCGATGATGACTTCCTTATTGGCGATGCGGCTTCGGATGTCTGCCTCGGCTTCGTCGGGCGATTGGTAGCGGGTTAGGATTTCGAGGGCGACTTCGTTGGCGCCGCCGTGCTTGGGGCCCTTGAGCGCGCCGATTGCGCCGGCGATGGCGGAGTAGATGTCGGAGCCTGTTCCGGCGATGACGCGGGCGGCGAAGGTGGAGGCGTTGAACTCATGCTCGGCGTAAAGGATGAGCGAGATGTGCATGGCGGCCGTCCACGCGGGGCTGGGGATGGCGTCGTGCAGGAGGTGGAGGAAGTGCTCGGCGATGGAGTTGTTGTCAGAGCCGGCGATGAAAGCGTCGGGTCGCTCGACATCGATGCGTCGGCCATTGCGGGCGTAGTGATGCCAGTAGAGGAGCATGGAGGGGAGCGAGGCGAGAAGTGCATCGGCGGTGGCGCGGGCATCCTTGTCGCTGTGGCTTGGACTCTCGGGGAGGACGCAGCCGAGGGTTGAGACTCCTGTGCGGAGGACGTCCATGGGATGCGTGGAGGGCGGCAGGAGTTCGAGGGCCTGCTTGACGGCGGCGGGAAGACCGCGGAGAGAGTGGAGACTCGCCTTGTAGGAGGTCAGTTCGATAGCGTTGGGCAGCTTGTCGTGGACGAGCAAGTAAGCGACTTCTTCAAACTCGCAGTTGGTGGCGAGATCATGAATTTCGTAGCCGCGATAGTGGAGATCGTTGCCGCTTTGTCCGACGGTGCAGATGGCGGTTTCGCCGGCGGGTGTGCCGGAGAGGGCTACGGACTTCTTCGGCTTGAAGGCCAGGGGGGCGTTGGGCTGGGGCTGGCTCATCGGAACCTCCAGAGAGCATCAGACTACTGGATGGACGTTGTGGAAAGCTATAAGTTGCTTCAGGAGAGGTTCAATACATGAGAAGCAGGGAGCTGGATTCTTGAGAAGAAGCAGCAGGTGAGGAGACGATTGCAGGCCTAAAACGGCAGAAGCTGCAGGGCAGAATCTACTTTTCTGGTCTGGATTTGGCGAACAGGTCGTCGAGTTTCTGCTCGTAGGCGTGGTAGTCGAGGAATTTATAGAGGTCGGCGCGGGATTGCATGAGGGGAAGGACGCTCTGCTGGGAGCCTTCTTTGCGGATGGCTTCATAGACTTTGAGAGCGGCGGCGTTCATGGCGCGGTAGGCGGCGCAGCAATAGAGAACGATGTCTACGCCAGCCGAGGCAAGCTGGTCGCGGGTGAAGAGCGGGGTCTGGCCGAACTCGGTGATGTTGGCGAGGATGGGGACGCCGACGGCTTTGCGGAATTCCGTGTACATGGGCAGATCGGTGACGGCTTCGGCGAAGATCATGTCGGCGCCTGCGGCGACGTAGGCCTGGGCGCGTGCGATGGCTGCTGCGAGGCCCTCGTTGGCGATGGCGTCGGTGCGGGCCATGAGGACGAATTGTGGATCGGTGCGTGCGTCAACGGCTGCTTTAATGCGGTCGACCATTTCGTCGGTGGAGACGAGTTCCTTTCCGGGGCGATGGCCGCAGCGCTTGGCTCCGACCTGGTCTTCGATGTGGACGGCGGCTGCGCCGGCTCCGATCATGGAGCGGATGGTGCGGGCGACCGAGAAGGCGCTGCCCCAGCCGGTGTCAATGTCGACTAGGAGCGGGAGCGAGGAGGCGGCGGTGATGCGGCGGACGTCGGTGAGGACATCTTCCATGGTGCTGATGCCGAGGTCGGGCAGTCCGAGGGAGTTGGCGGCGACGCCTCCGCCGGAGAGATAGAGGGCGCGGAAGCCGGTGGCCTGGGCGAGGCGGGCGGTGTAGGCGTTGATTGCGCCAGCGATCTGGAGGGGCTTTTCTTCTTTAACGGCTTGGCGAAAACGTGCGCCGGGCGAGTTGTTGTCAATGGGGTCAGGCATGGGGCATCCCTTGTGCATCTCTGGGCGGCATCATAACAGGCGGGCCGATGCTGATTTCGGTTTAACGCTTTAGCGGTTTCCCAAGGGAGGCGGATGGTGCGACAATCGTCGGGTTGGGCCTGACTTGGAAGACGAGGGCCTGACCAGAAGGAGAGATGTCATGAACACGAAATTTTTTCTGACCGCAGTATTGCTTGCGGCCACTCCGCTGATTGGTCAGACTGCGCCGAAGCGAGCGCCAGCGAGCCCGCCCGAGACCGCGTCGGCGACGATTGGCGGGAAGAGCATCACGATTGCCTACAGCTCGCCGGGCGTGAAGGGACGCGAGGGCAAGATCTTCGACAAGGGCGGACTCATTGAGAGTACCCATAAGTCTTATCCTGTTTGGCGCGCTGGAGCGAACTCGGCCACGACGCTGAAGACCGACGGCGACATGATGATCGGCGATCTGAATGTGCCGGCTGGGACTTACACATTGTTTGTCGATGTATCCAACCCGGACGAATGGACGCTGATTGTGAACAAGGCTACCGGCGAGTGGGGCCTTTCCTACGACAGCACGAAGGACCTGGGCAGGACGAAGATGACGATGAGCAAGCCGGCCAGCATGGTGGAGAATCTGGTTTACACGATTACCGATGATGGCGGCGGGAAAGGCACACTGACGCTCGCGTGGGAGAATCACAGCGCTTCGGTTCCGATTATGGTGCACTGAGAACCGCTGGAAGAATTGGGTAATCTGCTGCAGCGCGAGGCCGGCTGCATACGCGAGGCGGCAAGGGCGCGCGTGTGCAGCCGGCTTTTGACTTTTTACAGTGGATTGCTGTTTTGGTGGCCGGGTTCCTTTCCTGGCTGTCGTGGCAAGATTTATTCATTTGATTTCGATCATTTCCGTTCGACGATTTGAAGGAGCTTGATGAAGAAACTATTCGCTGCCTTGGTTCTTGCCGCTTTGGTTTGCCACGGCTCCGCCGCACACGCTCAGCCGTCGCCTGCAGCTTTCACGATTGATGCAACGGCTGTGGCGCCGGCGGCCGAGAGCGGATTCCTGCGGATGGGCGGAGTTTCGCCTTCAGGGCGAAAGCTTGCGGTGAACAGCCGGTATCTGTCGATCGATGGCAGGCCGTGGCTGCCGGTGATGGGGGAGTTTCACTTCTCGCGCTATCCGGAAAAGTACTGGAAGGAAGAGCTCGCGAAGATGAAGGCGGACGGCGTGTCGGTGGTGGCGGCCTACGTGTTCTGGATTCATCACGAGGAGATTGAGGGGCAGTTTGACTGGACGGGACAGCGCGACCTGCGGCACTTCGTCGAGCTCTGCCAGCAGGAAGGGCTGCGTGTGTATTTGCGCATCGGGCCCTGGGATCACGGCGAGGCGCGCAATGGAGGGTTTCCGGACTGGCTGGTGGCAAAGAAGATTGGATTGCGCCGCAACGACCCGGAGTATTTGAGATATGTGGGCAGGTTCTACGACGAGATTGGAAAGCAGATCAAGGGAGAACAGTGGCAGGAGGGTGGGCCAATTATTGGCGTGCAGCTTGAAAACGAGTACGGCGCGAATGGCCCGGGCGAGGGTGCCGAACATATTGCGGAGTTGAAGCGGCTGGCGCTGGCGGCCGGGATTGATCCACCGCTTTTCTCTGTGACCGGCTGGCCTACGCACAATTTTCCGTTGCACGAATTCATCCCGTTTTATGGCGGCTATCCGGATGACTTTTGGAGCGGACGGTTGACGGATCGTCCGCCCAACGCGGTCTATCTTTTTGCGACGGATCGCGCGGTTGGCGACATGGGGGCGATGAGTGCGGGGGCCAAGAGCGACTCGAACGATAGGTTCGATCCACGCCACTATCCATTTCTAACGACGGAGCAGGGCGGTGGCATGGAGACGTCCTATCTTCGCAGGCCACTGATTGATCCGGACGATATTGCTGCGCTGACGCTGACCGGGGTGGGCTCGGGCGCGAATCTGTATGGGTATTACATGTTTCAGGGCGGGGCGAACCCGAAAGGCAAACTGAGTACGCTCGAAGAGTCGACGGCGACGGGATATCCCAACGATCTGCCGGAGATTTCTTATGATTTCCAGGCGCCGCTGGGAGAGTATGGGCAGGAGCGGGAATCGTTTCGCAAGATCAAGAGCCTGCATTTGTTTTTGCAATCGTTCGGTTCAGAACTGGCGCTGATGGCGCCCTACGCGCCGGCGGAAAGGCCGAAAGACGCGGCGGACCTGAGCATGGCGCGCATGATGCTGCGCGCCAATGGAGATCGCGGGTTTCTGTTTGTGAACAACTATGTGCGCAAGTATGAGATGCCGGAGAGGCGGGGATTTCAGGTGCGCGTGAAGCTGCCTTCGGGGATGATGGATTTGCCGCGCATGCCGATTAACGTTCCTGCGAACAGCTACTTTGTTTGGCCGGTGAATCTCGATCTGGGCGCGGGAAGGCTTGATTACAGTACGGCGCAGTTGTTGTCGCGGCTCGATGCGGGCGGAGAGACTACGTACTTTTTCTTTGCGGTTCCAGAGTTGCGCACGGAGTTTGCGTTCGATGCGGGCAGCGTTGCTTCAGTTGAGGCGAGCAATGGACAAGTTACGCGGAGAGACAAAAGCATTTTGGTGGAGGGCGCGGAGGCGGGCAGGGAAACGACATTCCAGGTGACGGGAAGGAATGGCCACAGGGCGCGCATTGTGTTGTTGACCGAGAAGCAGGCGGAAGATTTCTGGCGGATTTCGCTGGGGGGTGTGGATACAGCGATGCTGTCGCCGGCGGATGTGTTTGCGGATGGGGAGGGCGTGCATCTGCGGTCGGTTGACCCGGCCAAGCTGACGGCCATGGTCTTTGCAACGGGCGGCGAGGAGGGCGCGAAAGGGCTTTGGCTGGCGCAGACTTTGCAGAAGATTGCGCCGCGGAAGATCGAGTTCGAATGGAGCAAGGAACGGGATGCGACGGCGCGTTTGGCGGTTCGCATGGGTGAAGTGAAGGGGCGGAAGGCCCCAGGGCCGGTTGCGCCGGAGGAAGGGGACTTTACCGGAGCGGCGGCGTGGATGCTGACGATTCCGAAGCAATCGATGGATGGGCTGAGCGATATTTATGTGCGCATTCACTATGCGGGCGATGTGGCGCGGTTGTATATGGATGGGCAGCTGCTGGACGATGACTTCTACAACGGGCGCACATGGGAGATTGGGCTGAAACGGTTTTTGCCGGGTGCGTTTGGACAGAAGCTTGAGGTTGACGTGCTGCCGCTGCCGCGGAATGCGCCGATCTACCTGGATGCCCGGGCATGGAAACAGATGAACTCTACCGGGCAGACGGCGAAGGTAACGGGGGTGGAGGTTCTGCCGGAGTACGAAGTGGTGGTGCAGCCGGTTGCACGGCCGTAACGGGCCTGCGCGGTGGCGATTGCGTAGGATTGCAGGACTGCCAGTACAATGGAAAGAGTGGGTGATTTCTTCCCCCGGGGGTAAAAACCTTGCCGTTGTATGCGTATCGCTGCACTGAATGCGGTCATAAATTTGAAAAGATACAGAACTTCAGCGCGGAGCCGGAGAGTGTTTGCCCGAAGTGCCAGGGAGTGCTGGAGCGGCCGCTGACTGCGCCGCGGCTGAACTTCAAGGGCGCGGGGTGGTATGTGAACGACTACGCGTCGAAGAGCAATTCGTCGGGGAGCGATTCGTCGGGCGGCGATTCAGGGTCCGGGACGGCTGCAAAAGCTGATTCGAAGACTGATTCCGGCAGCGGCGCGAAAGAGAGCAAGCCGGCGGCTGCGAGCGCGAGCAAGGCGAGCGCTCCGGCTGCGACGACGGCTCCGGCTGCGACGACTGGTTCCTAGCGCTGCCTCGGGAAGGTCCAAGGCTCGGCGGCAGGGCGCGGGCCAGAGCCACCTTTCAATTTTGAAAAATGCAGGCATGGGGTTCTCCATTGCATAATGGAGACCTTGAGCCAACAACATCCAGCTGATGAACGCGGGCCGGTATCCGCTCGCTCCAGAGCTGGCGGCGGCGTGGTTGCCTTCGCCGCGATGGCGGTAGCGCTGTTTGCGGTGGGGTCGCTGGCCGGGCTACTGCACGCGCGGGCGGCGGCGGGGGTTGCGCTGCGTTGGGGCGGGCTTGCGCTGTATCTTCCTTATGCGTGGCGGCGCCGGTCGCTGCTGGTGTGGACGTTCTTCGCGATGCTGGCGGGGATGGAGCTGGGAGTGGATGCGCCGCAGATTGCGGAGCAGACGCGCTTCCTTGGCGATATTTTTCTGCGACTGATTCGCATGATTGTTGCGCCGCTGATCTTTGGTGGGATCGCTACGGGGATTGCGGGGCACGGGGAACTGAAGGGCGTGGGGCGCGTTGCGCTGAAGGCGATTGTGTTCTTTGAGGCGGTGACGACTGTAGGACTGATTCTGGGCGCGGTTGCGATCAACATTACCAAGGCGGGAGTTGGCGTGGTGCTTCCGGCGGTTGCGCAGGCGGTGGGGCCGATTGCACACGAGGCTGGATGGCAGCAAGTGCTGCTGGATATTTTTCCGGAGAACATAGCGCAGGCGGTTGCGCAGAACCAGATTTTGCAGGTGGCGATTTTTGCGCTGCTGTTTGGAACGGCGCTGGCGACTTTGCCTGAGGCGAAGCGCGCGCCGCTGGTGAGCGTGTTGCAGTCGCTGACGGAGACGATGTTCCGGCTGACGAAGATCATTATGTACATGGCGCCGGTGGCGGCGGGCGCGGCGCTGGCGTACACGGTGGGCAGCATGGGGTTGGCGACGATGCTGCCGCTGGCGAAGCTGGCGGTGACTTGCTACGGAACGCTGATTGTATTCGTGGTGTTTGTGTTTGTGCCGATTTTGATGGTGGCGCGGATTCCGGT
>Ga0307377_10002863_pt1 | contig 20026 bp, 11 predicted proteins | sample TR3MG_FD_202535 | JGI IMG/M metagenome (GOLD analysis project Ga0307377, IMG submission 202535) | Soil microbial communities from Risofladan, Vaasa, Finland - TR-3 | ecosystem: Environmental > Terrestrial > Soil > Coastal area > Acid sulfate soil | place: Finland: Risofladan, Vaasa | collected... | reverse complement strand
CTTCCCAGAAGATCGTCCAGAACATAAGAAGCATGCACAATCCGGAAGTCCGAATCCAGGCAGACAAAGGCCCTTCCCACCGAAGCCAGAACCCGCGTCACACCATACAGGGCAATCTGGGTATCTGCGCTCAGTGGCTGATCGGCAACTGGAATGCACATCGTTTCGGAAGTGAGGCCCATTGCCAACCCTCCTTAGCAGGCCGTTCCATGAACTGCTCTCTACGCCGGAAATAACCTGATTCCAGCCAGTCCCTCGTCAGGCCGCTCAGCAAGACGTCGCGGGCGCGGAGTGGTATTCGCAATTATCGTGTATCCCAAGGAACAATGCCAGCCAAGCTCGCTTTCCCGGCAAGTGCCGGAGAACTGTGAAAATTGAAAAAGCTGGAGCAAATAGAGCTCAGAACGGAACCGATGCGCCCCGCTGTATCCGCGCAGATGTCTGCTCTGCCGTTTCCGATTTGTTATGTTTCCGTGATTCTGATCACAGACAAACGTGACAAGGAAGGCATTAAAGGAATAAGCGCAGGGGCGGACCACTGGTTCGCCAAGACCAGGGTCTTCCTCAGGCGTGCCTTGCGGTTGCATCTTCGAAAGGCAGCAACTTCGAAACGAGAGGAGATCTCTTCATGGCATCTGGCACTCTCACTGTTACTGACAATCGCACCGATCGGACCTACACACTGCCCATCGAGGACGGGACCGTCCGGTCCATGGATTTCCGGCAAATCCGGACTGACGACGAGGACTTCGGGCTCATGATGTATGATCCCGCATTCATGAACACGGCATCCTGCCGGAGCAGCATCACCTTCATCGATGGCGAGCGCGGCATTCTGGAGTATCGCGGCTACCCGATTGAGGTGCTGGCAGAGCACTGTTCGTTCCTGGAAGTCGCCTATCTGTTGCTTTTCGGAGAACTGCCAAATCAGACAGATCTGAAGAACTGGGTAGATGAAATCACCCACCACACCATGCTGCACGAAACGACCAAGAAGTTCATGGAGGGTTTTCGCTATGATGCCCATCCCATGGCTATGCTGGTCAGTACAGTGGCAGCGCTGGCTACCGTCTATCCGGAAGCCAGAGACATCCACGATCCAGGTAACCGCATGCTGCAGATCAAGCGGCTCATCGGGAAAATGCCGACCATCGCGGCAATGTCTTACCGGCACAGCCTGGGTTTTCCGTATGTTTACCCGGACAACGATCTGAGCTACACCGGGAACTTCATGAATATGCTGTGGAAGATGGTTGGGCCCAAGTACGTGGCCAACCCGGTGCTTTCCCGCGCCCTCGACGTCCTGTTCATCCTCCACGCGGATCACGAACAGAACTGCAGTGCGAACACCATGCGCTCGGTGGGCAGTTCACACGCCGATCCTTATCTGTCGACCGCAGCAGCCGCCGCAGCGCTGTCAGGACCGCTGCATGGCGGGGCCAACGAACAAGTCCTTAAAATGCTCGACGAGATCGGCACACAGCAGAATGTGCCCGCCTATATTCAGCGAGTCAAGGATGGACATGAAAAGTTGATGGGTTTCGGTCACCGCGTGTACAAGAACTACGACCCGCGCGCCAAGATCATCAAATGGACCGCCGAGAAAGTGTTCGAAGTGACCGGCCGCAATTCGAAGCTTGAAATTGCCCTTGAGTTGGAAAGGATTGCGCTGCAGGACGAGTACTTCGTCAGCCGAAAGCTGTATCCCAATGTCGACTTCTACTCTGGGATTATCTACCAGGCCATGGGGTTCATGCCTGCGATGTTTACCGCGCTTTTTGCCATCCCGCGCACAGTCGGCTGGCTCGCACAGTGGCAGGAAATGCTCACGGACACGGAACAGAAGATTGCACGTCCGCGGCAGATCTACACCGGTCAGCGCGCACGCCGCTTTCTTCCGATGGAAGAGCGCCATGCCGTCAGCCTGACGCAGGGATAGCTCTATGTCTGCTTGCTAGGCATGGGCATGCCTGTCCTGCAGCGACCGCTCGCGCCTACGGGAGAAGGTCAAAGGATCCGAGCGGGAGGAGGTGATAAACATGCGTAACAAAGTCACGATTGTGGGTTCCGGGAATGTGGGCGCGACGACGGCGCATTGGATTGCAGCCAAAGGGCTCGCCGATATCGTGTTGTTGGATGTCATCGAGGGCGTGCCGGAGGGCAAAGGACTGGACCTGCTCGAAGCCATGCCCCTAGCCCGGAAAGACATTCTGGTGCGGGGCACCCAGAGCTATGCCGATACGGCAAATTCCGACATTGTGGTCATCACTGCCGGTGTGGCGCGCAAGCCCGGGATGAGCCGCGACGATCTGCTCAACACCAACCTCAGAATTGTGAGCGGTGTGGTTGACGAGGTAGTGCGCCATTCGCCCGGATGCATTCTGGTGATTGTCTCCAATCCCCTGGACGCAATGGCGTACGCCGCATACAAACTAAGCGGCTTTCCACGGGCCCGTGTGATTGGTATGGCGGGGGTACTCGATTCGGCCCGCTTCCGTACATTTATCGCACAGGAACTGAATGTAAGCGTTGCTGATGTGACAGCCTTCGTGCTGGGCGGACACGGAGATACGATGGTTCCCCTGCCGCGCTATTCGTCCGTCGGCGGCATTCCGATTACGGAACTGCTTGACAGCGAGGCCATTGCCCGACTGGTGCAGCGCACCCGCGTCGGGGGAGGCGAGATCGTAAAGTATCTCAAGACCGGCAGTGCGTATTTCGCACCTGGGGCCGCGATTGCCGAAATGGTCGAGGCTATCCTGCAGGCGAGGAACAGAATCCTGCCCTGCGCTGCTTATTTGGAAGGAGAGTACGGCATCCACGGGTTGTTTATGGGTGTGCCCTGTAAGCTCGGTGAGCACGGGATCGAGAAAATTCTGGAAATCAGGCTAACAGAACAGGAGAAGGCGGAGTTCCAAAAGAGCGCAAACGCGGTGAAAGGGCTGGCGGAACTGGTAGAGGAGAGTCTGCTGCATTCCGGAGTCAGCTGATTTTCTTATGGGACCATACCGCAGAACGCCGAGTCCTGGCTGCCGGGTGTGGATACCAGCTCGGCCTACTGGTGTCTGCGCACTATGGGGCCCGGCAGGACCAGATGACCACTACGTGCACCTGTCGCGCTGCACGCTCTCACGCGCCTGCTACGAGTTCCCGCGAGGAGTAGACTTCATCGGCGACCAACAGAAGACGGCCGGTCTGAAGGATTGACCTCGGTTTCAGCATTCCGCGCGCTTCTTGATTCGGCCATCTCGGTAAACTGGGGTGAACTGTACGCGCCGGAGCAAATAGACCACGTGACGCCGCGTTAGCGGCGTGACGTGGCGGAGTAAATGTATGGTCCGCCGCCTTTCTGCAAGCGAAAAATGAAGCTGGCAAGTTAGTCTGCGCAAATGTATTCGGCCTTTGTTGGAGTGTCGTGCGCTACGGGCCATGATGGAATGCGCTGCGCCCTGTTCCTATTTAAGTAGGCAGTCTTTGGGGACTTTTCTACTCTACAGGTTTTGAGGGCGCTGGGATCGACCGTTGTGCCATCTAAGGGCGCGGTCATTACGGCTCTCTTGCTATCGCGCGATATATCCGGCATGGCCAACTCGAAGGAACGAGCCACACTTACGGGCCTCCTTATAGAACACGAACCGCGCGATGTGGTACTCCATGGGATTGAGTATGCGGTGATAACGGCGATGGCCGAGCGCGGCTCGATCCTCTATCTCAAAAGATGGACGCGCAGCAGTTTGGCAGAAGCCAATCAGGGCGACATCTCTTCGTCCGTTGCCCTGTGAGAAGCGGTCCACGGCTTTACCCGCGGCAGGATCATCGGCTCTGAGGGGCTTAACTCCCGGTACTCACGGGGCTTGCCACAACGATTCTGTCGCGTCCTTCCTCCTTGGCGCGGTAAAGAGCTTTATCTGCCGCACGCACCAACTCTTCCACCGTGGTGCCGTGGTCGGGGTAGGCTGACACGCCGATGGAAACGGTGACTCTTCCCAGAACCTGCCCAGCGTGCCGCACGGTCAACTGTTTGAGATCTTCCCGCAGGAGTTCTGCCCGCTTGCAGGCGGCATCTACGGTTGCACCGGCGAGGACAATGATGAACTCCTCTCCGCCATAACGGCAAGCGACATCCTGTCCGCGCGTGCTCTGACCCAAAAAATCGCCGAATCCGCGCAGAAGCACGTCCCCTGCCTGATGGCCAAAGGTATCGTTGAACACTTTGAAGCGATCGAGGTCGAGCATGAGCAGCGCCACACTCTCTTTGTTGCGGGTGGCACGACGCACCTCCCGCTCCAGAGACTCTTCCATGAAGCGGCGGTTGAATAGTCCTGTCAGTGGATCGCGAATGGACTGATTGCGCAGTACTTCTCGAACCCTCAGGTTCGCCAGGACCAGGGAAATGCGCTCTGCCACGGCACTGGCCCGGCGGGCGAGAGCTTCCATTCGATCCTCCGCGGATCCGAGGAAAGGATTCGGGGATTGGGATGTATTCTCCAGGCAAAGCACTCCGAGTGTCTCTCCTTGCGCCGCCAGTGGAACGCAGAGGTAGCCGGCCGCAAGAGACCCGCTAACATGCGCACACCGCAAGGGTGAGGCCGCATCGTTCACCCGATGAACTTTGCCGCGCCTCAGCGCCCAGCAGTCATCCGGGGCGAACGTCTTTTCGGTGGCGGGGGCGCCGCCCCAGGCGGCCACTGCTTCCACGATGTTGCGGGACGAGGACGTCATGCACAAGGCCCCAGAGGGGGACGACAGAGTCGTTGGCAGAGTTTTCCCGATGATCTGGTAGGCTTCCTCGGCGGTCTGACAGGATTGCAGGATATCGACCATCTCCGTGAGCTTGATGGCATCGCGAGCCTCTTCCTCCGCTTCTCCGAGGGCAAGCCTCAACCTGGAGTTTGCCTCTTCGAGAGCGCTCTCCATCTGCTTACGTTCGGTGACGTCGCGGAGGGCGCAGACCACGTAGTTGCGGTCCAGGTGGACGAGTTTCATGCTCACCTCCACCGGGAAAGTTGAACCGTCCTTCCGCCGCTGGAGAGTTTGGAAGACTGCAGATCCGGATTGCCGCAATGCGTCGTTCAGCCTGGTGCGGACAGATTCGTCGACGGTGGGATCGATATCGTAAACACGCAAGGCCAGAAGTTCCTCGCGCGTGTAGCCCAGGCTTGAACAGACCCGCGCATTCACATCGAGCAGGCGCATGGATTCCAGATCGACTACCTGTATGGAATCGTTGGATTGGTCGATTAACAGCCGGAAGAGCTTCAGCGATTCTTCTGCTCTCTTGCGCTCGGTAATGTCGCGAAAGTACCAGATTCTACCTCGATACTGGCCGATTGAATCGACAAGTGGAGCAGAATATCGGTCGAAAGTCTTACCACTTTTGAGTTTGAGCTCTTCCCTGCTTTTTTCCTCCGGATGACTAAAGAGATACTCGACTTTCTGAAGGAAGGCTTCGGGGTCCTCCATCTGGCCCATCACAAACTTGCGCATGACCAGATCGTCTTTTGAGCTAAGCATTTCGTCCGGAATTCCGAAATGGAGCCCAAATTGCTTGTTTGCGAGGACAACGTGATCAGACTCATCGACGACCAGGATGCCATCGATTGTCGACTCGGATTGCGCCTCCAGCAGCGCGTTCTTGAACAAGAGCGCTTCCTTCGCCCTCTTGCGCTCGGTGATGTCGCGAATGAAGACCTGCAAATACGCTGCGCCATGCGTGACGCCCCGACTCAGGCTGAGTTCCCCGTCAAAAGTGGTTCCGTCTTGACGAACAATGGTCCACTCCATGACCTGGGATACACCATTCATCGCAGCCTGGATCTCGTCCACCATCTTTTCGGCAGAAAGCCGTCCATCGGGCTGGGTTTGCGGTGAGAAATCGAGAGGGGTGCGGCCAACAATGTCGTTCTTTGCGCATCCGAGAAGCTTCTCAGCTTGAGGGTTGCAGTCAGAGATTGTTTCTCCATTCAGAATGAAGATGGCATCGTTGGCCGTCTCGAACAGGGTCTTGTAGCTGGCTTCGCTCTCCTTGAGGGCTGCTTCAGCCCTCTTGCGCTCGGAGATGTCGCGGATGGTCGCATACGAATAATCTACTGGAAGGGAGCTGTCTCGATGCAGGGTCACTTCCGCTTCAAAGGTGGTTCCGTCATGAAGAACAAAGGCCCACTCAAAGACTTGTGACAAGCCACTCGTTAAGGCTTCGTGATACTCCACTGCCTTCTCGCTGGAAAGCCGTCCGTCGGGTTGTCTGGGTGGCGAGAAATCGAGAGGCGTGCGGCCGACGATTTCGTCCTTCCTGCATCGAAACAGCTTCTCGGCTTGAGGGTTACAGTCCGCGAATGTCGCTCCGGCCCTAACCAGAATTGCGTCGTTTGCCGTTTCAAACAGGGTCTTGAACTTGGCCTCGCTCTGTTGAAGCGCCGCTTCTGCCATCTTGCGTCTGGAAATGTCGCGTATGGCGCTGGAAACCAGCACGCCGTCCTCTGTCTCAAAAGAACCGAGGCTGATTTCAACGGGAATCTCGTGCCCATCTTTGTGCAGGCAGTACAACTCAAGGCCAGCGCCCATCGGCCGCGCTCGCCGATTCGCAAAGAAGCTCTCGCGGTGTGCCGGATGCCCGCCGCGAAAGCGCTCCGGCAAGAGCATCTCCATTGCCGCGCCCAGGAGCTCCTCGCGCCCGTACCCGAACAGTTTCTCTGCTTGGGCGTTAGCCAGGACGATCTCTCCCCTATTGTTGACCACTATGATCGCATCCGGGGCCGCTTCGAGAAGGCCTTCAAATTTCTTTTCCGTACCCACGGTGAGCTTTGACATTGGCACCTTTCTGCATTGGGGGAAGTCGTGTAGTTCTGGTGCTGCATATCGCCGAGACGCACTCTCATCAGTTTCGGAGAATCAATCGGGCTTTGGCCGCGGACGAGAAGCAGGGACGGGCTGCCCTTAGATAGTATTCCGGCACTGCGACTTGAACAACCGTAGAATGTCCGCTTTTGCCAAGGGGCGAAATGCAATCGCAGAGCCCTCACCCTTGACACAATGAGCAAAACAGCACACCAAGGATGAGGCATCCTGACCTATCGTAAATTAGGCAAATATCTTAGCGAAGCGTGGGCCGCACGCGGATGGCTCTCCTAATGATGAAGAAGAGCACAATGATTTTCCCAAGCTTCGTCTTGGCCGCGCTTCTCTTGTTGCTGGTCGGTCTCGGCGCCTACCGCCAGAGCAGGAGGGATGTTGCGTCCGAGCTGTGGGTGCGACATACGTCTGAGGTGCTCGGGGAACTCAATACAACCTTCTCTTTGATGCAGGACGTCGAGGTGGGTTCTCGAGGCTACGTCCTTACGGGCGACGATTCCTATCTTGAACCGTACAACAACGCTGTACCACTCATTCCGCAAGAAATCCAGCACCTGCGCCAGCTCACTGCGGATAATCCAGAGCAGCAGCGGCGGCTTGACTCCCTGGAACCTTTGATCTCTCTAAGGGTACGAACAGCGGAGGCAAATATTGCTGCGCGAAGGACCCGCGGGCAGTCCGCATCTGCACAGATGCTGAGCGAAGGCCAGGGCAAGAGGTCAATGGATGCGATCCGCGGCGCAATCGCGGAAATGGCGGCGTCGGAAAATCAACTCTTGCAGCGCCGCTCCGAAGAGCTTCGCGTCAGCAACGCACAAACTCTCGCACTTTTTATGGCGCTCGTCGTATTGCTGGTGGGGCTTCTCACGGCAGTCCTGTTCCTGGTGCGCCGAAACGCCGCTGCCCTGCAACGCGAGCTGGAACTTACCGAGAAAGCCCGCGTCTATGCGGAGAACATCGTGGATACGGTGCGCGAGCCGCTGCTGGTACTGGACGCGGGGTTGCGCGTGCATTCGGCCAATCGCTCCTTTTATCAGATCTTCCAGGTAACGCCCCAGCACACCGAAGGCAAACCACTCTACGAATTGGGAAACGGTCAGTGGGATATTCCTGCGCTCCGGCCACTGCTGGCAGAAATATTGCCGCAACACACTTCGTTTCAGGATTTCGAGGTCGAGGAAGACTTCCCGGGAATTGGTCGCCGTACCATGCTTCTCAGTGCCCGCAAGCTCTTCCGAGTGGGCAACAGCACTGATTCGGTTCTTCTGGCCATCGAGGACATCACCGAGCGCAAGTGCGCCGAGGCGCAACTCCAGCAGCTCAACGCGGAATTGAAGGAGCGCGCCCTGGCTCTGGAGAGCGCCAACCGTGAACTGGAAGCCTTTACCTATTCCGTTTCCCACGACCTGCGCGCGCCGCTGCGCCACATGGACGGTTTTTCGAAGATTCTGGCAGAGGAGTTTGCCCCGCACCTGCCGGCCGAGGGGCAGCGGATGGTCGGGCGCATCCGGGCGGGCGCGCGGCATGCCGGAGAGTTGGTGGACGATTTGTTGAGCCTGTCGCGTGTGGGGCGAACGGAGTTGAAACTTGAAATCGTGGGACTGAAGGGAGTAGTGGAGGGGGCCGTGAGGAACCTGGAAGGGGAGGCGCAGGGCCGGGAGATCGAGTGGCGCGTGGGGGAGTTGCCTTTCGTGGAGTGCGACGCCAGACTCATCCAACAGGTGTTCGCCAACCTGCTCAGCAACGCGTTGAAGTTCACACGGCCGCGAACGAAGGCCGTCATTGAGGTCGGGACCCGCGAGCAGGACGGACAGGCGGTGGTATTTGTTCGCGATAACGGCGTCGGGTTTTCCATGAAGTACGCCGACAAACTATTCGGCGTCTTTCAGCGGCTGCATCGGCCGGAGGACTTCGAGGGAACCGGGGTGGGCCTGGCAACGGTGCAGCGCATTGTGCACAAGCATGGCGGCCGGGTGTGGGCGGAAGCGGAACTGGACAAGGGCGCGATGTTCAGTTTTACACTGGGGCGCGGACTTGAAGTCGAAGGAGCAGTATGATGGCGGACTTTACCCGAGAAGCGGAAATCCTTTTGGTGGAAGACAACCCGGACGACGTGGAACTGACGCTGCATGCCCTGCGATCAGAAAACCTGTGCAACAATACGCATGTTGCAAGGGATGGGGAAGAGGCAATGGACTTCCTGTTTTGCCGGGGAGCCTACGCAAACCGGTCGTTTGACCACCCCGTACATCTGGTGCTGCTGGACCTGAAATTACCCAAGGTGGACGGGCTGGAGGTACTCAGGGCCTTGAAGAGCGACACGCGGACACGGAGGATTCCGGTGATTATCCTCACCTCTTCGCGGGAGGAGAGTGATTTGATCCGCAGCTACGACCTGGGAGCCAACAGCTACGCGCAGAAGCCGGTGGACTTTGAGGAGTTCCGCGACGCCATCCGCCACTTGGGCCTCTACTGGTTAGTTGTCAATATTCCTCCGCCCTTTCCCAACGGAGATCGAGGGATTTGAAAGGCCCAAGAGCACATCCGGAGAGCGACGTTGACCTGCCCCTGCCGCAGGTGCTTCGCGTTTTGTGTGCCGAGGATGTACCGGAGGACGCCGAGCTTTACTTGCATACGCTACGGAAAGCGGGATACCACATCGCGGCGGACGTAGTGAGCACCAGAGAGGAATTTGTCCGCAAGCTCGAGTCGGGCTCCTACGATGTTGTTCTTTCAGACTATCGGATGCCTGGCTGGACCGGAACGGATGCTCTGGAGGATCTGAAGCGATCCGCGAAAGACATCCCCTTCCTTCTGGTCACCGGAACGATCGGAGAAGAGGCCGCAGCGGAGTTCATCAAACAGGGCGCTGCCGACTACATTCTGAAAGACCTGCCAACCCGCCTGCCGTCCGCCGTTCGCCGCGCCCTGGAAGAAAAGGCCGCGCGGGACGAGCGCTTCCGGATGGACGCAGCGCTCCAGCAAAGCGAAACCAAATTCAAGACCCTGTTTGAAACGGCAAGCGATGGCATCATGATTATGGAAGGAGGAGTATTCTCGGACTGCAACCTGCGGACCGAGGCTCTTTTCCAATGCGGGAAGTACGACATCGTCGGCCATTCTCCGATCGAGTTCTCACCGCTCAGACAACCCGACGGACGGCTTTCGTCCGAAAAGGCGGGAGAAAAAATTCAGGCTGCATTGAATGGTCCACCACAGGTCTTTGACTGGGTGCATCTTCGTCATGACGGAACCCTCTTTGACGCGGAAGTGAGCCTGAATCGGAGCGTGGCGCATGAGGAAGTTTATTTACAAGCTATCGTTCGCGACGTCACCGAGCGCAAGCGGGCCGTGGAATCGCTCAAGCTCTTCCGCCTGTTGGTCGATCAATCCACAGATACAATCCAGGTTGTTGATCTGGACACGATGCGCTTGCTCGATATGAATGAGAGGGGCTGCCTGAGCCTGGGCTACACGCGCGAAGAACTTCTGTCCATGCGTGTTTACGATATCGATCCCACTCTCGACGAATCGATGCACGCAAGACTGGGCGAGGCGTTGCGGACGTCGGGAAGCGCAGTCTTCCAGACCCTCCAGCGGCGGAAGGACGGCTCCACCTACCCGGTGGAGGTGAGTATGAAATACGTCCACCTGGACCGCGACTACGTGGTCTGCGCGGTCCGCGACATCACCGAGCGCAAGCAAGCAGAGAAGAGAATGGTCGGCGCCTTGCACTTTACGCAAACGATCTTGGACACATCGCCGCTCGGCATCATCGTCTACAAGGCTTCCGGTGAGGCGGTGGTCGCCAACCCTGCCAGCGCCCAACTGGTCGGCGGGAGCATTGAGCAGGTGAAGGCGCAGAACTTTCGCCACCTGGAGTCCTGGCGGCGGTCCGGTTTGCTGGCCCTGGCCGAAGAAGCGCTGGCAACCGGTGCGCTTTGCCATGGCGAGGTCCACATGTCCACCACCTTCAGCAAAGAGCTTTGGGTCAACGCCTACTTCGCGCCCTTTGTTTTTGGAGATGAGCTTCATTTGTGGTCGATGTTTGAAGACATCACCGATAGGAAGAAGACGGAAGAGGCACTGAGCCAGGCGAAAGAAAAGTACCGGCAGATCTTCGAAGAGGCCGTGATCGGCATCTACCAGACCACCCCGGACGGAAGAGTGCTGAGCGCGAACCCGGCGCTGGCCCGGCTCTTTGGCTACGACTCCCCGGAAGAGTTGATGGCCGGCCGTACCGACGTTGCCGGCCAGGGATATGTGGATCCAGGCGCGCGCGAGCTGTTCAAGCGCCTGGTGGAGGAGAAAGGGAGTGTGCGTGGCCTCGAGTATCAAGCCTATCGCAAGGACGGCAGCAAGATGTGGTTGCTGGAGAACGCGCGCGTGGTCCGCGACACCAGCGGCGCTACGCTGTATTACGAAGGCACAGTTGCGAACATCACGGATCGCAAAGCCGCCGAGGAACGGGTCCAGTACTTGGCCTATTACGACGCTCTTACGGGGCTGCCCAACCGAATTCTTCTTCAGGATCGATTAACAAAGGCGCTCGCCAGTGCTCGTCGGCGCAAGGATAAAGTTGCGCTTATGTTCCTCGATCTCGACAGATTCAAAGACGTCAACGACGCGTTCGGACACCCCCTCGGCGATCTTCTCCTGCAAGAAGTCGCAAAACGGCTTGAGAGATGTGTGCGTGAACAAGACACGGTGGCCCGGCTAGACGTGGGCCGGCTAAACGGCGATGAATTCCTCATTGTTCTCACCGGTATAAAGGACATCTCCGAAGCAGCAGTTGCCGCCAAGCGATTCATGGATACAATGACCGCTGAAGTCGCCGTTCAAGGTCACTCGTTGGTCATTACTTGCAGCCTCGGCATCAGTATCTTCCCGGAACACGGTGCGGACGTTGAAACTCTGATCAAGAATGCCGATGCGGCCATGTATTGCGCCAAGGATCGGGGACGTAACAACTTTCAGTTCTTTACTGAGGACATGAACGCACAGATTCTGGAACGATTGGCCTTCGAAAGCAGCTTGCGACTGGCGATCGAGAGAAAGGAATTCTTTCTGGTGTATCAACCGCAGATGGATATTGGCACTGGAAAGATCACCGGGTTGGAAGCTCTCCTCCGCTGGCAACACCCGAAGCTGGGCCTCGTGCCGCCGGATAAATTCATACCCATAGCGGAGAACAGCAACCTGATCCAGCCCATCGGCGAATGGGTGTTAAGGACTGCCTGCGCTCAAGCCCGGAAATGGCACGACGAAGGGCTTCGCGCCGTGCCGGTGGCCGTCAATGTGTCCGCGGTACAGTTTCGCCAAGAGGACTTCAGCAAACTCATTGGCGCTGTGCTCCAGGAGACCGGTCTCGCTTCCCAATACCTAGAACTGGAGTTGACGGAAAGAGTCCTGCTATCGGATGCAGATGCAACTTTCTCAGTTCTTCTGAATTTAAAGGCCTTGGGGTTGAGTCTAGCGATTGACGACTTTGGGACCGGCTATTCCAGCCTCAGCTACTTGAAACGCTTTCCGATTAACAAGCTCAAGATCGACCGTTCGTTTATTCGGGATGTTGCCGTGAATCCTGATGACGCGGCGATTACCACCGCCATCATCGCCATGGCAAAACAACTGAAGCTCAAGGTGATTGCGGAAGCCGTCGAAGACGAAGCCCAATTGTCGTTCCTGCGGGAAAATCATTGTGACGAAATTCAGGGCTACTACTTCAGCAGGCCTTTGACGGTCGAAGCAGCAGCAGACTTTTTGCGAGGCGCCGGAGTGTGACCTTTGTCTGTAAATTATAAGGCGTGATAATGTCCAGCCGGGCAGTTCCTTTACATTTCAGACCGGGCAGATGGTTTACACATGGGTCCGGTTTTTGGGGTTGTTTATGATTCATCTGCCCGCCGTAGTCGTGCCTGTGGGAAGTGTATGGTCCGCCGCATGATTGCAAGCAGAATCTTCGTCGCGGGTGGTTTGGTCTGCTCAAATGTATCCGGCCTGTTTGTGGAGCCAAGCTCCTGGCCATAATGGAGTCCGCGCGTCGCTGGTCTATAAAGTGGGTCGAACTCAAAAGGGTTCTCATTCCCACGCAGGCTTAAGCAACGCCGGTTGTGACCGTTCACCCACGCATTGATTCGTCTCGCAAACCGGAAAAGCAATACTGACCGCCGTAGCAGCGGGTTGTGAAAGTGGGAATCCTGCGCAGTTTGCAGGATTTCCAAACGAGGTGGGAAAGTCAGTTCTTTTGACTTTTCCACGGAGTGGCTTTTCCAATCCCGATGTTCATGCCGCTGCCAGCGAAGGGGCGCAGTAATGTGTTCCCCTGCTTAAAATTGCCCAGGCGGTTCGAGCCATCTTGTTAGCCAGCGCTACGACGGTCACATTGCGGTGACTTCGCGCCGATAAATCTGATAACAAAAGTCCAAGAGCGGAGGGGTTTCGCCCGATCTGTGCCACTACGAATCGAGCCCCATGCAGGAACATGCGTCGTAGATATTCGTTGCCTCGCTTGCTGATGCCGAGCAGTCTGGTCTTGCCTCCAGTCGAGTGTTGACGCGGAACGAGACCGAGCCACGCAGAGAGATCTCTTCCATTGCGGAAGGTGATACCGTTGCCAATTGCAGCCACCAATGCAGTCGACACCAGTGGGCCGAAGCCTGGAATCTCCATGAGACGGTGGCAAGCGTCGTCTTGCTTTGCAATGCGCTGGAGTTCAGCATTGGAGTTTTCGATTCGCTTATGGGCGCATTTGCCGGACACCGTCACCACTCCCGGCCTCACCTCGAACTTTACCTACGACAGCTATGGCGAGTTGCTGACAAAGACGCTTACTGACACGACTACATCCAGCGTTCCGTATTCAACCGCGGGCCAAATTCGTACATGGACGAATACATGGTCCAACGCGCTCCTCGCGTCGATCAAGACCCCAAACGGCAACACCACCACATACGGCTATAGCAGCTCTGGTGTCTTAACTTCCACAACCGATGCCAAAGGCCACGTAACAAACATCACCTCTTACACGGGAGGAGGATTGCCACTAACGATCGTCGATCCGAACGGGGTCACGACCACGCTCACCTACAGCCCCCGCCTGTGGCTCACGAGCAGCACCGTAAGCGGAACGAGCGGCACGTATAAGACGACCTGGACTTATGATGCGGCCGGCAATCTCACTCAGACAACTCTGCCGGACAATTCTTACCTCGCAAACACCTTCGATACCGCGCACCGACTCATCAAGGTGACCGATGCGCTCGGTAACTACACGAGCTACACGCTCGATGCGCTGGGTGATCGAACACAAACTAGCATCTACGCGAAGGGCGGGACATCTGCCACTTGGCAGCGCACCGACACATTCGACGCGCTGGGGCGATTGCTCGTGGACACTCAGGGCGCAGGACAGACCACCACGAAGACGTACGATACGAACGGCAACGTTCTTACAGCAACGGATGGGCTCAGCCACACAACAACAAACACCTACGATGCGTTGAACCGCCTCAGCACCAGCACTGACGCAAACAGCGGTGTGACCACGCCCAGTTATGACGCTCACGACCGAATCACCAGCGTCAAGGATGCCAACGGCAATTCGACCTCCTACATACGGAACGGCTTTGGCGACGTGATCCAACAAACCAGCCCCGACTCCGGCGTTGCGGTATTCCAATACGACGCCGATGCCAACCTCGTCAAGAAGACCGACGCGCTCGGGATTGTGACAAATCAGACATTCGATGCGCTCGATCGGGTCCTGACGACAACCTACCCTCCCGACACAGCGGAGAACGTTTCATACACTTACGACCAGACGGGTACCGGATATTCATTTGGGATCGGAAAGCTTACGAGCGTCACGGATGCAGCCGGATCGCTCACCAGGGCATACGAGGAGCGGGGAAATCTGCTTTCCGAAAAGCGTGTCAACGGGACGACAACTCTCACTACGAGCTACACGTACGATGGGGCGAATCGCATTGCTTCCATGACCTATCCTGACGGCACGATAGCCAATTATCAATACGATGCAGCCGGATACGTCTCGACGGTAACAGCCAAGCCTGCCGGTGCGACGAGCACGACAACCATTGCAACCATCCATCATCAGCCATTCGGTCCCATGAATGCGGTTACCTACGGGAACGGCATCGCTGAAACACGGGGTTACGATAATTCTTACCGGCCCACAAACATCACAGATACGCTCTCCAGCGCGAATGTGCAGGCTCTGACCTATGCCTACGACAACGCAAACAACGTCAAATCGATAACTGATGCTGTAAACGCAGCAAATAGCCAGACACTAACCTACGACCCAACGAACCGGCTCATCGGGGCGGCGAGCGGCACCGGCGGTTACGGCACCTTTAGCTGGACATATGACAACGTAGGCAATCGCCTAACGCAGATTCAGGGCTCGATTACCACCACCTATACATACGCAGCCGGGTCCAACCGTCTAGCGACCTATACCATTACCAAAACGACGGCAAAGCTCGATCAGGCTCCGAGCTTCAAGCCTGGAAACGGTAATGGTCCCGCACTCTGGGCTCACGCGCCGCCCAGCGTTCCGTTCCGGCCCGACTCGACCAATCACCCAGACACCGAGAATAGTTCGTCGACCATGCTCGCCACCGTTCTTGGCTGGCCGATGCTGCTGGTTGGCCTCGCTGGAATCGTGAAATTCCGCAAGCGTCTCCGCGACAACAAGTTCTTTGCGGTTCTTTTCCTGGTGGCGATCGTTACTGGCGTCGGGAGCCTGCTGAACGGCTGCGGCGGTGGGTCGAGCGGCAGTTCAAATAACACTCCCCAGACCCTACAGACTGCGACGCCAATCTTTTCACCAGGAACCGGATCCTATGCCTCGATACAGACCGTCACCATCTCCGATTCCACCGCAGGGGCCACAATCTACTACACCACCGACGGCTCCACGCCAACCACTGCCTCAACGAAGTACACGGCAGCAATCACCGTTTCTGCAACAGAGACAATCCAGGCCGTAGCAGTGGCCAGCGGCTATACAAATAGCTCTGTCGCCAGCGCCACATTAAGCATCAACATCACAGCCGCTGCAACACCGACCTTCTCGCCGGGGACGGGCACCTATACGTCGGTGCAGACCGTCACGATCTCCGACACAACCGCAGGCGCCACCATCTACTACACCTTAGACGGCTCCACGCCGACCACTACCTCCACCAAGTACTCAGCGGGCATCTCGGTCACGGCGACCGAGACGATCAAGGCGATCGCCGCCGCTAGCGGCTACTCAATTAGTGCCGTTGCCTCTGCCACATACACGATGAACATTCCTTTGGTGGTCACGGTCACAACAAACGCCAACGGTAATATCACCAGCATTCCACCAGCGAATGCGTCTGCGAACGCGACGTTTACTTACAATAACGCCAACCGGCCTGCTTCGGTTACAGGTTCGCCGCTGGCGGCGACGTTTGTCTATGACTGGTCAGGTCAGCGAATCAGCAAGACGAACCCAGGCGCTTCAGGGCCGATTCTCTACAGCTACGCACAGGGCGGAACACTGATCGCGGAGAATGATAACGGTACGTTGACAGACTACATCTATGCGGATGGCCGTCCCATCGCTGTGCTCCATCCGGGCGCTACGCCCGCAGCCAACCAAGTCAACTACATTCTTGCCGACCGTATGGGCACACCGCAGCTTGTCAGCAATAGCAGTGGAACAACCGTCTGGAGTACCACCTATCAGCCATTCGGGACAACCGGCAATGTTAGTGCTTCGATTACTCAGAATCTTCGGTTCTCAGGGCAGTATGCGGATGTCGAGACGGGGCTCAGCTATAACTTGTATCGGTACCAGATGCCGAATATGGGTAGATATCTCGAGTCCGACCCAATCGGCATCTTTGCCGGCCCCAATACATATGCGTACGCTTGGAATCAGCCAACGTTCTTTGAAGATCGTCTCGGCCTTGATCCTTGTACTACGAATGCTGGTCAGTCGATCCAATTGACAATTCCAGCCACTAGTCTAGCGCAAACCAATTTGGTTCTCGATCCACGACTCACTCTCTCAAACACAGATGTTTCTAACCCAGCTATACAGTTCTTGGGCCCAATTGCTATCAAGGATGAGTTCCCAAATCTCACTATGGGACCGGCCTTTACGCGCCAAGTTGAGAAGACTTTGCTAGATGCCACTTTGGGCCCAGAGTTGAGTTTGGTGAAAGAGACTGGGGTGGGAATCTACATTGCTTTTTCACCGCAGTCAACACAGGCTGACTACCTTAAGCAATCGTTTGCGATTGGAGAATCCATTGTTGGCGTGGTCAGCAAAGGTTGGGGACTTGCCTTGAACATCTTCGATTTGGCAGTCGTACCCGAGGTAGCGCAATAGGGCTGGAGAAGGGACGCGCTAGATCTCGCCGAGTTCGATAGGAGAAGCATTACCCAGCTTAGAGTCGGTTAGTTTTCTGGCTGACCTACGCCCCTGAATCAGTCCATTTGGGAATACGATTTGGACGAAGGAAAGGAGTATGTCGATGAAGAAAGTCGGCATACGGAAGCGCAGATGATCGCTGCGCGGAAGCAAGTGGAGGCTGGGTGCACGACGGAAGACGTTGCGCGGTAACAAGCTGTAAGCAAGCATACTGTCTATGCCGAAAGGCGAAGTACGGAGGCATGGAGGATAAATGACCCCAAAGTTCGGCGGGTTTGCTGTTTGAAATCAGACACCGCTAGTTTCAGACTCTTACCTATCCCCGACCTTTTCCGGGAATAATCCTGGCATCCAGCGGTGACCGAGCGCAGCCGGGAAGGTGAGCCGCAAAGGGCCGCGTGGGCTTTCGGACTCCAGTACGCCGCGCCTTTCAAGAGCTGAGACGATGCGGCGCGCCTGTCGCTCGCCAGTCCCGACAATCGTATCGGCCTCCCCGCGTGGCAGCTCCCCGCGATAGAGTACAGCTTCGAGGATGCTTCCGGATTTCTGGGGAAGCAGCCCAAGCCGGATCTCTTCCTCTGCCCAGAGCAGTATGCGGGCACGGAGCCGCTCCGGCTGCATCAAGCCCTCCATGAATTCCACCTGATCGACGCAGATTGTCAGGAAGAATTGAGTGAACTCCGCCAATGCCTCTTCGCTCAGGTTGCCGCGCCCGTCCAGGTCGTTGCGCCGAGGGAGGTCGCAGTTGGCAAGCAGCGTCTTGTACTCCTCTACGTTGCGCGCCATCCCTCGCGCTACCGACCACACCGCACCGGTGTCCAGGGCTTCCAGCAGCATCGCGTGCGACATCAACCGCGCCACACGACCATTGCCATCGAGAAATGGATGGATCCACACCAGCCTATGGTGAGCTGCAGCCGAAGCGAGAATCGACTCGCTCTTCCCAAGACGGCCGTAGACCGCCTCAAAGCGGTCGAGAAAGCGAGGCACGGCGCCAGGACTGACGGCAATCAGACGTCCAACCTGCACATCGTGTTTGCGCAGCTCGCCCGGCACAACACGATCGCGCTTCTTCGTTACCGGATCTTCGACCCAGAGGATTTCTTCCGGCAGCAGCTGACAGAAACGTTGGTGAATTTCACGGATTCCCTCGCTGCTCAAAGCTCTGCTGCCTTTAAGACCGCCTTCGTCGATCCAACGCTGAACCTGGATGTGGGCTCTGGCTTCGAGCTGTAAGTCTCGCTTGTATGCGTTGTTGCTGTATTCACCCTTCAGGGCCTCTTCAATATCCACTGGGTGCGTGTCGTGGCCTTCGATGAGGTTTGAGTAGTAGCAATTCATCGCCCGCACCAGCGTGGCTAGGGCGGCGAGAAGCCCAGGGGGTAGGCTCCTTTTGAAGCCAGCGGATCTCCGCGCCAGATCAAAAGCCAAGTCAGTGAGCGGACCGCGGTGGCGTGAACCCTCGCCGAGCAGCAATGGCTCCATTTGGGAAACGGGCTCGCCGCGGTCTTCGACTCGTGCAGCCAAGACTTTCCGTTTTGTGGCCGTTGAGTCCGGTTTGATGTCCGCTGTCATGTCCGCTAGTATTTCCTACACAAGCATTTATATATCATTGCTTTAAATTGTTCAATGTCCGCTTTTATACCTCATAAATGTCCGGTAGATTGGCCGGGCAGGTCCAAGATCCTGTGCTTCTCGACCAAACTCGTATCATAGGGGTCGCGCCTACAATACCCTTCTTGACCGCTCACCCATGCTTGCTGGCATCCCATTAAACGCTCACGGCTGCCAGACTGACAATTGAGAGTGAATCTGCCCGGGAAATCCCCGATTCATGCAGGCTCAAGCAACTCCTCATTTATTCGGGGATGGCTTCGGAACCTTTTCCGGGCGGTCATACTGACTTAGTGCGCGGACAGATGACCCGAGTGAAGCGTTGATGACTTCGAACATGTATTGGACATGGTCCTTGAGTTCCTTTGGGGGAATGTTCCTGCAGCGTTTTTCGAACAATTCGGCTGTTCGCAAAGCAAAGTCCTCGAGCCCCAGCTTTGGTTTTGGTGTTTTCTCTGCCTGCTGATTCGGGATCACGCTGTCTAGGATTACCTCGCTAAGCTGCCGGCCCAGAAGGGCAAGCCCCTCATTTATGTCCGGTACATCGAAACCGCACCGTGGAACCTGAAGCTTCTGGAGCCAAATCCGCGCTATGGCGGCGTTGGCGCCAGACTGATCCGGGTTGCAACGGAGTTGAGCCTTGAGGAGGGATACAAGGGCCGCGTCGGCCTTCATTCCCTGCCAGGGCGGAACAAGGGTGGGCCGGAGTGGTTCTATGAAAACACTTGCAAGATGGAGCCTATTGAAGCCGAGCGTGATGGCGAAGGTTTGCAGTATTTCGAGCTCACTCCAGAGAAGGCAACTGAGTTTCTGAAGGGAGGAAAATCATGAACAGGATTGAGGAGGATACTTGGATCACACGGAAGGCGGCGGAAGAGGATGGAGCATTTATTGCAGCGGGGCATATAGGCTTTCCCGCGATGGAGAATGTAGCGACCGCATCGACAGACACCCTGGCCGCAAGGGTTTCATTTTCTCGCTTTGTAGAGCTTGCACGACTCAGCCTTAGTACCTCTCCATTGAGATTCTGCACAAAATGGGCAGAAAATTGTTGAGTTATGCAGCCTGTCTGCAGGCAAGTTGCGGGATGATGACTAGTTCGCGCAGCTTCAGGCCTGTTGCAAT